>JACLAC010019942.1_pt1 | contig 61239 bp, 54 predicted proteins | sample 8027881 | NCBI WGS metagenome assembly JACLAC01 (sample SAMN15725517, study PRJNA655200) | protist metagenome | isolation source: fluorescence activated cell sorting (FACS) single amplified genomes of... | place: Spain: Blaines Bay Microbial Observatory, Mediterranean Sea | collected 2016-01-19
GCGAGCGATGAATTTGGGGTGTTCGCGCACCGCGGGCGGAAAATACGTTTCGCTCTCGACCCAGTTCTGCGCAATCAGGTTGATTTGTATGTTGTAGGGCGCAAGTTCGGTGCCCATGGAGCGCACATAACCTACCTGAGCCCCTCGCGCCGACGAGTAAGCGGCGAGAAACGGAATGCCCCGTAAAGGGCTTGCGCTGCCATAGACGACGATTTTCCCGGCTTGCCGTTCAGTCATTTGCGGGGCGACCGCGCGTACGAGCCGATGCAAGGGATACACCATAACCTCGAACATTTCCGCGAAGGTCGCGTCATCAACGGTGTCGAGCGTGCGCCCGGCTTGGTTGTACGCGGCGAGATTCGCCACGAGCACGTCGATGTGCCCCGCCTCGTCGACCGCGCTTTGCGCTGCCCCGGGCGCGGTCAAATCGGTGCGATCGGCTATCACCTCTGCGCCCTCGGCTCGAAAGATCTCGAGTGTTGGCGGCCCCATGTAGTCGTCTGCTTGCGTGACCAGTACGCGCTTGCCGGCTAATCGTCCAGCCATCCGTGGTTTCTCCCCGCGAAGTTCTATCGGTCCAAGAGCGCCAAGGATAGCTCGGGGAAGGCGACAACGAGCGCAAGAATCACAATCATCACCACCAGGAACGGGACCACCGAGGACATATCCTCCTGACGGGCTCGTTGAATGCCGTCATCGCTATGCTGAGATTACGCCTTATGGTTGGCGTCAAGAAACCAATCCCGAGGTTGACCACCATGATGATGCCAAGGTGGAGCGGAGCGATACCGCCGGCGCGGATTACGGGCAGGACAATGGGTGCGAGTATCAAGATCCCAGCACCGATGTCGACGAGGCACCCGGTCCCGAGCCCGAATACATTGACCAGAATGAGAAACGGTTATTCGCTCTCGACCGTCTCTGTCATCGAGGTGGCCCAAGTCGATGGTTCGGCACGCACGGCCAGCATTTCGAGTGCCTTTCATGCGTCCTATGTCGAACGATAGGACTGCCAATCCAGCGTTGATTTGCGTTAGAAGTCCCGTTCTTCGCGACCCCGTCGTCTAGTGGCCTAGGACGGCGGACTCTCACGCCGCTAACACGGGTTCGAGTCCCGCAGGGGTCGCCGCGCCTATTCAATATTTTTCAATAGGTTGAAGATATTTTCTGGAACTTATTTTTTAGCCCCAACCTGTCTGTAAGACGGGTCTGACGAGCAGCGTGCGTGCCGCTCGTCACGTGGTGGCCAGTGCATCTGGTGCAATCTCACCGATCGATGACTCGAGGTCTTTATCACGATCCTTGATTTTGGGAGTGGGAGTCGGCACGGGTGTATCGAAAGCGTAGTGCGGATCCGTGCGCTGGCGTGTCCAAGTTTCGTGCATTTCACGCCATGCCCCGAGCAATGTCCGCGGCTTCGGCATGTCCTCGGCCACCAGCTTATGCAGTTTCTTTAGGTTATAGCAGGGAACGCCGGCATACATGTGGTGTTCCAGGTGCCAGTTCATCCGCCAATAGAGAAACTCGGAAACGGGGTCTAGCGTGATGGTTCGCACGCATTTGCGAAAATCCGGAACGTCGCTTCTTAGTCCGCAATGCATTGGGATCCCGACGAAGTGTTTCAGCCAATTGGCAAAGAACGGGTTAAAGGTGAGGACCAAGGGCAGCACCCAAAACTCGGTAATCACCCCCGCCGCCAAAACACCACCATGAAACAATAGGATTAGTCGCGCCCAATTCACCGCTTTTTGCCGTTCCCGCGGATGTGTCTTATAGAGTGCCTTGCACCATTCTTCACCAATAACTGATGCCCCGTACCCGCCGAATGCGGTTTTGACCGTTCCCTTAATGGTGGGAATCACCCCTGACGTCATCAGTCCACCAAAGATGTTTACGGTGAACAATTGGAGAAGATAGGGCGCATCGAGACGAGGAAACTGTGGCAACATGACTTCCCGGTCGCCGTGGGGATGGCAGGTGTAGCGGTGGTGATAGGTATGGCTCACCGCATATTCATGCTGATTGTGCCAACCGAGCAGACTGTAAACTCGTAGAAAAAATTGGTTTAGCCACGGCGTCTTGAAGACGGTTCCATGGCCGAGCTCGTGTGCTGCGATGCCCTTGAGAAACGTGGAAACGGTGCCATGCATGAAAAGGGCTGCGAAAAACAGCAACCACAAACTCTCTACGTAGAAATAGATAGTTAGGCCTCCCGTACAGGCCACAATCGCCAGATGTCCGCCGGCTTGAAAAAATCCCTTCACGTCGTTGGGCTGCATTAATTCCCGCAGTTTCGCTTTGTCCACCGGGCATCGGTACCACTGTATCTTTAGGTCTCGTCGGGCATCGTCGAGGGGCCCAAATTGCGTTTCCATTATTTCATCTCCGTCCGGCCGACAAACGGTCACTTCTAGGTACCTGAAGTTCCATTCTCGCAACTGATTAAGTCTAGACCATTGACCCGGATGTATAACTTTTATTCGAAGAACCGTAATAGCTAGCTAGCTGAGTTTGAGTCGATAAGGAAACAGCAAAGTCACTCACCTTGTGATGGCCGGCGGTCACGTAGTCGGCGTATCCCATCGGATGCTTTATCCATCCCACAACGGCCGTTTCTTAGTTTTGAAGCTAAAAATGGCAGCGCCGCTTGAAAATTTTATGATCCCATAGGCTCTTGATACTGCCGGGTGGAAAAGGTGCTTACGTAAGTGAAAAGCCTGCAGCGGTTAGCCTTTGGGGTACCTGCTGCGTGGTCAGGAGCCGATACAGGCTCAGTGCGAGGACGACGATGTGAAACAGGTGGCTGAACTGCTTCGATGTTTCGATCGCCATTTCGAAGAATTCTCAAGGGTTCAGATCGCGGTGGACGAATACTTCGATGATGAGTGCGTAGCCGACCGCTACCGCAGCGGCCTCGGTCGCCAAGAACACGCTCCAGTAGATGCCACCAGGCGATATGACCGGGGCCATCTAAGTGGCACAGCTTTTTATGTGCCCGCGCGATGGCGCGAGATAACCGGCCCGTTCAAGCACCTGGCGATCGACGGGGAAGGCGCGGTCATGCACGCTTGGCAAACCGGACTTTCGCCAGCAGGACGAATGCAATGACCACGTTCAGGATGTTGAACGCGATGGCATTGAAAAAGGCAACGCGGTAGGAGCCAGTGAGGTCGTACAGTACGCCGGCGATCCAACCGCCGAAGCCCATGCCAACCAGCGTGAAAAGCATCATGATGCCCACGCGCCAGCCGATGTCCGTAGCGGGGAAATGGCGCCGGATGATAATTGCATACGCGGGCACGATGCCGCCTTGGCTCAACCCGAAGAGTGCTGACGCCCAGTAGAGGGCGCTGAGGCCGGTAATCGGGATAAAGGCCGCGATGACGATGGTTTGCATTACGCTGCCGACGATCACGGTGCGCATTCCGCCGATGCGATCGGAGAGCCAACCGAAGCCGAGCCGGCTGAGCACGCCGAATGCGAGCATGAGCGATAGCATCTCGGCGCCGCGAGCCGCCGCGTGTCCGAGGTCGCTCGCATGCGCTACGAGGTGCGCCTGTGGAACGGCCATCGCGACGCAGCATCCCACCCCCGCGGTGCACAGGAAACATTGTGCGAAGAAAGGGGTAAAACCCATCGGACGGTCCTTCGATACGGCTGTCTCGCTCGTCTCCACGAGGTCTGGGCCGGCGCGTCGCCACAGGGCGAGCGACAGTGGGACCATCCCTATCAAGCACACGCCCGCGAGCCACTGATAGGTGTCGCGCCAACCGACGGTATCGATTCCGTACTGGACGATGGGTGGCCACAGTGCGCCGGCGCAATAATTGCCGCTGATGACGATGGCAACGGCGACGCCGCGGTTGGCGTCGAACCACCGCGTGATATCCGCCACCAAGGGCACCATCAGGGCACTGTTGCCGAGCAGGCCGATGAGCAGGCCGTGCGCGCCGATAAAGATCCACAGCCCGTCCGTCGTGCCGGCGACGAGGAGACCGAGGCTCAAGCAGGCGGCGCCGATCATAGAGGGCCACATCACGCCCACGCGATCGGACAGCCAGCCCATGAAGATACCCCCGACGCCCAGGCCGAGCATCATGGCAGCGTAAGCAAGGGAGGCCGCCGAGCGCGAGACTCCGAAGTCCGCAGCGACGGGCTTCAACGCCACGATCATGATGTATAGCCCGATGCTCCCGAGGGTGGCGAGAGCGAGCGACGCGATGGCGCGGGACCATGGATAGAAGGTAGACATCGGCGCGGGACTCGGAGAGGAGGTCGATTCCGACGGCGAACACTATAATCGGGAGACCAATCCAGTATCCACGGTGTCTCGTATGACGCGAAAGACAAGCTTAACGGAGCCGGTCACCGTCTCACCGGCCGATCCGGGTGTGGCGACGGGGGGCGGGCCCATACCGGTCGTCGATCTCGCTCCTTACCTCCGAGGCGAACCGGGGGCCCTCGACGTTACCGCAGACGCGATCCGCACCGCACTCGAGTCGATAGGCTTCTACGTCATTGTGAACCATGGAGTTGCGTCTTCGCTCATCGAGTCGACGTTCGCCGAGGCTGCGCGGTTTCACGCCCAGCCGCTCGAGGCGAAGATGCAGCTCGCAATGAACGATCACAACAATGGCTACATGGCGATCAACCGCTATATGGTCACGACGTCCGGAGTCAGCGAGAACACCAAGCCCGATTTGAACGAAGCGTTCTTCTCGAAGCGGGAACGTTCAGCAGACCACCCTGGCCTGCTTGCCGGCCGGCGTTTCGTCGGGCACAACCAGTGGCCCGACCTGCCGGGGTTTCGCGAGTCGGTCTGCGAGTACACCGACACGCTCGATGTGCTCGCGTTGCGCATGCTTCCCGTGATCGCGACTGCGCTCGAGTTGCCTCCCGACTATTTCGCCCCGTATTTCGACGACAGCCAGTTCTCCTTCCGGATGTCCCACTACCCGCCTGCGCGTGCCGAGGAGAACCAGTTCGGAATCGCACCGCACACGGATGCGAACTTCATGACCTTTGTTGCCCAGACTTCGGTGGCAGGGCTCGAGGTCCGGCTTCCCGAAGGAGAGTGGGTCCCCGTGCCCTATATCGAGAATTCCTTTGCGGTTAATTCAGGCGACATGATGTATCGCTGGACGAACGGCCGGTTCAAGTCGACCCCGCACCGGGTGCGGGTGCCGGAAGGCGCGACCCGGTATGCGATCCCTTACTTTCTCGGGCCGAATCTCGATGCTGTCATTGAATGTCTTCCCACCTGCGTGAGTGCGGGCGCGGGGTTTCCTCCGATAAGCTACGAGGCGTATCTCAATTGGTGGTACGACGCAAACTACGATGCGTCGAAACAGACGACGTGATCGCCAAGTGGTGGGTGTGTGAAGCGCGACATCCATAAGGTCGACAACTATCTCATTCGCTTGGGCTGGCTCGCATTGGCAATCGGGCTGCTGTCGTACGCCTTTTCGACGGATGTGCAAGCGACCGATCCCTGGGTACTTTGGATCCCGCTGGCGGCGGGCGCGCTCATGCTTCCGATCGGGTACTTGATACGCGCCAAGGAGCGAAAAGTCATCGTGCTGTGGGACATCCTGGACACGGTGAGCGACGTTCGAATGGGCGATCTTGAGAGCAGCACGGGCTTTCGTCGCCCATTCGTGCTCGAAGCACTTGCGATCATTAACGCGCAGCCCGGTGCCTATTTCGTGCATGAGGTCGAGACCGATCGGATCGTCGATGGGCGGTTGCGAACGGAGCTCATGGCCGTGGCAGCGTGCGCGGGCTGCGGTGCACCAGTGAATGAACGGGTGAGCCTGATGGCGGAGTCCATTCCTGGGTGTACACATTGCGGTGCGCCGGTGCTCAATCAAGACATCAATGAGCTGCGTATGGCCGCGCTGCGTGAGATACGAGAGCGCCCCGGGGCCGGGCACGGATTCTCCATCGTGGTGTTCCTGGTCTTGCTGCTCGTGTTCTGGCCGGCGGCGCTGGGTTACGCGGTTTGGAAGTCTGGGGTCGTGGTCGGATGGATCGCGCGCCTGCGCGCGACATAAGGTATGACGTGATGAGCCGGGACCCTTTGCTCCAGCCACTGCGAATCAAGGGCGTCGAGTTCAAAAACCGCATCATGAGCACGAGTCATGCCTGTGGCTTGGAGGAACGCGGCATGCCGACCGCGCGCTACCAGGCGTATCATGAGGAGAAGGCGCGCGGCGGCCTCGCGCTTACGATGTTTGGGGGGTCGTCTAACGTTTCGCCGGACTCACCCTCCATCTTCCGGCAGCTCGATGTCGGCACCGACGAGATCATTCCGCATTTGGTGCGGTTCTCCGAGCGGGTGCACCAGCACGGCGCCGCGCTCATGTGCCAAATTACTCACCTCGGAAGACGCGGCGATCCCCACGCGGGGCTGCACTTGACCACGGTGGGGCCTTCAGCGGTCCGTGAGACGCTGCACCGCAGCATTCCGAAGGTTATGGACGAGCACGACATCGCGCGAATTGTCGCTGACTATGCGGCGGCGGCACGCCGTTGCGAGCGCGGCGGGTTGGACGGCATCGAGGTGATCGGCTCGAGTCACCTCATCGGCCAGTTCTTGTCGCCCGAGACCAATCGTCGCACGGACAGATACGGTGGCTCGGAGAAGAATCGTTGCCGCTTTGCCATGCGGGTGCTCGAGGCGATCCGCGAAGCGGTGAGCGAGCGCTTCATCGTCGGATTCCGGTTTGTCGTTGACGAGGCAAGTGCGCACGGGCTTGATTTTGATGCCAGCGTACGACTGGCTGAGCGTTTCGAGCGTTCCGGTTTCTTGGATTTCTTCAATGCCCTCTATGGGCGGATGGATACCTACCGCGCGCTCGCCGTCGACAACATGCCAGGCATGGCTTCGCCTATCGGACCGTGGCTGAGCGCTGCCGGCGCGTTCCGGCGTGCCGTGGGGTTGCCGGTGTTTCATGCAGCCCGTATCACCGATCTGGCGACGGCTCGTTACGCGATAGAGACCGGGTTGCTCGATATGGTTGCGATGACGCGAGCACATATTGCGGATCCGCACCTGGTGTCGAAGCTCGAACGCGGCGAGGAAACGCGCGTTCGGCCGTGTGTCGGGGCAACACACTGCATGAGTGACCAACGCCCGTCTTGTCTCCACAACCCGGTGAGCGGCCGTGAGCTCGAGCTGCCTCAAGTGCCGGTGCCGGCCCCCCACCCAAAGAGCGTGGTCGTCGTTGGTGGTGGGCCAGCGGGGCTCGAGGCGGCCCGGATCTTGGGCGGCCGCGGGCATCGGGTGGTGCTCTATGAGGCCCAGCCGGCGCTCGGCGGGCAACTGCGCTTGGCTTGTCGTGCTAGCTGGCGGAAGGATCTGGTGGGCGTGATCGAGTGGCGGGTGGCGGAGCTCGAATCGCTCGATGTCACCGTGCACACGAGCGCCTGGGCGGACTTGGGTACGGTGCTTGCGCACGAGCCCGATTACGTGATTGTCGCGACCGGCGGCATGCCGATGTTCGACATGGGCGAGGGAGAGGTGCACTGCGCCTCGACGTGGGATTTTTTAGCCCGAACGACTGCCCGTGGGGCAGCGGAGACGATCGTGATCTACGATGGCACCGGACGTCATGGGGCGATCACGGCCGCCGAGCACGCGCACGCTCTGGGGTACGACGTCGAGCTCGTTTGCTTGGACGACCATTTCGGCATGGAACTCGCCTATGCCGAGCAAGTGAGCTGGAAGCGGCGGGCTTACGAGCTTGGCTTATCGATCCGATTTGATGAGCGGTTGGTGTCGGTGGTGCCGGCGGGGAACGCGCTCACGGCGACGTTTGTGAACGAATTGACGGGCAAATCGAGAGAGGTCATCGCAAGCGAGGTTGTCGTGGACCAGGGCACTGTCGCGCACGATGCGCTATTTCAGGCGCTCGCGCCGATATCCACCAACGACGGGGTGACGGAGATCGAAGGGCTCGTCGGAACAGGGCCGCTCGCGCGCGAGCGGAACGAGGACAAGACGTTCGAGCTGCATCGCCTCGGGGATGCGGTGTCGAGTCGGAATGTCCACGCCGCGCTTTTGGACGCCAACCGGGTTTGCCACCGGCTGTGAATCGTGGTGCTTAACTTCGTGTGCCGGCCTCGTAGACCGAAGATCAGGAGAACGCTATGGCGCTTTATGAACTACGCACCTACGACCTGAAAGTAGGGACGCTCAGCACCGTCCTCACGCTCTATGAAAGCGAGGGGTGGCCGGCGCTCGAGGGGTACCAGTCAAAGATCGTGGGGTACTTCGTATCCGACGTTGGGCCGCTGAACCAGCTCGTTCATCTATGGCGGTTCGACGACGACGCCGACCGGCGCGCGCACTGGCAAGCCTTGTTCGCCGACGAGGCGTTTACGTCATTTGCGGTCAAGCTCCGGCCAAATATTCAAGCGCAAAGAAACCAGCTGCTCACCGAAGCACCTTGGGGGCCGCATCCTTAGAGGGCTCGTTTCTCGGGTTCCTGGTATCTCGACAGGGCCGGCCCCGTGCGCCAGCCTCATCGTCGATGGCCAGTGGCTCCCGAGACGGAAGACAGGCCGGGGTCGGCGAGCACCTCACCTCACCTGGTGCCTTTGCGTTGCCTGGCGCGCCACGCTGATCGGGAAGCGCTCTGTGGCACCTCGACGACGAGGGTGGCGGTGCCGTTCCCCGGTCGTGGTGTTGTTGTGGCTTACGGTGTCGTGTGGGGTGGGGGCGGAACCACTGCCGGCGGTGCTCGAGCGTTTGTCACATCCGCCCGCGGGCTCGCTCGCGACGATGCCGCCGCTCGAAGACGCATGGTCTGCGCTCGAACGTGGATTAGTCGCGGTGGTGGCAGGGGCGTGGAAAGCGGCGAGCACGCATGCTGAGGACGCCGGTTACGAGCTCATCCGTGTGAACGGTCCGGGCGGTGGGCATGTCGTGTTTCGCGATCGAGGCGCCGTCAATGCGACGGTAGTGATCAATCTTGCCCCTGAGCGCGAGCTCATCGTGAGCGCACCGCACCCCGTATTCGATCGCGGTACCGGCGCTCAGGCCGCGGCGTTTTACGGGGTGCTCGGCGCGCGAGCGCTTATCATGGCGGGTGCCCACCGGTGCGCCGTGGCGCTGCCGACGGCATGCTCGGGAACCACAAAGGTATGCGGACCCAGGGGGCCGTACCGGCTTTCTGATGTTGCGCACGCGGTACACAACGTCTTCCACGCCGCTCATCAATGGGCGGCTGCGACGTGGACGCGTACCGTGGTGCTCCAGCTACACGGGTTCGTCAACCGGGGCAGTCCGGTGTGGTTTTTGTTGTCGAGCGGCTCGAGTGGCCTCGAGGGCGACGATGCACCGCATCATCGACTCCGCGACCGGATCCGTAGTGCCCTCGGCTCAGCTGAAGTGGCCGCGAGCTGTCAGGACGCCGCTGATCGAACGCTTAATACCCGGTGGGCGTGTGGACGCTGGAACGTCCAAGGCCGATTGTTGAACCACAGCGGCGAACCGTGTCGTGTGGGCACTCGAACGTCATCTCAACGCTTCATTCACCTGGAGCAGAAGTATGTGGCGGTTCGCGAGGCGTTTCATCGCGGCCGCGGCAAAGGGGCGCTAGAGCAACCGGCGGTTCGTGCCCTTCTCGAAGCGCTGATTGCCGAGCTGCCTCGCGTTATCGGGCGTTAGCCAGCGCGGGTAGGACGCCCCCGCGGTCATGTCGCTAGCGCGACGTGCGGTGTGGCCGAACGGGAATGATGTAGCCCCTAGCCCTAGGCGCTCCTCTTCGGTCGGGATACCATCGCGACCCATGATGGGACGAGGAAAGATTGCTTACCAGGGGGAAGCGGGCGCTTACTCGCACTTGGCGTGCCTGGAGGCTTACCCTGACTTCGAGCCGCTCGCCTGCCCGAGTTTCGACGATGCGTTCGCCGCCGTGTCTGGCGGCGCCGCGGCGTTAGGCATGATCCCTATCGAGAACACGCTGGGCGGGCGGGTCGCGGATATTCACCACCTATTGCCTGAGTCCGATCTTCACATCGTCGGGGAGCACTATCAGTCGGTGCACCATTGCTTGTTGGCGGTGCCCGGCGCCGAGCTTGGCGAACTGGTGCGTGTCGAGAGTCATGTGCAGGCCCTCGCTCAGTGCCGGGGGTATCTTCGGGGCCGTGGCTTGCAACCGGTCGCCGTTGCGGATACCGCGGGCGCGGCGCGCGAGCTGGCCGAGCGAGGGGATCGCACATGCGGTGCGTTGGCCTCACGGCTTGCGGGTGAAATCTATGGGCTTAACTTCCTAGAAGAGAACGTCGAGGACCGGGAAGGCAACACCACCCGCTTCGTCATCATGTCGTTGGCTCCGCAGGTGCCCCCGCTGGAGGCGGGCCCCGCGATGACATCGATTGTGTTTCGCCTGCGCAGCGTCCCCGCGGCGCTCTACAAGGCACTTGGGGGGTTTGCAACCAACGGCGTGAACATCACAAAACTCGAGAGCTACATCATGGATGCAAGTTTCGCTGTAGCGCAGTTTTATGTGGAGTTCGAGGGGCACCCCGACGCGATGGGGGTCCATCACGCATTGGATGAGTTGGCGTTCTTCTCTGAACATTACCGTATTCTCGGTACCTATCCGGCAAAGCCTTACCGGCGTCTTACGAACGGATCTGATGAGACGTGAGCGCTGTATCGACCCGCCTGAACTATCTCGCTGCTTCTGAACGCCAGCCTCGCTACTATCTTTCCCAGGCCGAGGACGGTGAGCCTGCTCGCCCGGCGACGGAGTCTATCGCGGTGGAGGTAGCAGACGCGCGCGCAGAGGCGGCGCTATCGTTGGAGCGTGAGGGCATTGAGCTGTTACGCCACCGTTCGAAGGTGACTGACTTTTACAATGCGAGCGAGGTGCGGCGCATCTACTTCGCCGAGGTTGAAGCCCTCGTGCGCGAGCATCTCGGGGCGTACCGTGTGCACGTGTTCGATTACAACGTGCGCAATCGCAGCCGTGCCGGCGAAAAGGACATTGCGAGTCCGGTCAAGTTCGTGCACAACGACTATACGGAGACCTCTGGCCCGCAACGGGTGCGCGCGCTCCTCGGCGAGGATGCGCCATCATTGCTCGAGGGCCGCTTCGCCGTGGTTAACGTGTGGCGCCCGATCCGGGGCCCGATTGAGGAGAACCCCCTCGGCGTTTGTGACGCCCAAAGCATGGCGCCTTCGGACTTCGTCTCAACCGATCTCGTTTATCCGGATCGGACCGGCGAGGTGTACTCGGTTAAGTTTTCGCACAACCATCGTTGGCTTTACTTCCCTCGCATGTGCGCTGAGGAGGTGATGCTTTTGAAGTGCTACGACTCGGCCGTTGACGGGCGGGCACGGTTTACCGCTCACAGTGCCTTCCGCGATCCGACCAGCCCGCCTAATCCAGCGCCTCGGGAGAGCATCGAGATCCGGACGCTCGCCTTTTACTGAGCGCCCGCGTTCTTCGATACAGGTACAGGAGGAGCCCAGCCGACAGTGTTCCGAGCACGACCCCGGCTATGTCGGCCTGCCAGTCCGCGAGGTCGGGCTCGCGCGTGACCGAGAATAGCTGCAGTGTTTGAATACTTGCGGCGAGCGCGGCGAGGGCCGTCAGCCGGCGCAGCGTCCTAACCTGCCGGTAAGCGAGACCTGTGAGCAATGCGAGCACGGTAAAGGCGGCGAGGTGCTCGGTCTTGTCCAGGTAGTCCCAGCCCGGACGCCAGTATCGATGCTCGTTGCTGGTCTGCGATGAGCGCGCCCGTCGTGTCGACTGATGGCCACGGGTCGTGGCCTGAGTTCGATCGTGTCGAAGCGCTTGGGTCCCGGTCGCAGGCTTGCTGTGCGGCGGCGTTTCCGGTGCTGCGTGTGGCTCGTTGTCAGTCGCCGATAGATCGGTCGGTGGGTCGGAGGTGCCGGGGGGCTGGTGTTTCGCCGTCAGCAGGGTACGAGAAATGCCGATGAGCGCGTCCTTTGCGGCGAAGAACGCATCTTGACTACCGAACAACGCCATTTTCAGTGTGTCGTTCAGATACGGCTGCGGTGTCACTCCCGCGACGAGCAACACGTTTGCGGCGAGAAATACGGCAAGGCGCAGCGGGCTTCGCTCTGCGCGGTGGGTCATGCGCTTGAACAGCCAGATCCACAGCCCGAGCCATAGGGCCACCAGGGCGTAACGGGCGTAGCGGATAGGGGCACGCTCTTCGGCAGCGGTCACCGCGAGGCGTTTGAACTCTAGATGACCCTGATTCCCCGCGGCGTAGGCCACGAGCAAGAGCTGGGTCGCAACGGGTGAGACCGGAAAGAAGTGATCGACGGATTGCCAGCCATGGGTACCGTTCAAGCGTACAACACGTCGTGGCCAATGGGTGGTGTAGCGCGCGCCGCCACCGTAGGAGAGCAGGGCGAGCGTGCCGCCATGCCATGGTTTTTCGCCCTCGAGTTCTTGAGAGCGTACTTCGGCTCGAACCCTTAGAAAGTTAAATCGTTGCGGGCGCTCGATTACTCGGCCTACGTAGGACGCCTTCTGGGTTGCCGCAATTCGGATGACGGTGCCGTCCTCGGTTTCAAGCCCTAGCGGTTTCCCCCGTATCCTCCAGCCATGGGTGTCTGACCCGAAATCGAGCTCATTCAGCACTTCCTCGGTTGTGGTGATGAATCGGACCGAGGGGTCAAACACCGCAACGGACGCTGCGATCAGCAGTGCTACGGCTGTCAGCGTTCCGAGGTATCCACTGCGTTTCAACACCTAGGTCCGCCACACATACCGGGGTCGAGTACCGGTGTTGTACGCTGGGAGCGGACAACGCGCCCGAGTGCTTCTTGCAGCCCGAAAGCGACTGGCCCGCGCTTGGTGAGCGGTGCATCGAGAAGGATCTGCGTGTCGCGTCATGCGCGTTGGACCGTGGTGCTCGCGGTTAGGTCTTGTGCATGGTGCGGAGTTGGGTTCGGAACCGTCAATTGTCCTTCCGCTTGTGCAGCCGCAATCGCCGGTCCCCGATGGTCCGGTGTTTCGTCGAAGCCCGGGATGGGCCGCTCCCACCCGTTGAATGGGCGGCCGCGATGTGTGTCGGCACCGGACGCAGCATTGCCGCAATCCCCGGGCGGGGTTTCACGCTAGCGGCGGGCGAGCGCATTCTCTTGACCTTTCCAGCCGGTGGTTTGGGATTCGCCGCGTCGAGCGCGTCTGCCAGGTGCCGGCGCGTTGTGCTGGCACTGACTGGGAAGCTGCAAGCGCGTTTGTGGTTGCGTCATGGGTAGACCCTGTTGGGAGAGTTCCCACGCTATGATGTGGACGTGTACGCCGCCTGAATGAGGTGTAGAGATGTCCTTGGTATTTGACGACGCCGACCGTGCTTTTCAGCAGGAGGTCCGCGATTTCATTGCCGCGGAGTATCCGGACGCGTTCCGCCGGAAGACCGATGCTGGCCGAGGTTTGACGAAGGACGAGACGGTCGCGTGGTATAAGATCTTGAGCGTTCGCGGATGGATGGCACCGGCGTGGCCGCAGGAGCACGGCGGCACGGGTTGGCCTCTGCATTGGTGCTCGATTTTCGAAGATGAGCTGGCACTCGCCGGTGCGCCGTTGCCATTGCCGTTCAACACTAAGATGCTCGGCCCCATTTTGATCGCATTCGGTACCGAGGAGCAGCAGGCTTTTTATCTGCCGCGCATCCTCGCGATGGAGGATTGGTGGTGCCAAGGTTATTCTGAGCCCGGCAGTGGTTCCGACCTGGCGTCTTTGCGCACGTCGGCGGTGCTTGACGGCGATGAGTACGTGATCAACGGTTCAAAGATCTGGACCTCGCTGGGGCACAACGCGAACCGGATGTTTTGCTTGGTGCGCACCGATCCCCACGCCAAGCCGCAAGAGGGTATTTCGTTCATTCTCATCGACGATATGAGCGTTCCGGGTATTACGGTCCGGCCGATCCGTTTCCACCATGGCCGACACACCTTCAATCAGGTTTTCTTCGATGACGTTCGAGTGCCCGCGACGAACATTGTGGGGAATGTGAATGATGGGTGGACGGTCGCGAAAGGTTTGCTAGCCCATGAACGGTTGAACGGTGCGCGGGCGGCGGAGACTACCCGAAGCTTGAACCACCTGCGGGAAGTCGCGGCGAGGGAGTCGAGCGGGGGCGGACGGTTGCTCGACGAAGATTGGTTCGCGCGCAAGCTGTGGAACCTGGAAGTGGACCAAGCGGCCCTCGCGCAAACCATCCAACGCTTCGTCGCTGAGGCGGCTCAAGGTAGGACGCTCGGTGCCGAAACCTCGATGCTTAAGGCGCGGGGCACTGTGCTTTTCCAGGCGGCTCGCGAATTGCTCGTGGATGCTGTCGGCTATTACGGGCTGCCCTATGAAGAGGACGTTATTCCTCCCGAGGAGGGAGAGTTGGAGGGTTTCCTCGGTCCCGATTATGCGGCGACTTTAGCCGCCCAGCGTTATACCTCCCGGGGCAGCTCCATTGCAGGCGGGAGCTACGAGGTGCAGGCGATGGTGACGGCAAAACGCGTGCTTGGGTTGTAAGCTCGTGCCGCGCTTGTTCCGGCTCGGCGCGTGCGCCTGTGGTCTCGTGTTGCTCTGCCAGCCAGAAGATCGGAAGGGCGGGCAGAAGGAGTGCGCGGTACTGTCCCGCTCCCCCACGCGGGTGGGTTAGGGTCGTTTGAGAACCACGGCCGCGCAGATGAGGCTCACTACGATCTGGCCGTGCTGATTAGTCAGCTCGTCACGGCTGCGGATGACACCCCGGTCGGACTTGCTGCGCGACGGGGTTTTCTCGATGACCTCGGCGCTCAACCCGAGCGTGTCGCCGGGCCTGACCGGCGCGTAGAAGCGTATGTGCTCGAAGCCCGCCCCGGCGATGGCAGCCCATCGCGGTTGCATTGCTTCCCACGACATCCGGCGCCACAGCCCAAGGGTATGCACACCGCTAGCGATGAGTCCTCCGAAAGGTGAGTCTCGCGCAAGATCGGGATCGGTGTGGTACGTCTCCGGATCGAATGCGGCGGCGAAACGCATGATATTTTCCGCCGTGATGGATATCCCCGGATGGGAGTGGGCCCTGCCCACTTCGATATCCTCGTAGTAAACGAGCTCTTCGCCAGGCGTATCGGGCGGAGTCATCTCTCCGAAGTGCTTAAATCAGTGCCGGGTGCGCGTGGGCGGTGCCGAATAGGTGGGCTCTTCCACGGCAATGGCGTTGCGAACCCGCCGACCAACGAGCAAGGCGGCGGCCTTGAACGCTTTTTCTGCTTCTTTTGCGCCCCATTCCCAGTCGGCAGGGCTCCCTGGCAGTTGCATCCGCCAATGTGCGGTGACGAAAGTGCCTTGCAGCGATAGCTCGACAGTCCAGTCTTGCCAAGTGCCTTCCCCGTCGTCCTCCTCGGTGTAGCGTTGCTCGACGAAACGGCAGTAATTGCTTTCCGAGCGTTCGTCGTTGGCGACAATATCGACCAGTACGAGGGTCGAATCGATGCATGATTCCGTCCCCGTGTGAACCGTATCGGCGGTGTAAAACATGGTGTCGATGATCACCGACGGGCTGAAACTAAGGAATAGTTCCACGTCCCAATCGGGATCGATGTCGGGGGTCAGGTCACTCACGCAGGTCCTGGGGGTAATCTGGGAAAGGGGCGGCATTATAGTCGCGCTTCATCCGACAGGCTAAATTATTCGCATGGTGACGGACGTGAATATCGACCAAATTTCCCTCTTTGAGGGAACGCTGCCGCGCGTGCGGGACGGGGCACCGCCTGTCGTTGACGAACGGCCGGATACCTTGGACTCGAAAACGTACCGGCTGACGGCGCCGTTCGCCACGACTGAGGTGGAGATTTACGTGACCATATCGGACCGCGATGGCCGCCCGTTCGAGTTCTTCCTAAATAGCGCGAATATGGAGCTTGGCGAGTACCTGGCGGCAGTTTCTCTACTTGGCAGCCGAATGCTGCGTAACGGGTTCCCATTGGAACTCGTCGCCAAGGATCTCATGGACATTGCGAGCCCCCACACCTCCCACATGCGACGAGACGGGTTTTGCCAGTCGCTTTCTTGGCTGATCGGTCGGGCGCTGCAGCGCCATGCAGAGAGCTGTGAGCCTTCGAACGATGCGCCGTAGCGACCCGGTTTCATGGCCTCGCCGCGGTTACACGATGGGGGTGGCGCGTACCTGCTCGCAAAGTGCCGCGTAGTTCCGGGGTCGGTATTGTGGGAGCTGGGATTCACGTAAGTCGAAGCCGAAGGCACGCTTGCTCAGGACGATGATGGGCGGCGCTTGGATGCGTTTGAAGTAGTTGACGCGAAGGGCTCGCGCCAGCCACTCGAGATCAGCAAGCCATGCGGTGCCGTCGGGGAAGTACTCGTTGAACGCTGCCCGGTCTTCCCATCCGAGTTTTGGTAACAATGTCCCGTCAACGAACCACTTCATGAGCTCGGTTTCATGGTGGCGGTATTCAATCATGGCCCGCAGCACGGCGTCGTGATAACCGTACTTGATAGGATCGCCCAACCCTCGGGTAACGTCCTGGTCGTGCGACAGCTCTGCGCTCGGGACGGTGGTGCCGTCGAACAGGTTTTGCGGGATGACTTCGCGTTGGAAGATTTGTTCGTTCAAGTAGCGAGCCAGTGCGAAGACCTGGGTCTTGTAGAGATCGGCGATAGGCGCGATGGCGCCGTTGACATCCCCGTACAACGTGGCGTACCCCAGCGCGACTTCCGTTTTATTGCCGTTGTTCGTGAAGATGAGCCCGTGCATCGCGGCGAGACCCGCCAGGATGTCGGCGCCGCGGATGCGTGCTTGCACGTTCTCGTCGACCAGTTGGGAGTAATTGCCTTCGCTGTGAGGGAATGTGCTCTCGCGGATCGTGTCGCGCAGTGACTCGTAGTGAGATTGAATGGGGCGCGCTAGGTAGTCGATACCGAGGGCTTCGCACAAGTGCTGCGCATTGTTTTGGGTGAGTGACGAGTTGAATTGCGTAGGCATGTTGACCCCAAACACCCGCTCGGGTCCGAAGGTCGCTGTGAGCAGCGCAGCGACGACACTAGAGTCGACGCCGCCACTGACGCCAATTAGAAAACGGTTCTCGTCTCCCCGAATATGGTCGAGATGGGACAGGCCGGCCTTTAGTGCCTCGAAGATGGCCTCGATTTCGGTGTTCCCCCGCGCGTCAGGGGCTTCGGGTGGCGTAGCGGTGTCAACGAGCACCAACGCTTCCCGCCAGCCAGGTGCCCGTGCACGGACCTCGCCTTCCGGCGTATAGGCGCACGAGTCACCGTCGAAGACGAGAATGTTCTTTCCGTTGTTTTGCGCACCTACGTTGTTGACGTAGAACAACGGCAAGGGCGAGTGCAACAGCACTTCTCTCACGGTGCGGTTTCGCTTGTCGTTCTTTTGCCACGTCCACGGCGATGCCGATAGGTTGAAGACGGCTTGCGCGCCGTTGGCGTGAAAAGCTCTTAGGCCGTCAAGCGTGTCGTGGGCGTGCGTGTAGTCTTGGCACCAGATGTCCTCGCAAAGCTGAACCCCGAATCGAAAAAAGCCGTCGGCGGTTGGGACTTCGAACGGGACCATCCAGTCGTAGATCTCCCGACCCGCACTCGCGGCGAGCTTGCGCAAGCTGTAAAAGTGACGGTCGTCATCGAAGAATCGATAGTTCGGGTGGAGCGATTTTGGCTGGACCCCGGGCGGTAAGCCAGGAGGCAAGGTAGCGCGACCGACGAACTCGCCGTCGTGGCAGACCAGTGCCGCGTTGAATTTCCTCGCTCGGCCGTCCTCGCCGAGCGTGGTCTCATCGATGACAACGTTGCCGAACAAAACGGTGAGACCGTGGCTGGCTGCGCGCAGCGTGTCGCTCCAGGCCGAGTAGTCCGTGACGAGCGCGTCGATCTCCCATAGGTCGCCCAGAACATACCCCGACACGCACATCTCGGGGAACGCAACGATATCGGCGCTCGTGGCGCGGGCCTCGTCGAGCAATGCGAGCATTCGCGCAACGTTAAGATCCGGTCGGCCCGGTCTTACCTCTAGCTGTGCGAGCGCGACCCTGGGAAGCGTGTCGCGCAAATCGTTAGAGCTCGAAGCCAAACGCGCCGGGTCGTCAGGCGACCAGCCACCCGCCGTCGATGACGAGCTCGGTGCCGGTGACCCACTCGGACTCGTCGCTTGCGAGATACACCGCACCGGCGGCGATGTTCTGGGGGCGGCCAAGGCGTTTCATCGCGTGACGATTGCGCGATGCATCGCGCGCGGCTGAAGGATCGGCGTGGCGCGCCATGCTCCGCTCGAGCAAAGGCGTTTCGGTCGCGCCGGGAACCAAGGCGTTGACGCGCACGCCATTTTGCGCGTTCTCGTGGGCGGCTGTGCGCGACAAGCTCACCACGGCGCCCTTCGATGCGATATAAGCGGCGTTCGACTGGCCGCCGGCGAAGGCGAGCTGTGATGCGACGGTGATGATCGAGCCGCGCTGGCGGTTGATCATGCTAGGGAGCACCGCGCGCATCCACGCGAAAGTGCCTTTCGCGTTGACCGCGAACACTTCGTCCCAGACGGCTTCGGTGGTGTCGACGAGTGTGAGGCCTCGGCTGATACCCGCTGCGGTTAGAAGGATGTCGACCGGCCCGAGATCACGTTCGACTGAGCTGAGCGTCGCTTCTGCCGCATCGAACTCGGTAACGTTGGCGGTGTAGCCGGCAGCCATCGGTCCAAGCTCAGCAAGGCTGCTCTCGGTGGTCGCCTGGTCCCGGTCGACGATGGCGACACGGGCGCCCTCGGCGATAAAGGCCCGCGCGGATGCCAATCCGATACCAGATGCGCCTCCGGTAATCACCGCAACCTTACCTTCGAGCCGTCCGTCTTGTTTACTCATAATTGGAAATCTCGACTAGATTGCGATCGGGGTCTCGGAAATAGATGGACGTGATGGATCCGAGCGCCCCGTTTCGCCTGCTGGGGCCTTCGATCACCGTAACGCCGGCCGCAGCCAGCGTTAAGGAGACCTCATCGACCGGCGTCCGGCTCACCAGACAAAAGTCCGCGGTGCCTGCTAAATGCCGATCGGCGACCAAACCACCCATTTTCCCCGCGGGCTGAAGGTTGATCTTCTGCTGTCCAAACCGGAGCGCTACCCGGCCCTCCCCAAAGACGACTTTTTCCATCCCCAACACGCGAACATAGAAATCCGCCAAGGCATCGACATCGGACGCCGGCACGACAAAATGGTCTAAGCGCTCGAGCTCAATCATCCGTCCACCATATCACGGACACACAACGCCAAAAGGCGCGAGGATACACGGCGACTACCACACGTCGCGGACACATCGTGATTTAAGGTCTGCAGTGCGTGTCCGAGGTGTTCGTGGCGGTGCCTTTTTCTCTGTTCGTCCTAGGGAAGTTTCGGCCTTTGGAGGATTCCGGCAGGGTGTGACCTCGGATTTTCTTGGGATTAGGTAGTAGGCTTACCACCGCGGTGGTGAAATGCTCGGGTCGATCGATGTGAGGCGTCATAGGTTGGTCTGGGGGTTAGAGGGGATGGTGTTGTGACGGAGCGTGCGATCGTTGTGCAAGGGAAGGTCGAACCGGAGGCGATCCCGCACTTTGGTTCTATCGCCCGGCGTGCGGAAGTGCGCCGCGCGCGGGATTTGGCGGAACTCGAAGCCGCGTTACCGGGCGCGGAGATCTTGTTGGGGTGGGACTTTCGTGCCGACGAACTCGAGCGAGCATGGTCGAAGGCGGATGCTCTGCGATGGATCCACTGGTCTGGTGCAGGAGTGGACGCCGTGTTGTTCAGGGAGCTCACGGCGTCGAATGTCTTGCTCACCAACGCCCGCGGTATCTTCGACCGCGCGATGGCAGAGTACGTGCTGGGTTGCCTTCTCGCCATGACGAAGCGGTTACCTGAGACGGTTGAGCTGCAAGCCGCGAGCCGGTGGCAGCATCGTTTGACCGAGCGCATCCAAGGTCGACGGGTGCTCGTCGTGGGAGTTGGCAGCATTGGTCGGGCTGTGGCGCGGTTGCTTCGTGCAGCGGGGATGCGAGTGTGCGGTGTTGCGACGTCGGCACGAGACGGCGATCCGGATTTCGAGCAGCTCTATGCGACGGCATCGTTGGGCGAAGCAGCTGCCGACGCCGAGTTCATGGTGTGCGTGCTGCCGGAAACGGACGCTACTCGTGGATTGATTAACGAAGCAGTGCTCGATGCCCTTCCGAGGGGGGCACGTGTGATCAACGTAGGGCGTGGCAGCGCGCTCGATACCGCTGCATTGGTCGAGAAGCTCGAAGCTGGGCAGCTGGCCGGTGCGGTGCTCGATGTCTTCGATGAGGAGCCGTTGCCAGCTACGAGCTCGTTGTGGACAGTGCCCAACCTTCTCGTCTCACCTCACATGTCCGGAGATTACGTGGGTTACGACGAAGATCTAGGCCGCTTGTTTGCGCGTAATTTCCAACGCTTCGAGGCGGGTGAGCCGCTTCTGAACGTCGTAAACAAGGCGCGAGGTTATTGACGACGGACCCAACGCTGGCCTGCCGTGAAAACCGGCTACGAATCACGCTAGCCCATCCGCCGCGATAGCGCTTGCGTTGCTCGGTGCGTTCGAAAGCCTCTGGGCTGCTTGGCGCATTGCAGCGTCAACGCGGGGAACATGGTGCCGACGAGCCTCATCGGCCGAAGCACGTCTGTCGGATCACCCGCCACGTTTTGTCGGCCGCTCATGGAGCGATTCTTTCGGGATGAGCCGCTCATCGAGCGCCGATATTCGACTGCCAAGCTCAACAGCTTTCCATTGCCAAGCTCAACAGCTTTCCATAGCGATATCGCTCGGTATCCGGGTACCGGGCCGCTTGTCGCCGGCGCTTGTTGAGGCGATTGCCGTGTGCCGGTCCGTGCGCCGCGACATCTCACCGAAGCGCTGACCGCGGGAAATCCCTGTGTCTGGCGAGTTGAAGCCCGATTGCGCCATCGGTTCGGAGAGCGTGTCATTGGTGCTGAGGTGGCGCGCGCGGCTCGCAACGGATGGTGGTCGCGTATGAAACAAGCCATGTCCGCAGGGCCCGCGAAAGACGGCCGCGCCTTTTTTCCTTTCTTCAGCCTCGCGAGACTCAGACCCGATAGAACGCGCATGCCGTATCGTGGAAGAGCGCTGCTCGCTCGCCGGCGCCAAATGAGGTGGTCATTCGTTTGAAGGCATTCCATAGGACGTTGTAGGAGCACGAGACCTTGTCGACGGGAAAATTGCTTTCGAACATGCACCGGTCCGGTCCGAATTGTTCGATGCAGTGCATGAAGTAGGGCTCCAACGCCCGACACAGCGCCTCAGAAGAGGGAGGCGTCGCCTGCTTGTGCCACCCGAACCCGTTGACGGGCATGACCAGGCCGCCAAGCTTTACGTGCACATTCTCGCACCGTGCGAGCTCGGTGATCGACGCTTGCCATGAAGGAAAGATTTCGGCTTGCCGGTCAGCGTAGGGTCCGATGCCGAGTGGCCCGCCAACGTGGTCGAGCACAATACGTGCACCGGGAAATGCTCGGGCGAGATCCGTCAGTTCCGGGATCTGAGGGTGGTACAGCCATGCGTCGAACGTCAGGTCGAGCGCGGTGAGCGCCGCGAAGCCGGCCTGAAAATTCGCTTGGCGGTAGAGCTCCGCGGGTGGATTCGTGTGTGCATTACGAATACTCGGGCTCGCATTCCATGAGGCGGCATGCCGGATACCCCGAAAACGATCCGAAGCCGCTTGGTGTGCCTCGAGAACGTCTCGTGCGGTTTCGCCTGCGGTAAGGTCAGCGTAGCTGACTATGCCGGCGGCAATCGTGGCTTCGTGCCGGTCGGCGGCGCTCTCGTTCGCGACCGCCTCGACGAAATCTGTTTCGCCGACCGGGCGCATCGCTTCGGGGCCGTCAGCGCGGTACCCGGAGGTGCACTCAACGAAGACGGTGGATACGACCTTGTGTCCACTCCCGACATCGGCGGAGACCTCCGGCAGCATGTACGGATTGGCATCGTGGACCCACAAGTGGTGATGTGGGTCGCAAATGGGCAGATCGGGCTCCAAGGCGGACTCTTGTCCTTGAGCCAACCAAGCTTGGTTCGGAATGGGCATGCGGCGGTCCTCGAGTGACTGGTGACGCTTGCGCCTTGTAACTCATGCGCGCCTCACGATCCAACCGGAGCCGGTGCGGAGGGACCCTTACTGCCCAAGCGCAGTGACCATGGACAAAACGAGTCGGTGCAGACTTGGGCGCCACCATCTACAACATTGAAGCGACCGCGCGGATACGCCGTTCGTACGGGCGCTATTACTGGGGTGGCGTTGGCATGGTGATGACCGTGGATGCGGCTCGATTATGCCGTTGACCCTGCCATGGGAGGAGATGCCCGATTGCTTTCCGTCCATCGACGAGCGCGGCCCGTCTACGCCGGGGTTTTATGCATACATTCAAGTCTTGGTCCATTCGTGTCGGCTGGTCGGCACCCGCTCCTCTGACGCCAAAAACTTTAGAGGTTAGTTTTGTGTCCTGCCGCTCAGAGGGGGGGACGCTGGTCCCGGAATTCGGTGGCAGCCTCGTAAGCCGCGGCTACCCTCAAGGCAGTCGCTTCATCGAACGAAGCCGCCGCGATCTGCATGCCGACGGGGAGACCGTCGGCGGAGAATCCATTGCATACGCTAACCGTGGGTTGACCACTCACATTGAATGGCGCCGCCAGGATTGGGCGTTCGAAGAGGTAGAACTTGGGTACTTCCTCTAATGGCGGCGCCGGCGCCCAGCCCGCGGCGGTCACCAGGACGTCGTAGCGGGCCAAGCTGGCCTCCAGCTCTGCCGTTAGGACGCGTCGCAACCGTTGGGCTTGGATGACATCGACGCCGGTGATCGAAGAGCCAATGATCAGTCGATCGCGGAACATCTCGCCGTACTTCTCTGGCGTCGCCTTCAGGTCCTTCTCATGGATCGCTAGCGCCTCGGATAACATGATGATCATGTTGGCCGCGCTGTAATCGTGTAACGGTGAGAGCGAGACTTCCTCGACCACGGCACCAAGGGTGCGAAAGGTGTCCAACGCGCCGTCCATGGCTGCCTTGACGGAGTCATCAGCGTGATCGTCTCCGTCATAGAAGTGGCGCACGTGGCCAATGCGCAACCCTTGAATGCCGTCGGAGATACCGCGGGAGAAGCTGGGCACAGCGACTGCCGCAGAGCCTGGATCCAGCGGGTCCCAGCCCGCCAATGCTTGGAGCATTAAAGCGCCGTCGGTCGCGGTCCAAGTGAGTGGCCCGCAGTGGTCGAGGCTGTATGACAGTGGTGCAACCCCGCGTCGGGATACCCGACCGTAGGTTGGTTTTACCCCGCTCGTGCCGCAAAAGAAGGCAGGATTCCGGATCGATCCCCCGGTGTCGGACCCGAGCGTTCCCATGGCTAAACCGGCTGCGGTCGCCGCACCCGACCCACTCGATGAGCCACCGGTAAACCGCTCGGTGTTCCAAGGGTTGCGCGCCGGCGGTGAGGGCAAGTCCCAGGATGGACCACCGAGGGCAAACTCGTGCGTAGTGAGTTTTCCCAGCAGCACAGCGCCGGCATCGCGCAAGCGGCGCGCCACCTCGCAGTCCGCCTCCGGTATCCGTCCCGCATGGAGGTGGGACCCGCTGGTGGTAACGATACCCGCGGTGTCGTAGATATCTTTGAGCGCAACCGGAATGCCGTGCAAGGGCCCACGGTATACCCCGTTGGCGATCTCCTGTTCGGCGCGTTGCGCGTCAGCGAGCGCGCGCGCGTGACACACCGTTACATAGGCGAACAAGGTCTCGTTCAGTGTGTCGATGCGCTCGAGGAATGCGCGAGTCAGCTCGACCGGGGACAGCGTTCCCGACCGGATGCGCGGCGCGGCCTCCGCAATCGTTAGATGACACAGCGTTGCGCCACTCATGATGATGACACCTTAGGCTCGCCTTGGCGGGCGGGGTGAAACACATGCGCGGGCTCGTCCGCCCAGTTATGGTTGCGGCGTACGCGTTGGCGCAGCGCGTTGAGATTCGGCAACGCCGCCCACATCTCTCGGGCGGTGGCGTCGCTTACCTTAAATCCTTCTGCGCGCAGGCGTGCGGCAAAAGCCGCGTACGTGGCATCAGCTGGTGTCCCACTCATATCGGGTGCTCCGCGGTCAAAGCTGGGACTCCGCATTATGCACAATCGGGAAGCTGCGCCCCACGCCGGGGCTGAGTGGCCGATTCATCTGGCCTTTCGTACCGAGTGGGTGCGCGCGAAGTACGCCGCAATCAAGAATTGATATTCGAACGAGAACAGCAGCGTCGAGGTAGGCCTGGTGTGGGGTATCGATGCTGCTCGGGGTCCGCATAGCCGTTACCCAGTCGGCAATTTGCTAGTTCTCAAGTCGCCCCCGATCGGCGCCTTACGCGACGACCCCGAATGAACCGACTAAATTCTTGGCCCAGCGCCGCAAGCCTATCCTGTATTCCACTGCTGTCTGATAGAGCCGAGGTTGGAACCGCCGCAATAACCCGATCTGCCTTTCGAGGGCAGGAAGTTCGAAGAATATAGGATGGGGCGACGCGGCAACCGATAGTGAACACGTGCTACTGGAGCTCGGCCGACCGCTGTCGGTGCAAGACGGGATGAAAAGGATGATTACTCAGCGCGCAATGCCGATGCGAAGCTGAGTATGTGGTGGACGCCGAAGGACGAGGGCTTTGGGCTTGCTCAAGCTGGCCCAAGACCGGGGCGGATCGGTTCTAGTACAATCCAGACTAAGCCCCGGCCCGCCACTCAGCTAGAGGTCGATCATGGAACAGATTCTCGACGCTTATCCCGAACTGAATCGCGACCTGCGCTTCTTTCCGCTCGGCGTGGAAAACCCGAAGCTGTTGACCCACGAACAAATCGACCACTACAACGAGAAGGGCTATATCGCCCCCATTGATGTGTTGGATGCAGAGCAGATTGGCGCCATTCGAGAGTATTTCGACGAACTCCTTCCCAAGGCGCTCGATGCAGGCTGGGACAGCTACGAGATCACCAACTGGCATAAGACGTGCCGGGGCGTGTGGGACATCGTCACCCGCTCGGAGATCCTGAACTACGTCGAGGATCTGCTGGGCCCCACCCTCATCCTGCGTCACAGCCACTTCTTCACCAAGATGCCTGGTGACGGTAAGCGGGTGAGTTGGCATCAGGACGCTTCTTATTGGCCTATTTCTCCGAGCAAGGTGGTCTCGGCGTGGCTCGCGATAGACGATGTGGACTCGGAGAATGCGCCACTGCAGATCATTCCGGGATCTCACCGACACGCCCAATTGCCGTTTAACGAAAGCACCGCCGCAGAGAACAACGTTCTCAATCAGACGGTGAAGGATCCGGAACAGTACGGTGACCGTCCGCTGGCACTGAAGCTCAAGGCCGGTCAAATGTCTTTGCACAGCGATTGGATATTGCACGGTTCGGACGTCAACCATTCGAACCGGCGTCGCTGCGGGCTGGCGATGCGTTACCTCTCGTCGGACGTGCGGGCCCACAACGGCTGGAACGAGCATTCGATCGTGTGCCGGGGCGAAGATCCAACTGGGCACTGGGCTAACCACCCGCGTCCGCCCGGTGAAGTCATTCCGCGTAAGGAAACCGAAGAGGAACTCCAGTCACACGAGTGGGCGGAGCAAACAAACTAGTCCGCGCGCCCGCAACGGCTATCTCGTGCACAAGCTGACCTTTGCGAGACTGTTTATCCCTTCGTGATCTGCATCTTTCCGTGTCCTCCGATCGGATACAACGACCAATCGGGAGGTCCGACCATTCACGCCGGGCTGTGTGCTGTGGCTGACGTCCCGGAACTCAAGTTGCCCGTACCAAAGGCAGTTGCTGTGAACAAGAATCCAGGCGCCAAACCAAAAGCCACCGACTGATTCATCATGGCGGAAAGCTATCTAAGAAAGACGCGAAGAGGTGCTATCGGCCAAAGTATACCTCCTGGCGAGCACCGCAGACCCTTTCATGAAAGGCTAGACACGTTGGCTCGAGATCGTAGGCGGGCATCGGTTCGTGCTCGAAGAAACCGGTTAGATCTCGACCACGTATCAAACTGGCGCTATCGCGGTTGGACTTTGTTTGGAAAACATCTCCTGCAACATAACGAAAGACGATACCGATACGATCCGACGGCGACTGGTTGGGGCGCGAAGCGTGCGCCATATTGACGTGGAATAGAGCGAACTCGCCTGGCAGAAGTTTCACGTCAACTGCGCTTTGCTCATCTACTAACGAAGTCATGGTCTGCCCACGCGACAACATATTATCGCCATCCTTCACGTCGTTGTGGTCGACGAGAGTTCGATGCGAGCCAGGCAGCAATCGGAGACAACCGTTCGCCTTGGACGCGCATGTTAGGGCGACCCACGCGCTAACCACCTTGGAATTACTCAAACCCCAATAGTTGGCGTCTTGGTGCCAAGAAACGAAGCGCCGTGAATTTGCCTCCTTCGTGAAAATGGCTGAACTCCAACACATTATGTCGGGACCAATTATGTCCTCGACCGCATCAACGATAGCGGGGTGACGCATAAGTTCCCCCGCCCATCTCAGTACGATATGAGCGCGTTTTGTCATCGGACCGCTGCCACGCGCCTCGTCGCCAAAACGCGAAAAATATTCCTCCAATTTCGATCTGCATGCCTCGGCGTCGGACCCATTCAGGACTCGCTTCGGAAACAAAAACCCGTCTTTGTCGTAAGAGGTGATTTCGCTTTTGCTTAACATGACATCCTCAATAGGCTCTTCAGGCGCAGAACTGGTGTCGCACTAGCAGGTAAAAGTTCAAGCGAGGGTGGAATGGGCACCTTGGCGTCCATCAGATGCATTGCAATGCCGCGGTACGGGTTCTTGATGCTATTTTTCAATGCGTTATGCGGCATTAGGTAATGGTGGCTCGCTAATCCGCCACCCGTCAATTCGGCCAGAGCAGCTCCATCTTCATCGATTTTATTGACCGAAAAATAGAACCCTTTTTTCTCCGACGTGTCTCATGGCGGTTGCGGAGATAGGAATCTCAAAGTACCACTGCGCTTGCTGCGACCGGAATCGCCTCGGGCTCTGTGCCGATGTTTGGGACGGTAACCCGGGCTCGATAGTGCAGGTTCGATGCCGACTGGCAACGACTCGAGCATTGGCCTGACACACGCAGCGGGAAATCCTTACAGCCGCGGACCGTGCTCGATGGCTGTCCGCCGCAGCACGCGGCTCCGGTATGACGCAGGTGAGGCTTGATTCAGGCCGCCACGGGCGGCGCCCGAGCCGACAGCCCGCACCCGATTAGCTCGTGCGAGACGCTCTGCGCGGTTGGGGCAAAGAGTGCTATTGTCCTGTTCGCCTTTCTCCACCCCAATCGGGAAAGAAAAATCAGGCAAAAGCTTCCCTATTTCGATGACCTTTTGTCACAGCTTGCGAAACGAGATCCTTCCACGGAAAAGAGCTTCGGACGGCACGTACATTGGGGGTATTGGGACAACCCCTCAGCAGCCACGAGGGAAGACGAGGGCTATGCGCAGGCTGCCGAACTTCTGACCCGGGAGCTCTGTGACCTTGCAGAAATTGCAGAAGACGAGCAGGTCCTGGATGTGGGCTGCGGCTTCGGCGGCACCATCGCCTCGTTGAACGAACGATTCCGTCGCTTGCGCTTGGCTGGGCTGAACATCGACGAAAGGCAGCTGGCCCGAGCGCGCCGGCAGGTCATCGCGATGGAAGACAATCGAGTCGCCTTCTGTCAGGGCGATGCGTGTCGCCTGCCATACGCAGATGGAAGCATGGATCGGGTGCTGGCGGTGGAGTGTATCTTCCACTTTCCCAGCCGTGAGGATTTTTTTGCCGAGGCTAGCCGAGTACTTCGCCCCGGCGGCGTGCTCGCTTTGTCGGATTTCGTTCCCTCACCCCTGTTTCTTCCCGTCGGGGGCTTGGCCAACTCACGCGTCTTAAAGAAGTTCAACTATTTTGGGAGTTGTAACGTCCAGTACACCATCGAGCGTTATCGACGCCTCGCTTGTAAGCACGGCTTGACGAGCTGCGTAGAGCGTGACATCACGCGACACACCCTACCTACTTACGACTATCTTCAGGACATGTTGGCTCGCTCCGCGCCGTCGTCGGTCGCGTTCCAGACAACGAGAGCGCTGGTCGCCGTGCTCAAGATCCTCGGTACCTACAAACTCCTAAGCTATTATCTGTTGTCCTTTCGTAAACTTTGATCGTTGGTCATTGTCGGGCTGCATCGCCAGTGCCACACGGGGTCCCGAAATCTGGAAACCGCTGTTTCCATTCTTCGATCAAATAGGCGTTATCGTGATTCCAGGGATGAAAGGACCACCTGTAGTAATCGAAATAAAGGCCCAGAGTTCGCGATAAGGGCCCTGGAACGGCTTTCCACAGATTGCGCCTTTTTCGTGGTCGCCTACCAGCCGACTGCGCATCGTTGCGCATGCCGTTACTGTGGTCTGCATTTGGGCCGTCGCTTTCGGTCTTGCGTCCTTTCTTGATCAGCCCCACGCCGATAACGATCGCTACGAGGAAAAACACGGTGGTCACGAACATCGCTACGACCCGATTGAGATAACTGAACCAGCCATTGCCCAAGACGTGCTGGTACACGTCGAAACATACCGCCTTGTGTTCGGTTTCCTCCACTGCGTGCCAAAGCCACAGCTGCGCAAATGCGGGATGAGCGCCCGACAGGAATTGGGCCTGATGACGAAGCAGTGAGTCGGAAAGAAGGGCGGTAAAGTGCTCGATTGCGCACGTCACCCCAAGTTGATACCCCTTGGGTGAAAAGCGCCGGGCAAGCATGAGCATGGTTTGGCTGACCCGCTCGATACGATGCGCATAGCGATGCACACGTTTGAGAACGTGGTTGCATCGAGCATGCTCCTTGGCGTGCATGCCCTCTTGATAAATGAAGCTTTTGAGCTGCTCCACGAGAACGGGGTCGCTGATGCGATCCTGGTAATGCCGTACCGAATCGATAAAGAACCGTTCACCCGTGGGGAACAAGAATGAGATGGCATTGCAAAACGCCTCGACATCCTTTCTGGTGACGTACCAGTTATCCGGTGTCGCTCTGGTGACGTACCAGTTATCCGGTGTCGCTATGTCGAAGTTGATGTCGACGCGCCGGCGTATGATCTGAGATGTCTTGGCGGTCATCACGCTTGGTGGTGTGGAACACGCTGCATCTTCGACCCTGTCATTTTAGTAACAGTCGGGCAACCCGTAGTTGTTTCTCCGCACCCGACAAGAATTAACGCAGGGCAAGGTTCCGCCATCATTTTTTTCACCGATAGGATAGTCATTGAGAATACTCGAAGGATGCAGGGCCCAAGTAGACCATTTTCGAGCGCCCACTAGTCGCTGGAGAGCCGTGCGCTCATGCGGCCGTGAGCTTGCCCGTTGAGATGGCGGGAGACAAGAAGGAGGAGCATCTCGCTCCAGCCGGTCTGCGCGTGCAGCGCCGCCTACGGTATCAGTTTGGCGAAGGAGAGTCCGGGGCCGGGATCCGGGCGAGGTGCAACCATCGTTGCGATTACCTCAAGACATTACAATCACCTTCACGATCGCAAAGCGACAATCTTTTCATCGGTTACCCCCTACTCTGAGGCTGAGGACACAACCATGGGCACGCCTTCGCTCACGACGCCAGGCGGCACGCCAGTTTGGATTTCCGGAGCCGGACCAACCGTCGTGCTCATACACGGTGTCTTGATGGATCACCGAATGTGGCGACCGCAGGTTGAGGCGCTATCTCATTGGTATCGGGTGTGCTGCTTTGACATGCTCGGCCACGGGGAAGCACCGCAACCACCAGGTTCCCGCTCGCTTGTTAATTTCGTCTCCCAAGCGCGCGAAGTCGTCGAAACTTGCGGGGGCGATAGCCCGGTGCTGGGCGGATTCTCCATGGGTGGCCTCATCGCACAAGCGTATGGCGCGAAGTACAGTGATTCTCTGTCCGGGCTCATAATCCTCAACGCGGTCTACGATCGTACGGATGCCGAGAAAGCCATCGTGCGTGCTAGGTACAAAGCGATGGAAGAGGGCGGTGTGGAAAGCGCGCTGGCGTCGGCAAACGATCGTTGGTTTACCGCCGAAGAACGTGAACACCAAGCGAGCGCGGTCAATGACATTCTAGGTTGGATAAAGCACGGAACCTTTGCCGAGAAGCGCAAAGCCCACCGCGTCTTTTCCCAGGGCGACCAAGAAGTCACGGGCACTTTGGGAGCTATTCGCTGCCCCACGCTAGTGATGACGGGGTCGGACGACGCGGGCTCGAAGCCTCGTATGGCACATGACATTGCGGCCGCGATTGACGGCGCCGAGTGCGCGATATTGGAAGGCCAACGCCACATGATGACGGTAATGGATGCGGAGCGTGTAAACGCCCGCATCCTCCGCTTTCTTGCGAGCCTGGGCCAGGCTGCGTGAACGAGACAATCGCGCCATATCATTCCGAGGGAGGAATCGGGCACTACCCAATTCGGATTGATTGCGAGCAGCTGCCTCACGCGGATCGTTCCGCATGGGGTCGGTCGTGACCACGACCCACCCTAACAAGTGACCACTATGAGCGCCCTCATGTGGAAGGTCGCGGGCACCGTCGGGCTTTTCGCGACCGTCGGGCTGCCGATCACGGGGTTCGCTGATTTTCTGGTCTTTGCACTCGCCTTCTTGGTGCTCTGTTTTTCGCCGCTCACAAAAGCACCGACCGGTCATCGCATGGGCTTACTCATCGTGGTGGTGGTGCTAACTGGCGTGTCGGCGTACGTATTGCCGGTCGCGGATATCGAAGAGGGGCAAGGCATTTACACTCCTGATCCCGAGCACGCGCTGGCCAACGTGTTGCCGGCCGAGGTACTTGACCATCTTGAGCGGTCATTCGTGGCTCGCTACCCGCGGAGCCAGGAATGCACTGATGACAAGCAACGGTGTTGGCTGGATCAACTCGGCGGCCCGCCGCCGACCGGGTTCGCGTTCTCCTCCGAGAGTATCGCCCGCCCGGCGAAATACACCCGGGTGGTCAATGAGATTGACTTTGACTCCCGGTTCGACCTCCCGTTGGTTGGGTTGAACGACCTTCGCTACAACGTATTTCCACCTCACGCGCGAACCTGGGTCCGCCGGGAGCTACCGTATTTCGTGTTCTACGAACTACCGCCTGCGGTGGAGGGTGGTGAGCTCTGTTGGCGCGGCCGCCTCTACATTGAGCGACCTCGACAAGGTCTCAAGACGGTCATATCGCAAGACGAACGGTGCCTCACGCTTGCAAGCAATCGCCTACCCTTGAAAGTCTACGGCGTGGAGGTGCCGGGCGAGTCGCTCTCTATGAGATTGAGGCTTCCGGGCTTCCTACAAGCGACAGAGGTCGCTTCGCGGTTGGTCGCATACGTGGGCGCCGCAGCGGTGGTATTTCTCTTGGTCGGGGTGCCGGCCTGGAGGCGCTTGATTCTTCCGTTCGGGAGTTTCTTCGCCACCTGGGTCTGGGTTGTCCTCATCGAGCCAACCGCCATTACGGGGGTTTTGCTCCACTACGGGGGCTCTGACGGGCTTGGGTACGAGGCTTTCGCGCGCGCCATGGCGCAGGCTGGCGCGAACGGCGATTGGCACGAGGCGTTGAGGGGCGGGGAGTCGATCTTTTGGTCAATGCCAGGTTTGCGGTATTTCCTAGCTGTCAACAAACCCTTCTTCGGAGATACCTTTTACGCGTATTTCCTCGCTAGCGTGTTTCTGCCGATCATTGTCTACCGATTGCTCGGCTACCTTGTGTCCACTCGCGCGAGCGCGGTATTGACTGGGCTTTTCTTGCTTACCCCGCTATTCGAGTACTTTCGGTTCACCCACTACATCTATCTCAAGTTGTCGATCGAAAAGAATCTGGCCGAGACCTTGGGCTATACCGTATTCCTTTGCGCCCTCGTACTCGTTCTCGAGCACTTACGGTCGCGCACTTCGAACCCTAAGGCACGCTTTGCCACCGGAGCGGTCTTCCTAATCGGGTTCTGCGGATTTGCGGCGATTGCCCTTCGCCCCAACCTTGGGCCCGCTGCCGCGGTGCTGCTCAGCATTGTTGGTCTGATGACGCTGGCTCGCCAAGACTGGCCGAGGTTGTTCGTGTTGTGCCTAGGTTTCGCGCCAATCGCGCTGCTCGGACTACACAACTATGCCTACGGCGGCGAATTTCACCTGTTGACAGAGACCGGTCGACACCCAGCGAATCTGGAGATGCCCCCCGAGATCTGGCTCCGCGCACTCGGACAGCTCTGGTCGTTTGATTTTTCCGGCGCACCCTTTCAACGTATGTTGAAGCAACTCCACACGTGGAACAGTCCCGATGAGTTTTACCGGGTAATCGTCTTCGCGGTGGTTTTCTGGGCCGCGTTCTCGAAGATCCAACCCACGGCAGTTCGTTTAATTGCCCTCATGGCATTATTGAATCAGTCCACGCTGTTCTTTTTTCATGCCAGCGGACGCTACGCTTTCTTGGCGTGGTTCTTGACCTTCGTGGCCTTCATGCCAATTTTGTTAAACCAAATATGGCCTTGGGTTTTGGCCAAACGCCGGGCCCGCAACACGTAGCCAACCGAGACCTAAGGAACAGTCGGTGCCACGCCGCGACTTACTCGGAATTTTTGATTATCGGACAACAGGCTCGGCAATTACCGCCAGCCCTTAGAGTGCGCCACCACAGGTCGAGCAGCGGCTGACATCGAGATCGCATATCCGCGCGGCCGCCCCATCCCGCTCGCCGCGGCGTGTGCCGCCCCGCAGCTATTTAGGCTGCCGGTGTCTACATGACGGGGTTGTTACCAGCAAGGTTCGCTCAGCCATCGGCAGTGGATGACATTGTCGCTGAGCAGCGAAAGACACGACGGTTGACTTCCGGTCTATCGATAGGCGGCGATGGAAGCGGGAGGCCTACTAACGCCGCACCGCTGCTTCGGATAGCAGCGGTCGCGCGACGATGAACGGCGTGGATCTGGAGAAATGGGCCCCTGCAGATCATTCCGGGGCCTCACCGACGTGCCCAATTGTCGTTTAACCAAAGCACCGCCGGAGAGAACAACGTTTTCAATCAGACGGTGCTGTGGGCCTATGGGGCGGGTCTATTGCGCCGGCGCCCCCAGGTCAATTTTCCGGGGGCGACAACTTGGTCGCCCGCTCTGGCTCAGCCTCGGGCAAGCGCGTAGATCTGCGTTGCGTCAGCTGGCAATGGATTTCGGCACCACGTTTCGCCCGCATCGGTACTATTGAACACCTCACCGCGATTGGTCGCACAGGAAAGCCGGTTGGGCGCTCGCTCGTCGATCGCTAGGGCGAACATCGTATTCGCGGGGGTCAGCCCCATATCGACCCGGTCCCAACTGTTGCCGCCGTCGCGACTATAGAGCAAGACGCCGACATCGCTTTGGAAGTCGGCGCCTCCGGCTACCCAAATCTTGCGCGGCGTGCCCGGGACCTCGCGGATGTCGCGACAGTAGATCTGCCCTTTTTCGTTGAGCGGCTCCAACGGTACGTGATGCCAGTTATCGCCATAGTCGGGACTGTGGAACATGCCAGCCCGACCTATGCTGTAAACCGTGCCCGGACGCCACCGACTCACCAACACGCCGTGCATATCGACGGTGTCGTCATTGATATATTGGCCGTGGCTCAGGTTTTCCCAATGTTCACCGCCATCGGTGGAACGAATCGTGCCACCGACTTCAATCGCCGCATAAATGACGTCCGGTTCGGCGGTGCTGGCATCCAGCATCAGCACGCGTTTGACGGGGTTGGAGCCAGCGGCGGTGGTGATCTCCGGGAAATGAACGCTAATCGGTAAGTTTTCCCAGCGCTCGCCACCGTCTTGGCTACGGTAGATCTGACAGTTTTCGTACCCAGCATAGATCACGTCGGAATCGTGCGGATGGAACAAAAAAGACCAAACCGGCTGCCCGTGATCGGGTACATCGACCTTTTCCCAATGCGCGCCATGATCGTCGCTGCGGTAAGGCCCTTCTTGCGTCCCGGCATAGACGACCTCCGGCCTTTTCGGGTGGATAGCCAGTGCCCGAATCGCCGGTGCCTCAGGTAAGCCATCGGTCAGCAGCTGCCATTCATCGTCACCGTCCGCCATGCGGTATAGGCCGGATTCAACGATCCGTCCTGGCTCCGTCTCGCCGGCAAGACCAGCGTAGACATAGGATGTGTGGCCGTTCGACGTGTCTGTTGCCATGAGATTCCTCCCGCGTATCTGTGTTTTCTCGCGTTAGCTCATATCCCGAACTTCGGCCCATGTTGCGTCCAGCGCCGGCTTCAACCGAGCTAACATCTCGTCGATGTCATCTTCGGTGATAATGAGAGGCGGCGCGAACACCAACCGATCGCCAACCACACGCAGGATTAGGCCTCGTTCCTGCGCGTGGGCATCGACGCGTCGAGCCACCCCTATCGCGGGGTCGAATGGTTGGCGTTTTGTCTTGTCTTTTACCAACTCCACGCCGGCGAGTAGACCGACGCCGCGGACATCGCCGATTAAGGGGTGGTCGCTGAATTCCTGCAGACGGTTCAACATGTAGGGCCCGACTCGACGGACGTGACCGACGATATCGGTTTCTTCATAGATCTTGATGACTTCGTGTGCGACCGCGGCACAGACCGGATGTCCGGTATAGGTTGTCCCGTGGGCAAAGGTGCCGAGCTTGTCGCTTTGTGCCAAGAGCGCCTGATAGATCTTCTCGTTCACCATCAAAGCCGAAATCGGCTGAAATGCCGCGGAAAGCGCTTTGGCGCTCGAAATCATGTCGGGTTTCAAATCGAAGGTCTGACTACCCCACCAATTTCCCGTGCGCCCGAAACCGCAGATCACCTCGTCGGCAACGAACAAAATCTCATATTTCGCAAGCACCGCCTGGACTTTTTCGAAATAGGTTTTCGGCGGCACGATGGCTCCGCCGGCGCCCATCACTGGTTCGGCGAAGAATGCAGCGACCGTTTCAGGCCCTTCATCCAGAATCAGCTTTTCCAGGTTGTCCGCCATCCGTGTGGCGAACGCCTCTTCGCTTTCGCCATCCTCGGCGAACCGGTAGTAGTGCGGATAATCAGCGTGACGAAAATCTGGGAGTGGCAGATTGAAATCGGCGTGCATGTCTTGCTTGCCGGAAACGCTCACCGAGGCGATGGTGGTACCGTGATAGCCCATCTGCCGACCAATAATCTTGCGCCGTTCGGGCTTGCCGATGGCGTGATGGTAATACCAAGCAAGCTTGATTGCGGTGTCGTTCGCTTCCGAGCCTGAGTTGAAGAACAGCGCTTTCGACATTGGTACCGGCGCCAGCTGCATCAGCTTTTCGGCTAGGTCGATGCTCGTCGTGACCGCGCGCTGGCGGAAGGAATGATAGAAGCCGAGCTGCTTTAGCTGCTCGTACGCGACGCGCGCGATCCGCTCATTGGCGCTAAAGCCGAGTGCCGCGCACCACAAACCGGCGACACTCTCTATGTATTCCTTTCCATCTTCGTCGAAGACTCGCACCCCGTCACCGCGGGTGATGATCAGCGAGCCTTCGTCGCGCAAGGCACGTAAGTTGGTTTGTGGGTGTACCTGGTTTTCGAGGTCGCGGGCGGCGGCGGAATTCACCAAAACGTTCATTGCTCCTCCTCTGCAAAACGGGTCGGGACAACCAGCCTCGATTGCGTAACGGCGCTCGAGTCACAGCGCCAAGCTTACGCCGTTGCACCCGATTACAGCCATCCCTTTCGCCGCCGCAGATCGGTTGCCCGAATCAGGCAACGGGGTCAACATTGCATCTGGCACGCTTCAAGTGAGTGTTGTTGTCACCCGTGGCCAGCGCAACAGAATCCACAAATTACCGTATTGGTGTCGACATCGGCGGCACATTCACCGATCTCGCATTGCTCGGCAGCGGCGGTGCGATCGCTACGCTCAAAGTGCCGTCGACCCCCGATGACTATAGCCGCGGCATCATCGAGGGCATCGAGATCCTGCTCAGCCGCGCTGCGGCTGCGCCTAGCGAAGTTGACGACATCGTGCATGCCACCACGGTGGCGACGAATACCATTCTGGAGCTCAAGGGTGCGAAGACCGGGCTCGTTACGACGAAAGGATTTCGCGACGTCTTGGAGCTTCGCCGCCTACGGGTCCCGCAGCTCTATGACTTGCAGTACGAGAAGCCGCCGCCGTTGGTGCCGCGACGCCATCGTTTCGAGGTAACGGAACGGCTCGGCCCGAACGGACAAGTCTGGGAGCCGCTCGAAGAGACGGAAGCAGTAGAAATCGCCGCAGCGTTGAAGCGCGAAGGTGTTGAAGCAGTTGCCATCTGCTTATTGCACGCGTATGTCAACGCGGACCACGAAGCACGCGTTGCGCAAATCGTGCGAGAGGTCGTAGGCGATGATGTATTCGTCACCTGCGCAACGGACGTTTTGCCGGAGATACGAGAGTACGAGCGCACCAGCACCGCGGTCGTCAATGCTTATGTGGGGCCGGTGGTAAGCCGCTATATGCGCACCTTACGCGGCCGGCTTCAGCAGTCCGGATTGACAGCGCCCTTGCACGTCATGCAGTCGAACGGGGGCATCATGACGGCGCAAGCGGCAATGGAGAAGCCGGCGTACATTGTCGAGTCTGGTCCTGCCGCTGGCGTAATCGCCGCCGCCCGTCTGGCGCGTGAGACCGGCAAGACCAATGCGATTTCTCTCGACATGGGTGGAACCACCGCGAAAGCAGCGTTGATTGAGGATGGCCAGCCTTCGAAGACAAGCGAGTATGAGGTTGGTGCTGGTATCAATATCTCCAGTCGGCTCGTGAAGGGGGGCGGTTATCCGATCAAGCTGCCGTTCATCGACGTCTCCGAAATCGGCGCCGGCGGTGGCAGTATTATCGCGATCGATTCGACCGGTGTACTCAAAGTCGGCCCGCAAAGCGCTGGCGCCGATCCCGGCCCGGTTTGTTACGGCGCCGGCGGCACCGTGCCGACTTTGACCGACGCTTTGGTGGTGCTCGGCTATCTGAACCCCGCGTACCTGGTTGGCGGCGCCCTACCGATTGACGCCAAGGCGTCGGCCACCGCACTCAGTGCGGTGGCCGAGACGCTCGACCGGCCGCTGCTCGAACTGGCGCATGGCGCCTACCGTATTGCCGCGGCGACAATGACGCGAGCGGTGAAGGCGGTCTCGACCTATCAAGGTCGGGACCCCCGCGACTTTACGCTGATCGCATTCGGCGGCAACGGCCCGGTGGCTGCGGCGGAAATTGCCGCGGAACTGGAAATGAACCGTGTCTTGGTGCCCCCGGCGCCTGGCGTCTTCAGTGCGCTGGGTTTGCTGTTTTGCGAGCCCGAGCGCGAGTTCATTCAAACGCTATTCCAACGCGGTGCCCGCGTCGCCCCCGCCGAGATAGACGCTGCGTTTCGAGATCTCGAACATCAGGGCCGTACCGCACTTTCCGATGAAGGTTACGACCCCGAGGACATAAGCCTGCGCCGCTTCGCGGATTTGCGTTACTCCGGTCAGGCGTACGAGCTGACGGTGCCGGTGTCCGATGGTGTGCCGGATATGGATGCGATCGCGCGTAGCTTCGGCGAAGAGCATTTGCGCACCTACGGCCATCGATCCGAGACGGATCCCGTCGATCTGATCAACGTTAAAGTGCTCGCCCGCGTGCGACAGGCCAACGGTGCCGGCAGCGGTTTGCGGCTCGACCAACCCAACGACGACCGTAAAGAACTGCGGACTCGTCTCGCATACTTCGGTACGAAGTGGGGTCAGATCGAGACGCTCGTGGTTAGCCGAGATGCGGTCGCCAAGAAGGGTATTGAGGGCCCGGCGATCATTGAAGAATATGATGCCACGTGCGTGATTCCGCCCGGCGCCCAAGCGACTATCGACCGTTTCGGCAACATAGACATTACTTTGCAGACAACCGCATGAGCGAGAACATCGATCCCATCACCTTCGAAGTGCTGAAGAACGCGCTGGCGTCCATCGCCGATGAGATGGCGCTCATCGTGGTTCGGAGCGCTTATTCGCCGGTCGTCCGCGACACCATGGATTTTTCTACGGCGCTATGCGACCGGCACGGCGATGTCGTCGCGCAAGGTCTCACCCTGGCGGTTCAGCTCGGTGCTTTCCCCGACATGATGCGGCACATCACGTCAAAACACGCCGCCGACGCCAAGCCCGGAGACGTGTTCATCGCCAATGATCCCTACGGCTCCGGCGGCCAGCATTTGCCTGACATCTACATCATCAAGCCGATCTTCTATGATGGTGAGTTGGAAGGATACGCGGCAACGATGGCGCACCATTGCGACGTCGGCGGCATCACGCCCGGCAGCGTCGCAATGCACGCCACGGAGGTGTTTCAGGAAGGGCTACGGCTTCCGATCCTGAAACTTTACGATGCCGGGGAGCCAGTCGATCCGGTCTTCAAGATCGTCGCGGCAAACACGCGCCAGCCGGTACAAGTACTGGGTGATTTACGGGCGCAAGCGTCCGCTTGCGGCGTCGGTGAAAAAGGCCTGCGGCGCTTGCTTTCACGTTATGGCAATGCCGCGGTTCGCGACTATTTGGAGGCGCTTCACGGATTCGCTGAGCGTCAGATGCGGGCGGTCATCCAGGACATCCCCGACGGCGCCTACCGATATACCGATTATATCGATGGATTCGGAGATGAGCCGGAACCCTTGACGGTCGCCACAACGGTGACGGTGGAGGGCGATTCCATCTCCATCGATTTTGCCGGCACCTCGCCGCAAATGCCCGCTGGAATCAATTGCCCCATTGCCATGGCCCGGTCGGCCAGCTATTGCGCGATCCGTTGTATCGGCAGCCGAGATATCCCGAATTGCGAGGGTTATATGCGCCCGGTCACAGTGACGGCGCCGGAAGGCTCGTTACTGAACCCGGTATTGCCGGCTGCGTGTGGTGCGCGCGGCATAATGGGTTACCGCGTGTTTGACGCGATCATGGCCGCACTCGCGCCCGTTGTGCCCGATAAGGTGATCGCCGCTGGCGAAGGTGGGCCGTCGCTGTTTGCGATTGGCGGTTATCACGAAGGCGAGCCGTTCGTTTTGACAGAAGTGCTGGTCGGTACGTGGGGCGCGCGTGCGACCCGAGACGGCATCGAAGGGATTTCCAATCCGGCGGCCAACTTATCGAACTATCCCGTCGAGCTTGTCGAGGCCGAAATGCCACTGGAAGTCGTGAACTACCGTTTCGTAGAGGATTCAGGCGGTGCTGGCCGACAGCGGGGCGGACTCGCCTTTGAACGCACCTTCCGTTTGCGCACCGATGAAGCGCAACTGACTGTTCGTGCCGACCGGCGTGATCATCCGCCCTACGGCCTCGACGGGGCTTCACCCGGCGGCGCTTCGATGAACACTTTGTGGCGCAACGGCGAGGAAACACTGTTGCCCACAATGCCGATGGAGGCGCTGCAACTTAAGCAGGGCGACGTATTTGCCCACATTGCGGCCGGTGGCGGGGGGTTCGGCTCAGCCTTGGAGCGACCGCCCGGACAAGTGCTTGAGGACGTACGCGACGGCAAAGTCAGCGTTGCCGCCGCGGCGGAATTTTACGGTGTGGTCATTGCCGTGGACGGTTTGACGCTGGATGCGGATGCGACCGCCGCGTTGCGGGATTCCCGCGTCACTAATGCGGCATTGCCTGAATAGGCGCATCGACGATGCCCGGCTCGGTGAGCCGCGGCGACCTCGTATTCGACGGGAGTGTTTGCGAAGAAGGAGTGGAACCAATGACCCAACGAGTGATCATGGCGCGGCTGAAGGCGGTGCCCGGGCAACGAGACGCACTGCTCTCGGTGCTGCGAGCCCATGCGTCGCGTTGTCTCGAGGGCGAGCCCGGGACCTTGCAGTTCGATCTGGTGTGCCCAGATGAGGAAGCCGACGCGGTCTTGATCTACGAGCGGTATGCGGATCAGGCGGCGATGGATGCACACTCGCAAGGGGCATCGATCGCGCAAGCGCGGCAAGAGTTCAAAGGCCTGTTGGAATCGAGCACCGCTGAGTTCTGCACGGTCGTGAGCTGATATGCCGTAACCGGCATTTCAGTCGGGTTGGCAGAGATACGAAACGTCGGGGTACGAGGCCAATGGTGTGGAGCGGGCCCGAGCTCGCCGGGCCTTGCGTGCCGCCGGTTCCGTCAATGGACGCGGGAGGGAGCGCATCATGACGATTCGAATGGGAATGATCGGCGCGGGCGGCATTAGCAGCGTTCATCTCGAAGCACTTGCCGCGCACCCGCGGGTCGAGATCGTGTGCATCGCCGATCCCGATCCCGCTTCTCGGACCCGCCAGGTAGAAACGTACGGCATCGCGCGATCGGTTGCTGATTACCGTGAGATGCTCGAGGACCAGACCATCGATGCGGTCGATATCGCCATCCCGCACTTCCTGCACTGCGCGGCGACCTTGGATGCGTTGAGCGCGGGGAAGCATGTGTTGTGCGAGAAGCCGATCGGCCTGAACCTAGAGCAAGCCGATGCCATGATCGCGGCTGCTGCGGCTTCCGATGTGCGCTTGCTGGTCAAGAAGTACCTCCGCAGCGCTGAGCACCACCGGATGGCGAAGGCTCTCCTCGACGACAACGAGATCGGTGAAGTCTATGCGGCGACAGGGCGGGTGGTCGTGCAGCAGCTTGCTATTGAGAACGATGCGGACAACTGGCGAGGCACTTGGGAAAAGGCGGGCGGCGGCGTGCTCATCGACGCCGGCATCCATCTCGTTGATCTGATGCAGCATTGGCTGGGTCCGGTGAGCGCGGTGAGCGCAACCACCCGACGTTTGGTGGCCGATCATCCCGGCAAGGCCGATGACACCGCCAGCGTGACACTCGAGCACACCCGGGGCGCGCTCACGACGATTGTCTGTGCAAATTGCGATTCATCGTTGCCCCGAATGTTGTGGGAGAAGGCGCTCTTCGGCACTCGAGGATCCTTGCACATGTTCCAGGTTGGCGAGCTCACCAAGCTGGTCCACGCAGCGAACGGTCGCACCAGGGAACTCGCGTCTGTCCCGGGCTGGTGGGAGAGTGCAAATATCGCGGCGGTCACGCACCTGGTTGATTGCCTCCTCGATGGGACCGAGCCGGTCGCGAGTCTCGAGGAGGCCCGACACGACCTCGAAGTGGTGCTCGCAGCCTACCAGGCGTCTTCGGAAGGCCGGCGAGTCAGCCTTCGTGATAGCAGCGATTGAGGCTGTGTCCCCTCATCTGGCGGGGGAGGGGTGGTGCTTGCATGACGTCTTGTTCCCGCCGCCCGGCAGGGCTCAACCCCGTCCCTCGAGTGTGAGACCGATGTGTTATGCCTGCGCCGCGCGGACCTTCTCCGCGCGCTCCCCATAGGGGTTCTCGGGCATCGAGATTTCCCCTAGCCGCGGCATGACCTCGGTGGCGAAGAGCCGGAGATTCTCGCACGTATCCTCGAACGACAACGTCCCGCCTTGCGCCATGATAATCAGATTGCCAACGCCGCCCACCTGGTTGTTGAAGGCCTTTATCTGCTCAAAGACTTGGTCCGGGGTTCCGGCGAATACGGTGCCCGCCTCGATGAAGTCGGGCACCGAGCCTGTGCGGATATCGACGGTGCGCCCGCTCGGCAGCACGATGGCGGGGATCCCTTTCTGACCGGTCTTGCGTAACGCGGCCGCGTTGGCCATAAAGTGATTGTAGCCGGGCGGATTTTGATACGGCTCGGAGACGATGGAGGCCGTGCGAATATAACCCGCGACCTCGTCGGCCCGGCGATGGCCTTCCTTCTCGTTGTGGCCAAGCCCGACCAGGCCGCAGTATGCAAAGCGGTCGGCTGGTGCCACCCAGCCGTCATCCGCGGCCTGTTCCCGGTAAGCGTCGAACATCGCGGCGGCGATGCCGCCGCTCAGCAGCGCGGCCGCGATGTGGCCCCGCTCCGCGACGGCGCGCCCTGTGTTGGGGGAAAGCCCGGTGATCCAGACCGGCGGGTGTGGTTCTTGCCACGGTCGGGGCCAGATGTTGACCTTGCGGTACTGAAAGTGCTCGCCCTCCCAGCTAAACGGCCCGTCGCGAGTCGAGAGAGCCTTGAGTACCAGGTCATGCGCTTCCCAGAAGCGCGCCATAATGCGGCCCGGATTGGAATTAGCTGGCGCGATCTCATAAGGCGCGCCCTTGACCAGCCCCATGTCCAGCCGGCCTTCAGAGATTACGTCGATCATCGCCATCTCCTCAGCGACCCGAACCGGATCGGGGCGGTTGGCGATCGGGGAGCCGAGGGAGAGCAAGCGGACGTTCTTGGTGATGCGAGCCAGGATGGACAGCGATACCGTCACCGAGGGGTTGAGGCACGTCAACGTACTGTGGTGCTCGTTGAGCATGATGTTGATGCCGAGCTCGTCGCACAGCTGGAACTCGTCGTAGTGCCGATGATAGGTCTGCGAGCCGAGCTTCGGGTCGTAATGCGAGTTCGGCACCTCAATGCGGAACGTGTCCATCTCATAGCCCTGGTCCCAGGCTTGGGGATACGCCATCTCTGAGAAGTGATAGACCTTCACGACTCTCTCCTTGTTGCAGCATCGGCAAATTGTGTAATTTGCTCTAGGACTTGGCTTTGTTGCTCGATCTCCGGGAAATGGCCCGCCTCTGGGACCACCTCCAGCGTGCTTCCCGAAATCGCTCGGTGGTAGCTTTCCGCATAACGGAGGTTGACGAAGCCGTCATGCTCGCCCCACACGAGCAACGTCGGGATGTCTATGCGATGGAGCCAATTCGTCAAGCTCGGGTCGTGCATGTACGGCTTCCACCCGAAGTACGTGAACGCTTCGCGGTTTCGCGCAATGGCACTCAAAGCCTCTTCGCTGTGGTTCGAATAGTCTTCCGGCGCCCGCTGGTAGTACAGGCAACGGTGGACTTCCTCTTCGCCCAAGCTGTGCAGATCCGTAATGTCACGGGTCGCACGGTCGCTGAACTTCGCTCCCAAGGGAGCCATAAGCACAGCCCGCTCGAAGCGCCGGGTCGAACGGATCAGGACCTCGGCGCCGAGCCAACCGCCGAAGCAAGAGCCCACGAGCAACGCGTTCTCGAGTTCCAACTGGTCGGCAAGGTCCAGGTAGAAAAAAGCCAGATCAGAAACGCTGCGAAGGCGCTCGGGCCAATCCGAGGCGCCGAAGCCCGGGTGGACGGGTGCGATGACCTCGAAGCGCTCGGATAGCGCGTCGAGAAACGTCTTGGACCCTTCTAGTCCGAACCCTCCGTGCAAGTACAGCAGGGATTGGCCTCGGCCTCCCCCATAGCAATCGATGTCGATGTTGGCGACCGATCGTTGACTCCGGTGCACTCCCATAAGGCATTTTCCTTTGCGACGTGCTGGGCGAGAGCCACAGTATCGCATCCTGGCCGGCGTGCATGAAACCGGAAATATGGGCGGTTCGGGAAGCACCTTCGGGTCGGGGCGCTGCCGGCCTCGCCGCGCCGCGGACGCCGAACGGGTTCGTCGGGCTGTGGATTTAGTCGGGCGTCGTTGGTCCGGGCACGTGACCGTAGGTCTCAAGGGCGTAAGCTTCGCTAACGTAGCCGTTCCTCAAGTCTTCGGCCACGTGATCTGGCGCCCGGGTGCCCGGCTCACCGACTCCCCCACCCCCGGCGGACTGAAGGTGGACTAAGGTGCCGGGCTCGAGGTTCAGATACGGCGTCTTGCTCGGCAGCTCGCGTTCGGTGGATTCGCCCGGGTTTAGCACGTAGCGAGCGCATGCACCGTCAAGACCGCCGAAGAGCCCCTGAGGGTGGGACAGGTGCCGGTCTGCGCACAAGCAGATTTGCGCCTTCTCTAGCACGCGGAAGGCACGCACGAAGCCGTTACCCCCCCGGAACCGGCCGGCGCCCCCTGTGTCTGGCGTAATCTCGTAGCGCTCGAAACGAAGGGGATTGTCCATTTCGTCGGCCTCGATCGGGATGTGCCCGGCGTTGCCGGGACCGTAACGCATGGCGCTTACGCCGTCTCGGTCCATTCGGGCACCGTAAGCGCCCGATGAGAGTTCTAAGGCGGTGAAAAACTGCCCTTCGCGGGCTCGGCCCGCCGCGCGGCCACGGCGGCCCGCGATCACCACTGTTCCGGTGGAACCCGAACCCATCGCCATCGCTTTATCGCCAATCGCCTCGGCGATCGCCTTCATCGTGACGTCGAGAACCCGGTACGTTACATCCCCAAAACCAATGATGGAACCTGGGGCATCGACGTCGACTACCGTTCCTTTGGCGGTTTTGATCGTGATCGGCTTGTAGCTTCCGGCGTTTGGCGGGTTGTCGGGATCGGTAATAGACTTGATCGCGTATTGGACCGCTGACGCCGTCGCGGAGTGGGAGCAGTTCATTCCGCCTGCCGATTGCGCACTGCTCCCGGTGAGGTCGACCTCGATATCGCTGCCTCGAATCGAGATGCGAACATCGACCCAAACCGGATCGGGGCCGAGCCCGTCGCCGTCGAGGCAGTCTCGCGCGGCGTACGTTCCGTCGGGGAATGCGGCGATCCGTTCCCGCGTCATATCCTCGGAGCGTCGGAGGATCTCTGCCATGGCAGCCTGCAGCGTCGTAAGCCCTACCCGCTCGATAAGCCCTGCGAGCCGTCGTTCCGCTGTCTCGCACGAGGCGTATTGCGCCCTTAGATCACCGAGGCCGACCGCACGATTGCGCACGTTCGACATCACGAGTTCCATGATGCCTGGACTCGGCTCCCCGGCTGTGAAGAGCTTCACCGGGGGAATGAAGAGCCCTTCTTGGTGAATGTCACTGGTGGCCGGCGAGTAGCTCGCGGGGCCCATTCCGCCGATATCAGCCCAGTGGCCGCGATTGCACGCGAATCCATAGAGCACACCGTCGGAGAATAAGGGCCGCGCGATGAGCACGTCCGGCAAATGGGTACCGCCGATGTATGGATCATTGGTGATGATCACGTCGCCCGGGCAGAGCCCGTCGCGCCCGAGTCGGTCCAACGCACCTTGGAGCTGGAGTGGCATGGTGGTGACGTGAATCGGGAAACCGTTCGGATCCTGGGCGCAGATCTCGCCGTCGGCATCCATCAGGCAGCACGATAGGTCACCTTGTTCTTTCCACAGCTGCGTGTACGCGGTCCGCATCGTCGTAATTTTCATCTCCCGCGCGACCCCGATCAGGGAGCTGTGAATGGCGGCTAGCGTGAAGGGATCAATGCTCATAGGTCAGCACCAGGTTGTCGAAAGAATCGATAGTCGCTTGCCAGCGCGTCGGCACCACCGCGCTAGACGAGGCTTCTTCCACGATTGCGGGCCCTGTGAGGCCCGCTCCGGGGGCGAGGGTGTCGCGCCGGTAAACCGGCAGGTCTTGCCCCTTCTCGAGTCCCGGAAAGAACACCGTGCGGCGCGCGGCGGGCACCGGGACCCTCCCCGTGCCCTCCGGCTCGCGCAATGGGGGTTTGAGCACCGTCCCGATGGACTTCAATCGGATGTTTACCAGCTCGATCGGTTCGCCTGGCACAGAGTAGCTGTAAAGCTGATCGTGCTGGGCGTGGAATCGTTCTTCTAGGGCGTGCAGGTCGCGATCCAGGAGGCTCGAGGGCCACTCGACGTTGATCTCGGTGGTTTGACCGAAGTAGCGCAGATCGAACGAATAGAGGAGTTGGCGTTTGTCCGGCTCGATGTGCTCGGCTTCGAAATCGGCTTCGGCTTGGGCTTCCAGCCGGGAAAAGCTGTCCGCTATCCGGGTATGGTCCAGCTCTGAAAGCGGGACCAGCAGGGACTGCGCGTAGTCATGCGTGAAATCTGCGACCGCGATCCCTCGAGCTGAGAACAACCCCGGGTGATGCGGTATGAGCACCGTGGTGATCCCGAGCTCTTCGGCGATTGCCGCCGCGTGCAGCGGCCCGCCGCCGCCGAAGGCCACGAGGGTAAAGTCGCGCGGATCGTGCCCGCGCTCGATCGTAGTAGCTCGGATTGCCTCCGCTGCTTGGGTGGTCGCGACCTGGTAGGTGCCGAGGGCCGCGGCCTCGACGCTCACCCCAAGAGGCTCGCCAACCCTCTCGCGCACTGCGTCCCGTGCGGCATCGGCATCGAGCCGGAGATCGCCGCCCGCGAAGTAATCCGCGTTCAACAAGCCCATCAACAGATTGGTGTCCGTCAAGGTGGCCTCGGTTCCCCCGCGCCCGTAACAGGCCGGCCCTGGCATCGCGCCCATGCTTCGCGGCCCAACCGAGACGCGCCCCACGCTATCGACGCCGATCACGCTGCCCCCGCCGGCGCCGACGCTCTGTACGTCGATGGTCGGCAAGGACACGGGAAAGAAGTCGATCTCGCGTCCGGTTGTCACTTGAGCGACGCCCTCCCGGATGACGCACACGTCAAGGGAAGTGCCCCCCATGTCCATCGTGATGATGTCGGAGTAGCCGGCATCGCCGCACAGCGCCGCTGCCCCGACCACTGCCCCTGCCGGTCCCGAGAGCAAGGTCAGGGCCGGGTTTCGCATCACCACGTCCGGCCTCGCGATGCCGCCATTGGACTGAAATACGTAGAGCGGGCAGTGCACCGCGTGGTCACGAAGCCCGGCAAGCAGCCGCTCTAGGTAGGCTCGCAGCACCGGCGCAACGTAGGCGGAGAAGACGGTGGTGCTCGTGCGTGGGAATTCCCGGAACTCACGTAAGCTCTCGCTAGAGAGCACGACGTCGATGCCTGGGCAACGCGCTGCGAGGCGCGAGCGCACGAGTTCCTCGTGCCGAGGCTCGAGGAAGGAGAAGAGAAAGCTGACCGCGACGCTCTCGACCCCTTCCTCTTCGAGGGTGTCGATGACGCTGTCGAGCGCGTCGTGGTCTATTTCGCTCAGCACCTGCCCGTTGCGGTCGACCCGGCATCGCACGCCTAGGCGCAGGTAGCGCGGGACAAGCGGGCTCGGCTTGTCGGCATGTACCCGGTAGATGAGCTCTGCGGGGCGGCTGAACCGGCCGATCTCGAGCACGTCGCGGAAGCCTTCGTTGGTGATGAGCGCGGTTTTGGCGCCGGCGCGCTCGATCACCGCGTTCGTTGTGATGGTGGTGCCGTGGCTGATCCAGCCGACGGCATCGGGAGAGAGTTCGGCGAGCTCGATCACTTGTCCGATCGCTTCGACCACCACGTCGGACCCCGCCCGCTCGCGATTGAGGACTTTACTGACTGTGAGCGTACCGAGCTGCTCGTCGATAAGGACCACGTCGGTAAACGTGCCTCCCACATCGATTCCGATTCGGTGCTGGGTCATCGTTGCTCTCGCTTCCCTATCGTTTCCCGTCGTACCGGTTGGGTCAGTGTGCGGTCATTCCGCCGTCGATGACGAGCTCGCTACCTGTGATGAAAGACGCATCGTCTGAGGCCAAGAACAAAACCCCCTGCGCCACCTCGATCGGCTCTCCGTAGCGCCCGAGCGGTGTCCGTTCCTCGGTTCGTCGGCGCTTTTCGGGATCGGAAATGGCGGCCTCGTTCATCGGCGTCGCAATTGGACCGGGGTGTACGGAGTTCACGCGTATGCCTTCGTCGGCGTACTGTAGCGCGATCGATTTGGTCATCAGCCGAACGGCGGCTTTCGAGGCGTTGTAGCCGGCGTGCACGTAGGTCTGGCCTACGAGACCTGAGATCGATGAAATGTTGACAATCGAGCCCCCGCCCGCCTTACGCATTTCTGTGACCGCGGCCATGATGCCGAGAAAGCTCCCCTTGGCGTTGACTGCCATGATCCGATCCCATTCCTCTACCGACGCCTCGTCCTTGACCCCGAAAGCGACGATGCCGGCGTTGTTCACTAGGATGTCGAGCCGGTCGTATTTCTCCACTGCGGTCTGCACCGCGTGGCGCCAATCGGTCTCGCGGGTAACGTCTAAGTGGACGTAAGTGGCGTCCCCTCCCGCTTTGCGAATCGCGGCTTCGACCTGGGCGCCTTCCTCATCGAGCACGTCACCGAAAACCACCCTGGCGCCTTCTGCCGCAAAGAGCGTTGCTTCGGCCGCTCCCATCCCCCGCGCTCCGCCGCTGATGAGCGCTACCTTTCCCTTTAGCCGCATGGCTTGTCCTCCTCCACGTGAAGAATGGGTTCAATCGACCGTCACGACGAGCTTCCGGCGCGGGGTATGCAGCACCGTTGCTTTGTGCTCGGGCAGACGGTAGAGCCAACGATGATAGCGTTGATTGATCGATCGAGCCTCGGCTTGCGCCGCTTCCACCGTGCGTAAGCCGGCGCGCTCGGCGGCGCTAAGACGCTCGAGCGCTACTGCGCCTGGCTCGAAGCGGGCGTCAAATCGGACCCAATCGATCCCCCGAACCCGGACCGTCTGCAGCGTCAGCACCAAACCCTCGAACGTTGTGAACTCGGCTCGTGTTCCAGAGATCCCCGTGGTGCTCTCAACGAGCGTGACGTCCTCGAAGCTGAGGAACTCGAGCGCCGATGCGAGGCGTTGGGCAACCTCATCGCGCAAAACTTGGGTTCCTGGCGTCAGACTTGTTCGACGTTCCATCAGAGCCTGGGGTGAGATACTGAGCACGTTCGGCGACTCAAACCGCTCCGCGTCGGGGGAGGCGCGGGTCAGCTCGATCACCTCACCCCCTGGTTTTTCTGTTCGTACCTCTTGCACCCGCCGCTGGCTGATCGCGGGCAGATCCCGATCCAGCCAGCTGTCGACGCGGTCCCATACCTCGACCCGCCCGCGGGCGAGCCAGGTCTGGTTCTCGCCTGCCTTGCGAACATAGTGCGAGTTGGGCGTGAACGTGGAGCCCGAGGCGCGGGTCTTTCCGATCACCACGCTCGCGAGCGTGGTGTCTTCTTTGTCCTCGAAGGTGAGCACCACCCCTTTCCCGCCTTCTTGGGGCACTTCGAGGTGGAGCTTGTGGTGAAGCTCGGGTCGGGCGGTTCGCCGTGCTATCGGGGCAAGGCGGGCGGTTCCCACCACAGCGCGTTTGACGGTTTCGAACTTGACCGGATAACCCGCCCTTTCCGGGACCTCCCAACCTTGTGCCGTTTTTACGATGGAAAGGGTAGCGCTCGGGCTTTGGATCCGCACGCGGGCTACCTCGTTGACTTGCTCAATGAGGTTGGGGAACAGGCGGGGTGGGAGCACTGTCGCTTCGACGCGTTCCTCACGCTGAGTGAAGGCCCAAGTGGCCAGCGCGATGGTGACGAGGGCGGCGGCGACCGGAACGGGCCCGGTTCGAGCGGTACCAAGCAGCGGGGCGCCCTTGCTCGACGGGCCGGTGCCCGCCGCGTATCGGCGCCTACGAAGGCCCGCAATTGCTGGTGCTAAGAGCGCGATGGTGATCGGCACGAGACCAATATTCACGAACTTGAGGACGGTCTCCAGCCTCTCGATATCTTCGCGGAGCCGGTGATGTACGTGTTGTAAGGCCTTGCGCATGCGCCGGATCTCGGCCCGGGCACGGGCTACGGCGGCACGTTGCTCGGGACTGAGCAGCGCCCCGGCAGCGGCGGGTGTACTGGCCTCGAGCTTCGCGAGCGCAGTGCGAGTCTCATTGAGCTTAGCCTTGAGGGCTTGTTCTCGCTTGAGGTACTTGCCTTGTGCCTGCTTGCGCAAAGCCTCGATCAACAAAAAAGGCCGTGAGAAATCACTGCGGCTGCGCAGCCTAATGAGCGCATCGGTGCCCGCAAGATGCTCGAGCGCGTTAATCAGCAACATGCCGTTTGCGGCGGTGGGGACCGCGACCGATTGCCCGCCTGTTTTCTCGCGTCGTTGCCAGAGCTGGTCGACCAGCATGTCGGTATCGGACACCACGACGATGTTGATCGGATGCGCACTGTCGGTGCGGTGCTCGTCGAGAGCGCCACCGTTGTCCGGTGGGCGCGGGGGCCCTGCGGGGAACGCGCTCGCGACCGGTCCGGTCACCCGCGCAGCCACGATGTGTGGTTCGCCCTTGGGCTCGAAGCGCGCGATCAGGCGTTCCGGCTCCGGTGCAACCCGGACGTCGTTGGCGTCGAAGGTCATCGATTCCGGTGAAGTGCTGACCAGCGGGGTGAACTGTGTTGAGGCGCCCGGGCGTGGAACCAAGCTGCCAGCGCTCGCGATGACCAGCGGGCCGAGCCGGGCCGTAACGACGTCTCCGGCGTTTTGGTGAGCGGCGTCGAGCCGTAGCCAGGGGAGATAGGGGACTATCTTGCCGCCCCCGTCGTAGCCGCTGCGCACCTTACGCGCGTTGGCCAAATCGCCGACCACCTTGCCTGGCTCGAGCGAGAACCCCCAGGCCTTGAAAAGCGGTTCGAGACTCGATCGCGTGCCGATAGGTGACGCCCGTCCGCGGCCGGCTTCGTTGGCCGCAGCTGCCATTTCTGAGTGGGGATCGACGAAGACGATTGCTCGGCCGCGGCGGAGAACGAATTGGTCGATCGCGTAGAGTGCCGGTGTATCGAGCGCGACGGGGTGGATGATCAACAGGACGTCGATCTCGCTGCCGATGCGTAATGCGCTCGGGTCGAGCACCTTGAGCTCGAAACGGTCCTCAATAAGCCCGACGATGGCCCACGGCTCGGGAGCTTGTCCTGCCAGGCGCATCAACGCGGAGGCGTCGGCATGCATCCGATGCCCGGTGAGGAGCCCGACCACCGGCTTTGCGGGATCGGTCAGCTTGTAGAGCAAGCGGGTCAGGTCGTATTCCAGGAACGGCCGCCGTTCGAGGCTGAACAAGGGGATGACCTCACGCCCGTCGGTCGTATTGGTCCCCACCAGGCCGAAGTACAGCTCAGTATCCGGCCCGAGCGGCACCGCTTGCAGTCCCTCGCGCTCCGCTTGTTCCTCCGCGTCGCTCAAGGGCTCGGGGTCGATCAGCTCCAGCTTTATCCGGCCTTGCCCGTGGCGCACGTAACGCTCCAGAAGCTCCTGCACTTGTTGGCGGTGCCGGTTGATGACCGGCACTTGTGTGGCCACAGTGCGCGAGAGATAGAGTGTGAGGTGCACCGGATCCTCGATCGCTTGAATGACGTCGAGCGTGCCTTGGCTCAAGGTGAAGCGCTGGGAGTCGGTGAGATCGAGACGCGCCCCCGAGAGCGCGTTGAGCGCGTAGATGTTGATCGCCACGAAGGTCACGGCACCGAGCAGCACGTCGAGTGCAGAGACGGCGCGGCGGCGCTTGGACCGGCGTGGTGCCACGGTCGGCATTGAGCGAGTCCTGGGTGTGGGTCCCGGCATCAACCCTCCTTGCTGCGCCCGACGAGGTACAGGTTGAGCAGCATGCAAAAGGCGATGAGCGAGCAGAAGTAGATCACATCACGCGCGTCGATCACCCCTTCGGTGATGGCGCTGAAGTGTGTGAGAAAGCTGAACGAGGCAACTGTGTCGAGAAGGGCGCGGGGTGCCCAGTCCGAGAAGAAGTCGAGGACGATCGTCGAGCCGGACACCGTGAACAGAAAGCACACCACCAAGCTCACCACGAACGCGATGACCTGGCTTCGCGTCGTGGCCGAGATACACGCACCGATCGCAAGGTAGCCACCCGACATGAGCACGGTCCCCACGTAGCTGGCGAGAATGACGCCGTGGTCGGGCTCTCCAAGGTAGCTCACGGTCAGCCACAGTGGAAACGTGCAAGCGAGGGCTAGGCTGGTGAAGGCCCATGCGGCGAGGAATTTGCCGAGGACGCTGGCAGTAAGCGGCAAGGGCAGCGTGAGCAACAGCTCAATCGCACCGGAGCGGCGCTCCTCGGCCCACAACCGCATCGAAACCGCCGGCATGAGGAAGAGGTACAGCCATGGCAGATAGCTGAAGAAGGGCTTTAGATCGGCCTCGCCCCGCGCGAAAAAATTTCCCGGGTAGAAGGTCAAGATCCCGGCGAGGAATAGGAAAAACACGCCGAACACGTAGGCGAGCGGGGTCATGAAGTACCCGCCGAGCTCGCGGCGAAAGACCGAGAATGTCCCTTTCACCCGTTCTGCTCGCCGGTGAGGTGCCGGAACGTCTCCTCCAGCTCCGAGGGGCTGAGCGACAATCGTGCCACGGTCCAGCCTCGCCTCCGTGCCTGGTCTTTCACGACCTCGAGCAGGTTGTCTTGGCCGTCGTTCGGATACACCCGGTAGACGTGGTCCGCTAACGATTCCACGTCGGCGATAGTGTCGGCGGCACCTAGGGTTGCGACGACGTCGTGGGCGTCGGTTTCGATCACGACGGTGTTGTGAAGAGGGGATTGCTGCGCCAACGCGTTCACCGAAGCGTCGGCTCGGATGGTCCCTTGCGCAATGATGATCGCCCGGGTGCAGATCGCTTCCGTCTCCACGAGGTCGTGCGTCGAGATGATGACCGCTTTGTTGCGAGCCATCTCGGTGATAAAACGGCGCAGCTCTCGTTTCTGGTTCGGGTCCAGCCCATCGGTCGGCTCGTCGAGTACGAGCACCGGCGGATCGTGCACGATGGCTTGAGCGGCCATGACCCGTCGCTTGAAGCCTTTGGACAAGGTGTCGATCCGCTGGTTGAGCACGCGAGTGAGCTGGAGGTTCTCGATCACGTAGGCCAGTCGTTCCTGGCGGTGTGCCCCGCGGAGACCGCGGACGTTGGCGATGAAATCAAGAAACGCCGCTGGGGTCATCTCGGGGTAGGTGGGGGCGCCTTCGGGCAGGTATCCGATGGCGGCCTTGGCCGGGATGGGCTCGTCGACTACATCGTGGCCCATCACTCGCACCAGGCCCTCGCTGGGGGGCAAGAATCCCGTGATCATGCGCAAGGTGGTTGACTTGCCCGCTCCGTTCGGACCGAGAAATCCGAGCACCTCGCCCTGGTGGACGTCGAACGTCACGCCATCGACTGCGGTAAGCGCTCCGAATCGCTTGACCAGGTGCTCGACTTCTACCATACAAGTCATTGAGTTAGGGGCCTCTCGAGAGTCGGTGTGGCCACCGTATGGTTATCATACCTTCGGAGACTCGAAGGTTTCGAATTTTGACCGTCGTGCGAGGGCGCGCCGACGAAGGGCGAATGGGGAGGGTGACGAAATGAATGTAGGCTTTATCGGCTTGGGGAACATGGGTCGACCGATGGCGGGGCACATTGCCTCGGATGGGCATTCCATGATTGCTTACGACATCGCTGGTACCCAGGCCCGGGCACCAGTCAGCGCTCGCTGTGCTGGGTCCATTGCGCAAGTGGCTACTGCTGCAAGCGTGGTATTCCTTAGCCTACCCACCGTCACGGCTGCCGAGACGGTCATCGAGGAGATCGCAGCCAGTGGTGCAGGCGCCGGGACAATCGTGGTGGACACGTCGACCGTCGGCGTTGCTGCTGCCCGTGCGGCGCATGCCCGGCTTGCCGAGGAAGGGATCGAATACATCGACGCACCGGTATCGGGCATGGTCTTCCGGGCCGAACAAGGCACGTTGGCCGCCATGGTCTCGGGCAGCGAAGCGGCGCTGGCCGAGGTCCGGGCCGTCGTGTCCACATACGCGAGCAATATTTATCACGTCGGGACCGAGCCCGGGCTCGGTCAGCTGATGAAGCTCGTCAACAACTACCTCGCCATCGCTTCGTTCGTGACTGCGAGCGAAGCGATAGCGGGCGGACTACAAGGCGGACTCGATATTGAGACGATGCTCGAGGTGATTAATGCGTCCTCGGGACAGAGCTTCGTGACCAGTGAGGTTTTCCCGTTGTATATGGTGCCCGAACGCTACGAAAGCGGTGCCGCCGCTGTGACGCCAACCAAGGATTTGGCCCTGTTCGTCGAGGCGGCGAACGAGGGCCAGTGGCCGCGTGCCCTGGCACACGCGGCATTGGACGTTTGGCAAGCGTTCGCCGAGCGCACACCGCAGGCGGACCAAAGCGAGATCTACCCCTTCGTGCGCGACGGGGGTGAGAAGTGAATGCTGGCTTGTGCGATCGGGTTACGCCTCGAGCGTCACCCGGATTTCGCCGATGTCGCCAAAACGTGCGACCGTCTCCGCGCCGGGTACCGCCGGAACCGGCTCGTGCGGTGAGCCGGTGCTAACGACGTCGCCGGCCGCCAATCCGAAGCCGCGCCGGGACAGCTCGTTTGCCGCCCATGTCGAGGCAGCAACCAGCTGTTCGGTGGAGCTTCTGTGGTCACCGGTCCAGGTGGGGCCGACGAGTTTGCCGTCGAAGTAGACGTCGACAGGTAGGCGGGCCAGATCCAAGTCCTGCCAACCGGGCAACACTTCGCCGACAACGAATGCGCCCATGCCCCCGTTGTCCGCTGCGATCACCACCGGAGACGGCGAGCCGGCCCAACGGGTGTCGGCCACGTCGATACCCATCACGATGGCGTCCACCGCATTGCGTACCTCGTCTTGCGAGTAGGGCTCCGCGCGCGGGGGTAAGTCCTCGCCGATTCGGAACGTGAACTCGCCTTCGATTACCGGCGCGCGAAACGCGCCGAACTCGAAGCGAGCCGGCGCTTTTCTCACAAAATCCGTAAACAGGCGGCCAAGCATCGGATGCGGTAAGCCCGCTGCCTCCTTACCGGCACGACTGGTGATCCCGAGCTTCCAGCCGGAAACCGGGTAGCTCAGCTGTGCTACCAGCGCGTCTTGCACCTGAAACGCTTCGGTCATGTTCGAGGGGAGGTCGTCCGAATGCGGCAACGCAGCGGTGCCGCCGTTGCGCCAGGCGTTAGCCAACAGATCTGCGACGGCTCCGATTTTTGTGTCCTGGTTCATCGATTTACTCCACTGGAAAACCCACGATAGGGATTGAGCTTGCGACGATCTGCGTAAATGCGGTGTACGTCAAATCTGGAATGCCATGTCCAGAGCGCGCCAATTTCGCCTTGACTTTGCTCTTGACATCAACTGTGCTTAAGCGACGTGCTGGGATTTCCCCGCGCGTGCCTGTGCGCAGCGTCGTCCTAGCTTCGACCCGCTAGGGCTCGGTGCGAATCGAACGATCTTCAAGGAAAAGAAGGGAGGAGAAGATGAGTTTGAAACGATTCAAGACTGCATCCTTAGCGGCAGCTACCGCCTTGGCGGTTGCGACGAGCGCTGCGATATTTCCGGCTCAGGCGGCAGATAAAATCACTCTGAAAATGCACATGGCTTGGCCGGGATCGATGGTGATTCTGGGTGAGAGCGGCAAGCGTGTGGCGAAATTTATCACCAAGCTATCGCAAAAGACGCTGACGGTTCGAGCGTTCGAGCCCGGTGCGTTGGTGCCTGCCTACAACTACTTCGACTCGATCACCAACGGCTCGGTGCCTATGGCATTCGGCTCGCCGGGGATCCACGTGGGCAAGTTGCCGGCGCTGGCGTTTTTCTCCTCGTTGCCGTTCGGTCCGAGACCAGGTGAGTACTACGCTTGGATAGAGCACGGCGGCGGTCAGGAGATCCTCGATGAGTTCTACAAGCGCCACAATCTCAAGGCGGTCCATCCTTGTGCGACGCTTGCGCCTGAAACCGCGGGCTGGTTCAAGAAGGAAATCAAGTCCCTGGAAGATTTGCGGGGCATGAAGATCCGCTGGTTCGGTTATGGCGGGAAGATCCTCTCTAAGTTTGGGGTATCGCCGCAGTTTCTAGCGGGTGGAGACATTTATCCAGCCCTCGAACGGGGTGTCATCGATGCGACGGAGTTCTCCATGCCGGTCATGGACGAGCACTTCGGCTTTTACCAGATCGCTAAGCACTACTACTTCCCCGGCTGGCACCAACCGTCGAGTCTGCAGACGGTAGAGTTTCACCGGCCGGTGTACGAGGGGCTCACCGATCACCACAAGCTGATCGTGGATGCGGCCTGCAAGCTCAACAATTACATGTCGCTAGCGGAATCCGAAGCATTTCAGTTCCCCGCTATCAAGCGCATGCAAGCCAAGGGCGTGATTGTGCATCGTTGGTCTGATGAGTCACTGGAGAGGCTCCGGGTCAAGTGGCAGGAGCTGGCGGCCGACGAGCAGAAGAACGACCCCGACTTTGCCAAGGTATGGGCTTCGTACAGCAAGTTCCGCGAAGACTACAAAATCTGGGGTAAGTTGGCGTACGTCAATTAATCTCGTCTAATCCTGACTTAAGGGGCCTTCGGGCCCCTTTTTTTGTGCTGTGACCGTAACCCCTGCACTCGGGTCATTGCGGATGTGGGAAATAGACCCCATCAAGGCGCGCACTGAGCGAATACAGTAGGCAGCTCGAAACCGAGTGACCGGTGCGCTCGCACCGCGTTGTAGTGCGTGCGCCGACGCTCGATAGGTTCTCTGACGTCGGCCATGCTGGAGAACCTGTGACGATCGAGGTAGGGGGCACGGAACTTGCCATCGCAGCTGTCGACGAAAGCGTTCTGAGTCGGTGTTCTTGGTGGGGTGAACTGGCGCTCGACGCCGCTTTGTTGAGACCACAAGCGTATTGCCTTGGACGCGAACTCGGGCCGCCCATTGTCATAAACGATGGATTCAGGAAGCGGCCGATGCGCTGTCGGGCGATCAAACTCGTTGGCCAACGGCTTGCGGACGAAGACCAAGGACCAGCGCTCGCTTTGCCGCGTCGTCGCCTCAAGGCGCAGGCGAGGTCGGATGCGCTTTTTAGGTCGAGTGGTCCCGCACTTGAAGCCTTTCATCGCGATACCGCTCAAGGGTCCGCGTGGGATTGATGACATAGCCTTCCACGTGAGGTATCCCGCATCCCCTGCAACCGCCGGGTATTCTTAGCGAGGACATTGCTCGGCCAATGTCTTGAGCGTCTGATGGAGCCTCCAGTCGTTGCGGGCGTTAAGCGCGCGCCGACTCGCTAAAGTAGCGAAACGTGCCGGGCGATAAGCCGCTACGCGCACTCTCGCCACGCCTCGTCAGACAATCTACCGCCCGGCGTTGCTGAGAGGTTGTCACCAATTCTCCGGAACGAGTGCCTTCGAGGCCGGCTTGTGCCGTTCCGCCTCGGCCAGGCGCTTCCTTTGCGATGGGTGCGTGCCGTCGTAAAGGACACTGGCTTGATGGTTGTAACGGGTCGCCAGCTGCCGCGAGGACGCCTTGTCCCGACAGGTTCGGCGTGTGACGTTTGTCCCCAAGCCCGCCAGCGGCCCCGGCGATTCGAGCGCCGATCCAGAACGGAGCCGTCAGCGGATCGCTGGCGGCCGCCTCTCCTCAGGGATCTGGGACTTTGTCGGTCGGCTTGACGTCGTCGTCGTAAATCCCTACTCGACGGTTCCCTTCCTCACCGGGCCAATCCAAGGTCATCAAGTCGAAGCGCTGAGTCGTCCGGCTAAAAATGAGGATCGCGGTTTCAAGCCATACCGCGATTCCGGAGAGAACCGCGAGTATCAGGCCTACCACAAACACCGTTTTGATAATCCAGCGGTACCCGAGACCGACCATAGAGGCCGACATTTCATTGGTCGTATAGGAGTCGTAGGCAAACTTGGTTCCGAAATAAACGAGGAATAGGCAGTAAGGGAGCATGAACACCGTGACGCCGAGAAACTCGATCCATGCTTGCTTGCGAAACGCGAGGGTTTCCCGGATTAAATCCACGCGGACCATACGGTTTTGGACATAGCCGTAGCCGAGGACCAAGCAGAACACAACCGTGTGAAAATGCCACTCGAGTTCTTGCAGCGTCGTTGATTCGAACGGAGCACCGAAGTGGTCGATCAGCCACATCTGAATCCAGATGAGCTTACGGATCGTGACGTCGAAGATCGTGATCACGATAAGCGGGAGAATGAAATAGGAGCCCCAGTGTCCGACGACGGTGAGAAAGTCGCGTAATCGGAGATTGAAACCGATGAGTCCGTCGGGGCGGGTATCGGATACCGCGGGAGTGGTCTCGTTCATCCCCTCAACCTCCGTATACCAATTGGGGTAGCCAAGTCGCGATCTGCGGGAAGGCCAGCACCGCGCTTAGTCCTATGAGCTGCAGTATCACGAACGGGATGATGCCCTTGTAGATGCTGAGGATAGTGACCTCGGCGGGTGCGATACCCTTTAGGTAGAACAAGGCGTACCCAAACGGTGGGGTGAGGAATGACGTCTGCAGATTTATCGCCAACAGCACGGTGAACCAGTACAAGGCATCGGCTTTGGCGACGTGGTCGCCGAAATCGAATGTAGCGACCATCGGCGCGAAGATGGGCAAGATGATCAGTGTGATCTCGAGCCAATCAAGGAAGAAGCCGAGTATGAAAACGATGAACATGATGAGGAACAGCAGTCCCCAAGTGCCCAAGTTCGCTGCGCGGATTAAGTCCTCGACCACAAAATCGCCACCGAGCGACCGGAACACGTAGGCGAAGCAGGTCGCAGCGAGAATGATGAAGAACACCATCGCGATGGTGTTTGCGGAGGCGTGACAGACGTCACGAAGCAAGGGCCACTTCAATGAGCCGTAGACGCCGGCAAGCACAATTGCGCCGAACGCCCCCACTGCCCCGCCTTCGCTCGGCGTCGCCCACCCGAAGAGGATCGAGCACTTGATGAGTGCGATGAGGAATACGGGCGGAAGGAACCCTCTGAGAACGAGCGGAGCCATGTCTCCTTTCGGGATGTGCAATAGCTCCTCTGGCAAAGATGGAGCGACCGACGGGCGGAATTTCGCGATGAGGTAAATGTAGGTCAGGTACAAGACAGCGAGGCAAAGACCAGGGCCGAGGGCGGCCATGAACAAGCTCCCGACCGAGATAGAGAGCAGGTCCGCCATAATGATGAGCATGATGCTCGGCGGGATTAGGATCCCGAGACAGCCAGAAGCGGCAATAGCGCCGGTAGCAAGCCCGTGGTTGTAGCCTTGCCGCAGCATGAGAGGCAGGGCCATGGCCGTCATCATGGTCACCGAGGCGCCAATGATGCCGGTCATCGCTGCGAGCACGGTGCCCATTACGGTGATCGACAGCGCCAAGGCGCCTGCGACCTTGCGCAGCAGAACCTGGCACGCGTAGAGCATCCGGTGGGCCACCCCGCTGCGCTCCATCATGATGCCCATAAAGATGAATGCCGGGACCGCTACCAGCACCAAGTTTTCCGCCGCACCGATCCAAATCCGCGGTACGAAGTTGAAGAACTCGATGATCTGGTACATGCCCATCATCCAGCCCAGAAAACCGAATACGATGGACAAGCCGCCGAGAATGAACGCGACTGGGTACCCCGTGAAGAGCAGAACGGCAAGCGACACCAGCATGCCGATGGCAAGATACTCCTCGATCAGCGCTCCCAATTTCTCCGCGTCCCCGACCCAAATCGGGATCGCAATAACCGGGAGCAAAAACAAGCAGAGAAAGAGGATTCCTCCGTACTTTGAGAGTCGCTCCGCGACGAGATTGGCGCGCGATTCCTTTAGCTCGGCCATGATGCTCCTCCATGATGACGCGGGCGCTGGAGTCGTCCGACTTGCGGTAGTAGGTCGCTGTCGGCGACTAAGCAGCTTTGGTGCGGTGGGAAGGAATGCGGGCCACAGGGCGCCCGGGGCACGCGTTTGTTTGCGCACCCTTCGAGCCAAGGCATGCTCGAGTGTCTCGAAGCTACCATGTCGCTCTCCTCCCCCGGTGGGCCCGGTGGTGCAGATCCCACTCTGCCGTCGAAGGGGCAACTCGGGTGCCGGCCGCTCTGCATTGAGGTGGCCGTGTGGCGTTGTCGTCCCCCGGATGCGCTTCGACGCTCCTTCGATGCTACTCGATTGCTTGTGCCGCCGCAAAGTCGGTCGTCGAAGCGTGTGGGGAGCCTTGCCCAGGACCATTTCTTGGCTGTCGGGGTATCCGTCGTCTACGCTCTAACGGAAGTCCGATGTCGGGCCCAAAGCGACAGGAGTCGATTCGATGCGCTTAGGAATGTTCATGCAGCCGGTGCACGATCCGGCGCGAAACTTCACCGAAGTCCTGCAAGAAGACCGAGAGACTATCCTGCTTGCCGATCGCCTCGGCTTCGATGAATGCTGGGTCGGGGAGCATGTCAGCGCTACCGTAGAGCCCATCACGGCGCCCTTGGTATTCCTCGCGACGTTGATCGAGCAAACCGAGCGAATCAAGCTGGGGACGGGGGTATTTTGCCTTCCGCAGCACCACCCCGCTCAGGTCGCAGGTCAAGCGGCATTGTTCGATCATCTCTCCCGTGGCCGATTCCTCATGGGAATCGGTACCGGCAGTTTGTCCTCCGACGTGGAGGTGTTCGATGTCGGTGGGGATACGAACCGAGGCGAGATGGTCCTCGAGTCCATTGAACACATTTTGGGGATCTGGGCCGGAGAGGCGCCCTATCGGCGCGAGGGGAAGTACTGGGATATCAAGCTGGAGGACACCTCACGGCTGGAGTTCGGGGTCGGTGCGTTTCCCAAGCCCTATCAGCAGCCCCACCCGCCGCTGGCGATCTCGATCATGTCGCCGGGCTCGAGTAGCGCGCTCATGGCCGGCGAGCGGGGCTGGATCCCTATCTCGGGGGCGAGCTTCCTCCAGCCTCGTTATACGCCCAGCCACTGGGAGCGCTATGTCGAGGGCTGCGAGAATGCGGGCCGGCGGCCCGACCCCGACATCTGGCGGGTCTCGCGCAGCATCATCGTTGCGCCAACGGATCAGGAGGCACACGACTATCTTTTCGATCCAGACGGTGCGATGAGCTTTTGGTACCGCTATTTGCTCGGCTCCCTGCGCGCGCGCGGAGTAGCCAAGTTCATAGCACCACAAGGGCATCCCGATCCCGACGCGGTGGAGTGGCAAGAAGCCGCGGAGTCCATGGTGGCCTACGGCTCGCCGGCGACGGTACTCGAGAAGCTGGTGGCGTTACGGGAGCAGACCGGGCCGTTCGGTGTGCTCACCTTGCTATCGCACGAGTGGGACCGTCCGGCCTTCTGTCGTCGTTCGCTTACTCTGCTTGCCGAAGAGGTGATGCCCAAGTTTTCCCAACACGCCGACGCCATGAAAGCGGCGTGAGCGCGCGTTAGGCAGACACCCGGCTCATCCAGCCGGGTCTCCGGCATTCACGGCAAGGACTTGACCGGAGATGCTCAAGGCCAGATCGCTTGCAAGGAACAGCGAGGCCTTTGAGATATCGTCGGCGCTGGTCATTCGGCGGAGCGGAGAGCGGCTCATGAATTCGGTGCGCATCGCTTCGACGTCGACACCGCGGGCCTCGGCCTGGCCGGCAATCACCCGATCGATACGATCGCCCTCCACCGCGCCCGGCGCCACGCAGTTAACCCGGATCTCCGGAGCGAGCTCGAGTGCCATGCCGTAAGTCATGCCCACTTGGCCGGCTTTAGCCGAGCAGTAGCCGATCCGAAACGCGAGCCCTCGGCGCCCGGCGCCCGAGGAAATGTTGACGATGGCGCCATTGGCGGTT
>JACLAC010012455.1_pt1 | contig 61231 bp, 58 predicted proteins | sample 8027881 | NCBI WGS metagenome assembly JACLAC01 (sample SAMN15725517, study PRJNA655200) | protist metagenome | isolation source: fluorescence activated cell sorting (FACS) single amplified genomes of... | place: Spain: Blaines Bay Microbial Observatory, Mediterranean Sea | collected 2016-01-19
CTAACATTGTTCTCGCGAAGATTTTGGTACAAGCCAGGATAATCGGGCACCTGTGTTTGGAAGCGTTGATTTCCGTCTGTGATGCCGATTACATTGTTGCCTTGAGCAACGACTTCCAAGACAGACCCCGTCTCTACTTTATCCATGAATTCCGTAAAGGAAATTCGCTGTTCATTTCCAGTGCGAGAACCCATCATGTTGAAAAGAACCAACATCACCAGACCGATGATCAGCCATATTCCCAAACTACGAATCATTGAATTCACAGTTTCCTCTCCATTCACATTTGGAATTGTAAATAATTAAGGTACGCCCTTTTGGGGTTGCGATTTTTATGTCGCGAACAGATCTTAAGCATTAAATTTATATTAACAGATAAATTAATTATTCCAGCGTTTTTTTAATAATTTGATGCTTTCATACTTGTCACTGAAGTGCAAGGTGGGACACCCCGCAATGCAAGGCCCAGACATCGGATCTCAATTAGCCGAAAGAATAGCCTCAGCATGAAACACTTCCCGCAATCTTATCCTCTTGATCTTGGAAACGTTGGTGTCCTGTTGAGCGACCCTATCCAACAAGAAGAGATTGGTCTGCAGATCTGCAAAATCCTGAATGAAAACGATATTCAAGCCCATTTACTGAGGTGGGATTCAGATGCACCCATACCACTGGATATGCTAGTCACGGTTGGTGGGGACGGGACAGTACTCTATGCACTCAGTCATTTTCCAAATTGTCCTGTTTTAGCCATCAATTTTGGCAATGTTGGGTTTCTCACTGCGAGCAATCGTGAGGACTTGGGGACTGTCCTGCAGCAGGTGCTGAGTGGCCAATATGTAATCAGCCATCGATCTATGATTTGTTGTGAGCATCCTAATGGTCAACTGCATGCCGTCAATGAGATTGTCCTGAAAGGTACAACTCGAATGCTAACCGTAGATCTGTCAATCAATCAAAAAGACATCAGAAGAATCCGTGGGGATGGAGTCATCGTCGGGACAGCAACTGGGAGTACTGCATATTTAATGGCTGCTGGTTCTCCGATCGTCATGCCAGAATTGCGCTGTATGATCATAACTGGTTTGAATGAATATGATTTCCGTTCGCGCCCTCTGGTTGTGACTCATGATTCCCTAGTATGCCTGGAAGTCAGCAAGGAAACTCGTGAGACGGATATTTTCCTAGCCGCGGACGGTGGTGAAAAAATCCCTTTGAAATTGGGTGACGAAATTACCATTAGAGAATCCGACCGTCAGGCCAAATTGATTTTTACTGATCCCAACTACTTTTTTCATAATTTATCTTCTCGCCTATCTTGGTAATGCTTGAATGAAGGCAAAAGTATTCTAGAACATGCGATCTTTACGCTGGTTACGACCATATCGTTGGCCATTATTAGTATCCATCTTACTTCATGTTGGATTCTTACTATTGCTCATAGGGACTCAACCAGCTTCTGGCAGTAATCGCAGAACCACCGTTCCTCTCTTGTCACTTAATTCAATCCCCGAACTCGGGAAAAGTCAGCCCAAGCGTCCCCCGTCCAAGGAACAACCTAAGGAAAAAACAAAGGCTAAGGAATCCAAGAAAAGCACGGTCAAGGAAACTAAAGAAGATAAAAAAGACCCAAAGCCAACACACCCCAATCCACAAGATAACAGCTTGGCAAAGGCTAACAAACAAATGGAAGAGATCTTGGATAAACCTCAGAATTCTGAGCCCCAGCCACCTACTGAGCGATTATCCGAAGAAAAACCTGACACAACTAAACCCTCCATTCAGCCTTCACTCACTGAACTTCCTGTACAAAAACAGAGCAATAAAAGTTCATCTCCAGCCACAACAAAGAAATCACCCAAAACCGTTGCAAGGAGTGGTTCCAACTTATTGGAAAATAATAAAAAATTAGCTGCAATCATTTCATCCGCCTCCCAACTTCCAGCCAAAGCACCTCCTGTTGCCTCTCTACCCAAGCGAATTGAAACCAATCTCTTTGAATTACTTGCTGGTACAGAGTTAGTTCCTATCGGTGCTCCAACCCTAATGTCAGCCATGCAGGCCGCTCCAACAAGCGAGCAGCTGAGTGATCAAGAGGCTTTGGCCTACTCTGAGCAAATCAACAATGTTATTCTGGCCCTGTGGGATGTCCCCTTTCACTTGGTTGACAGCAATTTGACGGTAGTTGTACGCTTTACTGTGCAGCCCAACGGAAAAGTCATGAAATATCGAGTGGAAGATCTCTCTGGAAACAAAGCTCTTGATAATTCAGTACTGACTCTGATTCGTGACTTGCGTATGTTTCCCCCTCTTCCAGATTCATACACGCTGCCCATTTACGAATTCGGCGTTCGCTTCAGTCCAAAGCAGTTTCAATTCTGATCATGAAGATCTTTCGCATTATCCTGCTTTTCCTAGTTTTATCTGGTGTCTCAGGGAATTCACATGGAGTGGACTACTTTGAAGTGAATAGCCCTAGGTTCCGACCATTACAGGTTGTCTTGGTAACCAATCCTCCCGGAGTAAGCAGCAAAAAACTCTATAATGCGATTAGAGAGAATCTTGAGCGGACTCTATTCTTCAGCGTAGTGAATCCTGTAGTTGCAGCTGCCAGCGAGCTTGCCTTCGTTTGGGATTTGCAACTGAGTAATCAGCGCCAAACTGTGCAGGGAATTCTGAAAGATCTAAAAGAACAACGCATTCGCAGAAATTTTGAGATCAAAATCAGGAATAGTGATCTGCAGCAAGCGGCTCGCGAACTCTCTGACCAGATGATTCAGGAAGTTCTTAATGTTCCTGGTTTAGGTCAAAGTCGGATTGCCTACACTGCAAAGCCACCAGGAAGCGATAAGCAAATTCGCCTTATCGACTTTGATGGTAAAGTGGACGAACGATTTTCTTACGAATTAGGAGCTTCAAACCTCGCACATTGGTCACCAGATTCCCAAATCCTGCTCTATACGCACTTTACAACGACCTCGACAGAATTGGCTCTGCAACCGGTTGATCGTTCTCAGGCTAGACTGCTACGATTCCCCAGAGAAATTCAACCAATGGGAGGATCTTGGGGGCCTGATGGAGAAGAAATCCTGGTTACCGTAATGAAAGAAGGGAATGCAGACATCTTCCGGTATCAGTTAAAAACTGGTGAGATGTTTCCTCTAGTCAAGTGGCCAAGCCTGGAAACCTCTCCGGCATGGTCACCGGACGGTCAAACAATAGCTTTTGTCTCTGATCGTCAGCGATTTCGACAACCTGGCATTTACCTGTACGATATTGAAAGTCGGGAGGTAAAGAGCCTGCCTTTTGAGGGCAAATATTCCAGTGCGCCTCGATGGTCTCCGAATGGTCGTCAGTTGCTTTTTGAAGCCCAACAGGAAAAATATTTTCAGATTTTTAAGTACAACCTCGACACCGATCAGATTCAACAACTTACCTTTGGACCCTTCAATTCTGAGCAGCCCGACTGGTCTCCGAATGGACAGCAAATCGTCTTCAGTTCAAGACGTGGAGGAGTAAACAAACTCTATTTTATGTCGGCTTATGGCGGTCGCACAATTCGTGTCACCAATCAGCCAGCTGGGGTTGCGGAAACAGCTCCAGCATGGAGTAAGTAGGTTTATATGAAGCGCACTCCACAAGTATTCATCATCCTTCTTTTTTGTGTTTCACTTCTTGGGTATTCATCATTTGCTTCAGCACAATCGAATCTTGATGCTCAATTGGCAGAACTGCAAGCAAGTATGGAGCGGCAAGATAAGATCCTTAAGACTCTTCAAGGATTGACAGCTGAACAAGCAAGAACACAAGGAGAGTTAAACCGGCTTCCACTTGCAGTCGAAGAACTTGATGAAGTCCGGAGAGATATTCGGGTGATTGCAGAGAGCCTGCAGCAACTTCAGAGGGAAGTCGATGATCTTCGGCGAGATCTGAAACAAGCTAAGCTCACATCGGCACCAGCCAGCAAAAATTCCGGAGGTGGTGAACCGCTGGTGATTGGACTACTGGCTCTACAATCAGGAGACATTAACCGGGCTGTTGACCAGCTGCAACCGCTGCTGACTGGGAATAACGAATATCGTAAGGATGATTTACTGATGGTTTTGGGTAATGGCTTTTTGCAAAGTGGTTATCCAGATCAAGCAGCCTCTCACCTGAGTACACTGGTTCGAACTTTTCCACAGAGCCAGCACTTGCCATCAGCTCTTTTCTCACTGGGGCAAGCTTTCGGAGACATGCGGGATGAATCTCGCAAATATACCATCTGGAAAGCCTTGATTGAAGAGTATCCGAACCACCCGATGGCCCTCAAGGCGACTCGTTCTCTGGAAGCGATTCTCCGTTGAAGCGTTGCTCTCGCCTTGCTCAGAGACTCCAGGAGGCGCTACTAGAAGCCGAAGTACCTCTTCAAAGCAGCTTCCTACTTTGTGTCAGTGGGGGAAGGGACTCGATGGCACTTCTACACCTCTTCAAAGAAATTATTCCTTCTTCCCATCTCCACATTCTGCATTGCAACCACGGAGTACGAACTGAAGCCTACCATGATGCAGTCTTTGTTGAGGAACAGGCCAAATTGCTCCAAATTCCCATCCACCTACGAATCCACGGAGGCTTGAAGCAGTTACCCAGTGGCTTTCAAGCAGTCGCCAGAGAATGGCGTCGTCAGGAAGCTGAACGTCTCTGTAAATTGCTGAAACTTTCTTTCATTGTGCAGGGCCACCATAAGGAGGATCAACTAGAAACTCGCGTACATCGAATTTTGCGCGGAACACACCTGAGCAATTTACAAGGAATACGGGTGAAGCAAGGACACTGGCTCCATCCTCTCCTTGGCTTCACAAAGCTAGAGCTCAGAAACTATCTCCTCAAAAATGATCTGCTCTGGAAAGAGGACCCAAGCAATGCCGACAACAAGTACACTCGAAATTATCTAAGGCATGAGGTAATCCCCAAACTGCAACAAGTTGCGGGGGGAGCATTGGAACAAAGGCTTGAAGAACTCTCCCTACAAAGCTTGGCTTTGAAGGAACACCTTCATGCAGAGCGTGAGAATATCTGGTCAAAAGTATGTGTCCAAGAATCCGATGTCCTAAAGCTCCGTAACCTAGAATTAATCCGATTATCTGACCTAGTCTGTTGGGAGATTCTTCATCACTGGTTAAAAATGAATCACCTTAATCCCAGCTTTGAGCGATTGCAGGGTTTAGCCAAACAGGTCAAAAAATCACCTCGCACCCCTTGGTGCTGGCAGATTGGAAAGGGTTGGCAAGTTCGATCCAAAAGTAGCCAGCTGACTCTTGAACAAATCGTTAACGCTTCAACAAAGGTACCGCGTGATTAGATTCAGCCTAATGGCTTGAACTCGATTCTTCCGTTTCTCAGTTGAACATAGAGTTTTTGCCCATCTTTGACGGTTCCCGAGAGAAGAGCCCTTGCCAAAGGAGTTTCGAGTTCCTTCTGAATTGCTCTTTTCAGCGGACGTGCTCCGTACAGTGGATCAAAACCTGTTTCACTCAGCAATTTTATTGCGTCTGGGCTCATCTCTAGTTCAATTCTGCGCTCATCGAGTCTCTTCTGTAATCTCTTCAACTGGATCTGCACAATTTCCAGCAAATCTTCTTGTTGCAAAGGATGAAATACAATCGTGTCATCGATTCGATTGAGGAACTCAGGACGGAAGTGCACCTTCAACTCGGCCAGGACAGACTGTCGAATGGATTGGAAATCTACTTTGTTATCGGTTTGCTCCATGATCCTTGTGGAACCAAGATTGGAAGTCATCAGAATAAGCGCATTGCGAAAATCTACAGTCCTGCCCTGAGAGTCTGTCAGTCGACCATCCTCCAAAATCTGTAGTAAAATATTGAAGACATCATAATGGGCCTTTTCAATCTCGTCGAAGAGAATGACACTGTAAGGCCTTCGGCGAATCGCTTCCGTTAACTGACCTCCTTCTTCGTAGCCCACATAGCCTGGAGGAGCACCGATCAGTCGAGCCACAGCATGTTTTTCCATATACTCGGACATATCGATCCGCACCATGCTTTGCTCATCATCAAAGAGAAACTCTGCTAATGCACGGGCTAGCTCGGTCTTCCCCACCCCAGTTGGTCCAAGAAAAATGAAACTTCCGAGGGGTCGTTGTGGATCATTGATGCCAGAACGTGCTCTCAAAACTGCATCTGAAACGGTCTCAATTGCTTGATGCTGTCCGACTACACGCTGTTGTAAATGCTCAGGAAGTCGGAGTAATTTTTCATGCTCACTTTCCAACATTCTACTGACAGGAATTCCAGTCCATCGAGCAACAATCTCAGCAATGTCATCACTGCTGACTTCTTCACGTAAGAGTTGGTTCTGATGCTGCTCCGCAGTCATCTGAGCTTGTCTAAGCTGATTCTCCAGATCTCTCAAAACTCCGTATTCCAATTTGGCGGCTTCTTCCAAATTGTAGTTTCGCTTGGCCTGTTCAATTGCAAGTCGGGTTTCCTCAAGTTGCTTTTTCAAATCACTCAAGGATTGTAATGATTCTTTTTCCTTACTCCATTGCAGCGTCAGTGTGTCCATTTTGTTCTGCAAATCTGCCAACTCACGACTGAGAATCTCGAGACGCTGGATAGAGGCTGAATCCTCTTCTTTCTTCAAAGCTTCTTTTTCAATTTCGAGTTGTAGAATTCTTCTCGAAATTTCGTCCATCTCTGCCGGCATTGAGTTGATCTCAACTCTAAGTTTTGCAGCGGCTTCATCCATCAAATCGATCGCTTTATCAGGTAGAAACCGATCAGCGATATAGCGATTGGAAAGGGTAGCTGCTGCAATGAGCGCGTTATCCTTGATCCGAACACCGTGGTGAATTTCATAGCGTTCTTTCAGACCACGCAAAATTGAAATCGTATCTTCAACGCTTGGTTGATCGACCAAAACTTGCTGGAATCTACGCTCCAGTGCGGGATCTTTTTCGATATGTTTTCGGTATTCATCAAGCGTGGTTGCCCCAATACAATGCAATTCACCCCGGGCTAGCATTGGCTTCAGCAGATTACCGGCATCCATAGCACCTTCTGTCTTCCCCGCTCCAACTACGGTGTGTAGTTCATCTATAAATAGAATGATTTCACCATCAGATTTTTGGACCTCCTGAAGAACAGCCTTCAGGCGCTCTTCAAATTCACCTCGATACTTGGCACCGGCAATCAAGGCTCCCATATCCAGGGATACGATACGTTTATCTTTCAAACTATCGGGAACATCATTACGAACAATTCTTTGGGCCAAACCTTCCGCAATTGCAGTTTTACCAACTCCAGGTTCCCCAATCAGCACAGGATTATTCTTTGTACGACGAGATAGAACCTGCGTAACTCTTCGAATTTCATCATCTCTTCCAATCACCGGATCAAGCTTGCCTTCTTGAGCTTGCTTGGTGAGATCCTGTCCGTATTTTTCTAAGGCTTGGTAGGTTTCTTCAGGATTTTGTGAATTGACCCTTTGATGGCCTCGAACTTCTTCTAAAGTCTTACGAACTCTCTCCTTGGTGATTCCAGATTCTGCCAAGAAGCGTCCGGCACTACCCTTCTTACCCTCACCCACCAAAGCTAAAAGCAGATGCTCGACGCTGATGAAGGAATCCTTCATCTTCTTGGATTCTTCTTCAGCACTGACGAGGACCTGATTTAATTCTCCTGAGCCACTCACTTGCGTTGCGGAGGATCCACTGAGGGTAGGTAGTGCATCTAATCGTTGTGCTAGTTGCATCTGAAAAGTGGGTAAGATAATCTCCATCTTTTCCAACAATCGCGGAATCAGGCCATTTTCTTGAGCCACGAGTGCTTGCAAAAGATGAATACTTATAATCTGAGTGTTTTGCCTCCGAATCGCTTCATTCTGAGATGCCTCTAGGGCAAGCAAAGATTTTTCTGTGAATTTTCGCGGATCCATAAAATTCTCCAATGACTAATTGATTGTTAGCACTCATATTATTAGAGTGCTAACAAAAAGCAAGTGTTGCATTAAAATACTCGCTCTCAAGTCGAAGAGCATTGTTCAAACTAAATGTTAAAAAATTCTGAGGGAGTTTAACTACGACTCATCCACAGAGGTCATGAATTGATCGTAGCCGGTCATCTCCACGTATCCGAAGCCTTGTATAGGTTGTCCATTCTGAGTGCCTTGCACACGAACTGATCCTTCCCAGTAAGAAACCGTAGTTTGTAATTCCTGGTCACTCATTCTAGGTGAAATTTCCAGATCAAGATTTTCAGAAGCTAGCTTCAAGATCCACCCCGCCGGATAGGATGCTCCGCTGTTGGGACTTTTCCAAAATTCAACGACCTTGAGAGCTACTTCTTCAAAGTTCAGATTTCGGCTTTCTCCATTTGGATTGACCAATTTGCCCGAACTTTGTTCACTTGGTTTTCCAGCTTTATCTCGCAGTTGATAGTACATCAAATCTGTCCCATCGTTCAGTTGCAGTGCGAACCAATCCCAGCCTACTTGGTTTGACTCAAGGACGCTTGTACTCCACTCACGATCCAACCAACTTGAACCAGTAACATCAAAAATTCCGTCACGAGTGATTACTTCACCACTCGCAATCATTCGTGTGAAAGAATAGTAATAAGAGGCATTGCCCGGTTCTTTCCCTTTCTGGCTCAGTCCCTGATTCCCTTGGAGTACCAATGGCTTAATTGGAGTCACTTCTAGATTGATCCCAAATTCTTCCGTCTTAGCAAATAGTTGCCATTTCATGGGATCCTTACTCACTCCTTTGATCTCCCAATCATCTAACCAAATTCTTAGAGGCTGTGCGTCCACTCCAGCCAATCCCAAAGCAGAACGTTGAAAGCGTTCCGCGTGGTAAAAGCGATCTTCCTGAATATCCGAAAGAGCCAGATGCCCCATATAGAGTTGGTTTGTTCTCCAAGGTGAACCGGATTCTTCGGGAGCTTCTGGTACTAGTGAATTTCGAAACAAGGTAACTTGAAAACCGAAGGGACGTCCAACTTCATTCTGTAGATTCCCAGTAAAATACCACCACTCATTACGAAATTCTGGATGATCAGCGTGATCACTGGGAAATGAAAAAGACCTTGGCTCCAGCGCACGTGCGTAGCCGGACACATCACCACCCCCCAATGCCTCTGCCACATTTAGGTTGCTGCTACTCTGGATTGGCAGCTCTCGTTGATGAAGCGTATACCAAGTGAACCCAAGGAGAGTTAGAAAACCGCAGAAGGCCAAAATCAATTTATAGTTTCGCATTCACCTCATGAAATAAAAGTAAGAGAGTTGTCACCGACAATTATTGGATCTTGTTCTGAGAGAAAAGTCTAAGAATGTTTAGTGTAAGATAAAATAATAAATGAAACCAGCGAACTAGCTGTAGGAACGAAATGAATGGTGGGAGGAAGAGCGTGTCAGATCTTGGCTAGCTGCATTCAAACAAATTCTTGATGGGAAATCAGAATTTTTGGAAACCAGAGCAATTCTTTCGCTGAAAGAGCTTCAGTTTAAAATAGGTAGATGTTCTTGATAGATGGCTTGGAAGGCTTTGATCATGTAATCTGCGTCAAGAGAACCACAAGTCTCTCTGATTGAGTGCATGGCAAGCATCGCAGCGCCCACATCAACGGTTTCTACCCCAAGACGTGCTGCGGTGATCGGACCAATCGTAGAACCACACGCCAGATCGGTGCGCATCACAAATTTTTGAACAGGGACATCACACTGATAACAGATTTGTTCGAACCAAGCTTCTGTCCTTGCAGAGGTAGCGTAACGCCCTTGAGAATTCCGTTTGATGACTGGTCCTTCATTCATTTGAGGAAAGTGATTTGGATCGTGCTGCTCTGCGTAATTAGGATGAACAGCGTGTGCCATGTCTGCCGATACAAGGATCGAATTGGCTACTGCGCGTTCGTAGGCTTGTGGAGTCCCAGTCTGCTCCGCTAATCTTCTGATAACAAATTCCAGAAAGGAGGAATGAGCGCCCTCAGTTGTTTGACTGCCAATTTCTTCGTGATCGTAACAAACCAAAACCTGAGTCCAAGGCTTCGGAGAGTTGGAGTGACAAAATGCCTGTAATCCGGTAAAGCAACAGAATAAGTTATCCAAACGCGCTGAGGCAATGAATTCCAGATCTGGCCCCCAGCACTGTGCTGATTGGGTGTCGTAAAGACTTAAATCCCAACTCCGGATCTTGCTCGCCTCCAAATCCAATTCCTCTGCAAGCCAGAACTTCAAAGCATCTTCAGTTTCCCAGTTTTGAATCTTGGTCAAAATGGGTGGCAGATGTTTTTGCTTGTTAAGTTGTAGGCCTTTATCATTTACTTCACGATTCAAATGAATCGCTAGCTGTGGGATTCTGACCAGTGGTCGATTACAGAGAAGAGGATAAGTCTTCAGCCCATTTTTAGACTCAACGAAGACCCTTCCTGCCATAGACAAATCTCTGTCAGTCCAAGTCCCTAACAACACCCCACCATATACCTCCACTCCCAGTTGACGGTAGCCACTACGGGTGATATTAGGATGGGGCTTGAGCCGAAGGTTGGGGCTATCGGTATGAGCTCCAACAATATGGGCTCCATAATCTGGGAGAGATTCTCCCTGAATCCAAGCGACAATGCTGGTTTCACCCCGAGTTACATAGTATTTTCCGTCCTGCTCCGTCTCCCAAAGTTGACTTTCTCGCAACTCAAGGAAGCCACTCTCAACGAGTTGGTGCTTGATTGACTGAACTGCATGGAAAGGCGTCGGAGATAAATTCAAAAATTGGAGCAAGTTCGAAATGTACGACATAAAAATTACAGGGCCATTGCTACCAAAATAATCAGTAAGTAAATACCAAACATGATTGTAGATTTTGTCTTGGTAAGTGTGTAGTTATCACTCCAGAAGAGATAGATTGCCAACGCAGTAGCCCCAACCAGCATATACACTAATTCGATCTGCGGCAAATTTACTGGGGTAACAGACCCGGTCAACACTAAAGCAAGTAGGATCGGGACACTAAGGCAAATACAAATATCAAAAATATTGCTTCCGAAGACATTGGATATTGCAGCATCGTAATTACCCCTTTTCGCACTCAGAACAGAGAGTACCGTATCTGGCACCGAAGTCCCGGCTGCGATCACAATGAAGCCCATAATCACCGCATCAATACCAAGTAGATCACCAAGCTGGATGGAGGCCTCAACCAATATGTGTGAGGCTAAGCCCATTACCAGCATCATTCCTAATATCCACTTCCATGCGTGAATTTCATCCCGAATTTCCAATTCAGATTCTTCTTCCTCTTCAACACTAGCTTCAGTTTCTGTTGGAACACTCTCATTATTGTCCTCTTCAGCCAAATTTCTTTTGTGTTTGCGATAATCAATGTTTAACCAAAAAATATAGCCCACGTAAGCGAGAATAAATAATGCAGCAACACCAAAACCCCAGGCATTAGGGAATGCCAACAAAGCTACGAGCAACAAAATTACCACGCCAAAATACATCAAGCTGTCTCTCCAAACCACCTCCTTACCAATTTTCATTGGCCCTTTGGCAACTAGGCCTGCAGCAGCTGGAATGATTAAGACGTTGTAAAGCGCAGATCCTACAATCGACGAAATACCCACTTCAGCTCTTCCCAACAAAATCACCGCAATGACTGCAACACAAAATTCTGGGAATGAACTAGCAACAGCATCAATCACAGCTGCTTTAATGGATTCAGGGAGTTTGTGTTTCTCCTGAACATAATCCGCAGCTGGCTGGAAAAAATCTCCCGCTCGCCAGATAGCAATGGAGGCGAAAACAATTAAGCTCACCCACAAAAGGAACGATACTGGCCAAATTTTGAGCCCCACTAAATGCAGAATAGCCAAGGCCATGATCACCACCGTTAAATTTGCAACATGGTGGTAAATTCCCCCACCAAAGAAAAAACGCAGGGGCTGGACAAGGTTAAAATTCATTGTGATCTCTGAGAAGAATTGTTCGAAGAAGGGCTTCGCAAAACACCCTCGCTACCTTCGCGTAATCTCCTGAGATTATCGCGATGGCAGTATATCAGAAGCAGACTCAAAGCGGCTTGAATTGCAGTTAAATCCCATGTTGGCATCTCTGTCATCATCCCTGGCAAAACAAGACTGACCGCTGGTAATAGGCAAAGCATCACAATTGCTGAAAGGCTGGATATTTTTTTCCAGGCAAACATCAGCAACCAAGTTCCCATACCCACTAACGCTAGTGGGTAATAGACCGCCAATAGCGTTCCAATTTGACACGAAATCCCCTTACCACCCTTGAAACGCAGAAAAACTGGAAAGATATGCCCAAGAATTGCGAAGGCCCCAACCAGCATCAGAGTTCCAAATGCAGGTTCGGGCGTTGGCTCTTCCACCAGCAGTAAACCTGCTATCACAACAGCAAGCCACGCTTTACCAAAATCCAGAATGAATGTCAGCGCTCCAGGTAATTTACCACCAACTCTCATGACGTTGGTCATGCCAATGTTTCCACTGCCCTGCTGACGCACGTCCACACCCAACCAGAATCGGCCGATCAAAAGTCCAAAAGGGATGCTTCCGAGGAGATAAGCAATGAGGAGAGAAATAAGGAGGGACATTCAGCTTGGTTTCAAGGATTCGTAAAAGCTGAAAGCTCTGTATTTGACTCAAACAGAACTTCCAGCACTCACTAACCTATCTAGTTTGACAACTCAAACTCATTCTTTGTATTCGAGATCCCCCATGAGGCTATCATCGACCGCAAAGTCGAAGTCTGGTTCTAATTCCAATTGAGGACTTGCTTCAGGAGAATTGTTTGCCTCGCGTTCCTTTGTTTGTTGCGGGGCTGGTCCAACTGGAGCAGGCTGACTCATTGGTGCAGAACCGAGTTGAGTACCATACGGATAGGTTTGAGCTTGCCTACGCTGCAACTGTGCCGGACTCGGCACTAGAATAGCTGCAGTCAGCAACAGCAGCGCGAGAGCAAAACATCCGCAGTAAATCAGTCCGTTAAAGTACAGATCGTACTTTTGCTTATCAAGATAATAAGTGACGGTTTCAAAACCACTGTAGGTGCGATAGCTGACCTTCCCCATGCCACTATAAAAGTAGTACATCCCGAAGGTCATCATTCCCAGGGTTGCCAAGAAACCAATCGTGTAGAGATTGGAGTAAGTTTGATTCTGAGGCATACGCCCTCTGTATGACTAAAAGCCCAAGGCACAGCATGCTTCCTCTCGTCTCAGAGACTGGGCAAACTTATTGCACTTTGGACAGAATCTAGCTCCAAATTCTCATGAATTCATGGAGCCAAGTTTTTGCCTTAATTGTTCTATCGGCTGTTTAAAACAAAACTTGAGTCCTTTTTTCGATTGCCACTCTGGACCTCTTGCTTTAGCACTATTACTTAGCTTCTATCTCCCCGGGGTGAGCCCGGTAATTCATCAACGACCGAAGTCCACATCAACATGACAGACAAATTTCAGGATAAATCTCAGGTCATTGAAGCTGAGTTAACCCCACAAGACGAAGAATTTCTCAAAGAAATCAATCAGCATATTCTAACATTCCTTGAGAAAGACGAAGAAATTTTAGAATTTGACCCGATGAACTCTTACCAACGTAGGCTCGTACATCAGATGGGCTCGTTATATCAACTCAGTAGTAAATCTGTGGGTAGCCGAGATGAGCGCTATGTCTGTTTGCTGAAATCACAGTCGCTTGGAGAAATTCTGGCTGCACCAGAAAAACCAGAAGTATCCCCGGAACCAGCTCAACGGAGTGGAGTGATGATTGATAGAGGCAATGAAATCTTTTATTGCCGTCCAGGTCAGAAGATTGTTTTGAGAGTTGATGGTAGCTTCGGAGTTCCAACTTCAGATAACACCATGAAAGTGTTGGATGAGAGAGAGATGGACAACGGTATGTTTCGAATTCAACGCAACCACTTGATTTGCCCTCAGGATGAGCAGTGGTGAGAACTGGAAGGAATGGTCAAACTTTGGTTTGGCCTACTTAGGCGACGCTATATATGAACTTTGGTGTCGACAATATGCTTTGCAGAGAAGCCAAAATGCCAGCCAGGTGCATCAGTGGGTAGTAGAGTTAGTTCGCTGTCAAACACAATCAAAGCTGGCGTCTCTTTGGTCCGGAATGCTGAGTGAGGAAGAACTCCAGGTTTTTCAACGTGGGAAGAATCAAAAACCACAAACACGCCCTAAGCACGCAACGGTTGAGGAATATCGGATGGCGACAGGCTTTGAATGTGTTATCGGTTATTGGCATCTCGAACAACGTGACAGACTGAACGAGATGATGCATCTTCCGGAATCCAGAAAATTGATTGAGGCACACACTGCAGAAATCTAAATGAACGTTTACTTGACTGCATTATTATTTATTTTGACGATTGTGGTGGTGACTTTCCCACTTTTTTTCAGCCGAATCCAACGGCATGAACTGCAGAAAGCTGAAGCAGATCTAGACACCAGTGAATCTGACGCACTATTGAGTGCTCTCAGCGAATTGGAGGACGATTTTCAATTAGGACGGGTAAACAAAGACGAATACCAGCAGCAAAAAATTCGCCTACAACGTCAATATTTGAAGCTTAAAGAAACCCCCGAAAACGGATGACGAGCCAGCTTCTGAAAAACTTGCACCGACCCTACGCTCTACCTAATTCAAGACTGAAGCGGGGAAAACAAACTCAAAATGCTAAGGAACGCGTCCTTTACATCTGGGGCTTGTTCAGCCCCCCCAAACCCTCCGCCGTTCAGGCCAAACAAGCAGACACTGAGATTCGTACCATCTCCATGATGGGTCTCCTGATAGGTTTTCTACTGATTATGACTTTGGTAGGAGTGGTCGGTGATTACGGTGTGCTCGCCACCTCAAGACTCAATGACCAAGATTTCCGCTTGCGTCATGAAATGCAGGAAATGCGAGTTCAGGAGCAAGAACTGCTGGCCGAAGTCCAAGCGCTACGAACAAGCTCCGAATACATCGATTTTCTAGCTCGGCGTGATTTGGGATTAGTCAAATTGGATGAGTTGATATACTACTTACCCGAACAGATCTCTCTGCCAAGAGAATCCTCCTACTTGGTCTTTCCCTCTAGTCAACATCCCCGTCGTCAAGTGGAGCGAGTTTTAGAACCCTTACCCCCTTTGGCAGAGAATCGACCGGAAGCTCTGTTATCCACAAGTAATACAAACTCTCCCTTGAATGGGGAAGCTTCACAGTAAGCTAGTAATTTTTTCAAATTCCCTCTGAGAACTCTCTCGTCTGGATAACTGAGTCTTACGCAAAGACTTGCAGGTTGCCACCCCCCCAACTCTCCTGAAACGTCCTTCAACAACGGGATCAAGCGGTACGGGGCCTCATAGATTACCAATGTGGTCTGCCAAAGTCTCAGGCTTTGTAAAGCCTTTCGACGAAGCTCTGGCTTGCGGGGAAGAAATCCAGCACAATAAAAGTCCTGACAAGGTAAGCCACTGACAACTAACGCTGTCATCAGCGAAGAAGGCCCGGGTAAAGACACAATTTCACCCTGGCTTGCGATGATAGCTTGGATCAAGCGATAACCAGGATCTGCAAAAACTGGAGTGCCTGCATCAGAAATTAAAGCGAGCTGTTTGCCATCTTTCAGCAAATCCAGTAAATCTCTGATCTGCTCTGACTCATTGTGTTCGTTGAGAGTTCTTAGATTTTGTTGAATTTCGTGATGCTTGAGAAAACGACTGCCAACCTTCCGTTCTTCACAAATCACTTCATCGACAGTTTTAAGAACTTCCAGTGCCCGTAAAGTAATATCACCAGCATTTCCAATTGGAGTTGGGACGAGAAAGAGTTTGCCTATGGACATAAGATCTAATTCACCAATGGCTTTGATAGTGGGCAACGGAGAGACGCCTTCTCAAACCTTATTGGATCAGTTTTGGGACAAAGTAGACTTGAGGATCGGAGCGGATGGTGGTGCAAATCGATTATTGTCGTTAGGGCTAAAACCAGATTTTGTAGTCGGAGATCTGGATTCACTTACTGAAGCAAATCAAAAGCAATTTCAAGCTTCCCAGTTGCATCTGATCGCTGATCAAGAGACCAACGATGTGTCAAAGGTTCTTGAATTTTGTCATCAACGAGGGATCAAGGGCGTTCATCTCTTGGGGATGCAAGGGAGCCGGACAGATCATTTCATGGCCTGCCTGGACGCTTGCTTTGGCTTCAAAAATCTGCTGGAAATCAGCCTGTGGAATGAGGCTGAACGGATGGATTTTTCGACGGGGCGATGGTCTGCCAATCTTCCTGTAGGCACCACTGTTTCTCTGATCCCAGCTTTTGGACCTGTGACTGAAATTACTAGTTGGGGCTTGGATTATGCCCTAGCTGGTCGAAGTCTGTGTCCTGGTCAGCCACCGTCTGGTGTTTCCAACCTGAGTGTTCAACCGAATGTTCGAATCGAATTTTCTGAGGGCATCTTGCTAGTTGTTACTCAACGAAAACGAATCGAGTAAATTGGGTATGAGATTTCAAGGTAGGTTCCTACGAATTTAGAGAGAGTCGCTGCCTTGTTTTGCGAACAAAATCGACTAAAAAGACCAAGAATACCCCACCAAACAACCCTACAACCAACGAGAGTGCTAGAATCAATCGAGCATTGGGCTTACTAGGATTTTCAGGAGGAATGGCCCGATCAATGATTCGAACCAGAGGTTGTTGGCCAGACTGCAATAGTTCCAACCGTGATTGATTTTGAGCAAATTGAATTCTCAATTTTGAAATTCCCTCTGATTCTCGACCATCTCCAATTGACTGGCTATCTCTCTGTTTATTGAGTTCAGCTAGTTTTGCCTCCAATACTCCGATTTCTGCTTTCATGCCCGCTATGCTTGCTGCATTAGGCTGTGTCTTTTCAAATACACCCAACTCAATTTGGCGATCAATCAAGCGCTGCTGAAGATTTTCCAGAACTAAAGGACTGACAGAGAGTGAATTCCCCATTTCTGCCGATTTCACTTCAATTGATTTTTCTATTCCCAATTGCCTCAAGGATTGGCCCAGACTATCCAATTCACGCTGCAAATCAATAATTTCTTGAGAGAGCAAGTAATCGTTGGCCCAACGCAATCCGTCATTAGCCAGGCTTGTTGCCAGTTCCGGATTGTGGAATTGGACTGTTAGTGATTTCAGTCCAGAGGATTTTTCGGCTTGAAATTCAAAGGTAGGATTTTTGTTACTTCCGGTCAGTAAGGCAGCTGCAAATTCATCTGGGGAGAGTGAATCATTCGGTAAGTCGTAGGTATCCGTCGTAGGATCATATAGATCTGCTAGAATCAGAGAGGTCAAGCCTGTGCGATCAAGGAAAAAAGAGACAAACTCAATTTTTTGGAAAAGCCTGATGGTGCGCTGATTGAGGAATTCCTCTTCCAGATCGACTATTCTACCTTCATCATTCTTTTGCTGAAGGTGGACCGGATTTAAGGGGATAACTTCGTAAGAAACTCTGACTACATAGGTTTTCGGATTCAACTCCAAATAAGACCAAGTACCAAGAAAAGCAATCAGGAAGCTAGCTAAAAGTATCCACCAATTTCGCTTCAAACTAAGTTGCAACTCTGAGAGATAGAAGTTGATACCCTTGGAATTTTGAGGATGGTATGGATGAGGAAATTGGGTGACGTTGGAGCTGGTGTTCAAATCTTTGAACTGATCATTTTCTTGTTGCTCCGATGACATATTGAATGACTGAACCTAGAATTTCTATTGACGAGGTCCAACTTGAATAATGATTCGATGGTAACGCTTTTTTCCAGCCCTCAACAATACTTCGCCCTCAACAAAATGCTCAACAGTCAAAGTAGCGTCTAATTCTTCAAGTCGTTCCTGATTCAAGTAAAGACCGCCTTGCTGTAGTAACCGTCTGGCTTCACTACGACTTGGGCACATTCCTACTTCCACAAATAAATCTAACAGTGGGATACCTTCTGTTAGTCTTGCTCGGGTAATCTCAGTTGCAGGAACTTGGCTCCTATCTCCACCTCTCCCAAAAACTGCTTGAGCACCCTTTTCTGCTTTTCGCGCTTCTTCTTCACCGTGTGCCAAACTTGTGGTCTCAAAAGCCAACACTGCTTTAGCTTTGCGAATATCTGCCCCCTCCAACTGCTCCAATTCCTGAATCTGGTCTTGTGGTAAATAAGTAAAAAGTCTTAAGCACTTAGCTACATCAGCATCGTCAAGATTGACCCAGTACTGGTAGTATTCGTAGGGTGAAGTTCTTGTTGGATCCAACCAGATAGCTCCAGATTCAGTCTTACCCATCTTATTACCACTGGCAGTAGTCAACAATGGATACGTAAAACCGAATGCATAGTGCTGGTCGACCCGTCGAATCAGGTCCACCCCAGAGATAATATTCGCCCATTGATCATCACCCCCAAGTTGTAGGGTGCAGCCGTAACGTCGCTTCAATTCTAGGAAGTCGTAAGCTTGCAGGAGTTGGTAATTGAACTCTAGAAAAGAGAGGCCTGTTTCCAGACGAGCCTTGTAGGTTTCGAACGAAAGCATCCGATTGACTGAGAAATGGCGACCAATGTCACGAAGGAAATCCAGATAGTTTAGATCCCGCAGCCATTCTGAATTGTTAATCTGTAGATTTTCTTCATCAAATCTGAGAAAGCGTCCAAATTGAGGACGAATGGCTTCGATATTTTGCTGAAGTTGCTCTTCTGTGAGCATCTTGCGCATCTCAGTTTTCCCACTCGGATCTCCTACCATCGCAGTCCCACCACCCATCAGAGCAATGATTCGATGTCCGTAGCGTTGCAAGTGGGCTAATCCCATGATCGGAATCAGATGACCCACATGCAGTGAATCAGCAGTTGGATCAAATCCACAGTAGGCACAGATGGATTGTTGATCCATCCTTGATGCCAACTCCTCTGGATGGGTTTGCTGCTGGCAGAAACCCCGCCATTCAAATTCTTTCAGGACGCTCAAGGCTGGAACTCGCTATATACTGCAGAAATAAGGGGGATCAAGAATGTAGGAATTTTTCAGAAGCTCGCTGTACCCGAACAGACTTCGTCACAGGTCACAGATTCATGACCACATTCGGCCACAAAAAACTGACCGTTGTAACATTCACATTGCCCACTCCAACGGAAGTCGATCTTCACGTCACCAGAGGCTATTTCGTAAGGAAAATTGTAGACGTTATCTTCACAAATAGAGCGTTGTCGCCATTGGTTGGCAGTCTGAGTTGGAGGTGGTATGAAGCGAGAGGGAGCGCTGGTCATTTGACAACTCTGCAGGCAATCATTGTAGACTTCAAAGCAGGTATCCCCCTGAAGGAATCCCCCAAGTTCTCGGCATTGAGGAAAGCCGTATTGAGGATGCTCCACCACGCATCGTTCCAAGCAAGAACTTTCAACTGCGCTTATAGTTGGTGCAGCCAAGCTCATCAACCCGATTGCCACAGTCAAGATTCCCCACCATAACTTAGTCATGCCAACCTCTCCTTCCAGAAAACGCTTCTTGTAAGGTGATTTCGTCCACATATTCCAAGTCTCCTCCTGCTGGCAAGCCTCGGGCAAGCCTCGTGATCTGAGGTACTAAATCTACTAACTCGGACTGCAAAAATCCAGCCGTGGCTTCACCCTGTACTGTCGGGTTAGTTGCCAGAATCAGCTCGTCTGCTCCATCTTTTTCCAACCTTTTACGGAGGCTGCGAATTTGCAGTTGGTCCGGTCCAATTCCTTCCAGTGGAGACAGGGCACCCAGCAACACATGATAAACGCCCTGATAGACCCTGCTTCGTTCGATTTGGAAGACGTTGTTGGGCTGCTCTACCACACAGATCAGCCGCTTATTCCTCATTTGATTACTGCAAACCGAGCAAGTCCCGAGGTCTGTGAAGCCATGACAGATGTTACAGTGATGGATTCTTTCCTTCACCTGTCGAATGGCTTCCGCCAGATTCGCTGCTTCTTCTGGTGTGTACCGAAGTATCCCAAAAGCGAGCCGGAGTGCAGTCTTCCTGCCGATCCCGGGTAATCGCGACAACTCACGTGATAAACGATCCAACGACTCTGGATACTGCATGCTCACTTTTCATCAGTGAACAGCTGATGACCTTGCCGAGCGGCTGTGATTTCTAGTCCAAGGGGTTCACTTACGGTGATTTCGACACCCTGAGCTTTTGGATCCCATTGATCTGGGTAGTTATTCAAGCGTTCTGAAGTCATATTTTGCAAGCGTTGTTGATACTCTTCTTCACGAGCTCGGAGTTGCTTGATCATCGACTTCATCCCTCCCCCAACAAACTTCATCACTTTTGACGACTTTTGTTTCTCCTCGAGTTCATCTAGCTTGTCGAGATTTCTTTGAGAGATAGTGAACTCAGCGCGGATGTCGATCGGGATTTCTTCTTCCTCGACAAGTGTTCCACACTTATGAACGCGCCCTCCAGGCATCCGCAATTCGGTATACTCTATCGTGTTGCACTTTGGACAATGTAGCCAAATCAACCACCCCTCAATTTGACGACTCTCCTCCTTTGCTTTTCGATCTGCCAACCTTTCAGCGAAATTGATCACCTTGCTCATTCAAACCCCATCAGCGTCTTGGAGAGAGTCCCTGCATCAAAAGGTTTGAGAATGTGACCACTGATTCCCGCTGCCTTTCCCATGGCAAGCTGATCGTCCAGCGGGTCCATCAGCATCAGGAGAATTGGCAGAGATTTTTTTGAATGAGTTTCACGGATTTGCTTGACGAGGTCCACACCTCGCGCACCATCCATATACCAATCAACCAGTACCAAATGATATTGATAGCGCTCCAGCAACTTGATCGCCTCGTCAGGGTCTTTCGCTTCGTTACAAAGTTCTGTACCCAGATCTCTCAGTGTCTGGCGAATCATCCTGCGAGAAGTGTTGAAGTCATCCACGATCAAAACACGTGTTTCTTCTCCGATTTCCATCAGGGAACCTCATCGAACAGGTAGGGAGAGAGGAGTTTGTTCAAGGAAATTAGAAATTTTCAAAGCAGGATTGGGACCGTGACGGCAATTCAATCGTTTGCGAGAGCGAGAATTAGCTGAAATTCTGCTTCGGTAACAGGTTGAACGGAGAGACGCATCCCCTTGCGCAAGAGGAACATCTCGTTCAGTTCAGGAATACTTCGCAACTCTTTCAAGGTCACAGGCCGAGAGAATTCGCTCTCAAACTGAACATCTACCATCAGCCAGCGAGGATTTTCTGGAGTGCTTTTCTCATCAAAGTATTTACTCGTGGGATCCCAGGAAGTGTGATCCGGGTAAGCTTCACGAACAACTTTTGCAGTACCAACAATCGCAGGCTCAGCTTGACGACTGTGATAGAAGAAAGCTCGATCACCCACTTGCATCTCATCACGCATCAGATTGCGCGCTTGGTAGTTACGGATCCCGTCCCAGTGCTCCGTCTGATTCGGACAGTTTTTCAGATCTTCCAGTGAGAAAACATCAGGCTCACTCTTCAGTAACCAGTATTTCATCTTGCCTTCTCTTCAGCTAGATGTTCATCCACACGCAGTGGCTGCATTTTAACTGCAGGACTACCCCGCCGAACCCAGAGCCGAACACGCTCAACAGTGACCCCATTCTCTCGGCTGATGCTAGCCAACTGCTCCGCGTAAAGGATGTCACCCACACGAAATTCGAACAAGGTGCTGTTGGGCTCTAACGGATTCAGAAGCAACAGCACCAGACCAGGATTGTAATGAAGCCTCAGGGAGCCTTCGAAAGCTACCGCCTCCTCCAGCAAATCAGCCGGACGCTGATCCGAAATTTGCAGTTCGTAAAAGACTCCAGCGTCCAAAAGCGGAAGATTCATTGCTCCCTGTTTACCGATTTACTGATTTTCTGGGCGAAGTGGACGCAACACTTGTCCAGCTTGCCACATTTCCTGGTTGCGAACGATTTCCAGTTCCTTCTCCAACTTATCCCGATAATCCGGCTGGGAGTTGGTATCGATGGATCGCTTGGCCTCATCTCCCCGAATCACGCTCTGGTAGCATTCTTCCACAACGGGCTTGATCGCAGCATGGAACTTGGGGGCCCAATCTAGCGCACCACGTTGAGCCGTCGTGGAGCAATTCGCATACATCCAATCCATTCCCTGCTGAGAAACCAAGGGATAGAGACTTTCTAGAGCTTCTTCAATGGTCTCGTTGTAAGCTTCTGATGGAGAATGTCCGTGCTCACGTAGCACCTCATATTGAGCTAGGAAAGCCCCTTGAAGCATTCCCATCAAGACACTGCGCTCTCCGGTCAGATCGCTGTGAACCTCTCGCTCAAATGTGGTCTCAAAAAGATGCCCGGAGCCAATCGCAAATGCGGTTGCAATACAACGATCTCTCGCCTTGCCCGTGTAATCCTGATGAATAGCGAATGAAGAGTTGATTCCACGCCCTTCGAGGAAGTGAGTACGAACGGTCAGTCCGCTACCCTTAGGAGCACAGAGAATCACATCAACACTGGCTTGTGGCACAATACTGGTGTGATCTTTAAAAACGATGCCGAAACCATGCGAGAAGTAAAGGGCATCTCCATCCTTCAGAGAATCCTTAACCATTGGCCACAGTGCGATCTGTGCAGCATCTGAAACCAGATACTGAAGAATGGTTCCTTTTTGAGCAGCTTCTTCCATCTCAAAAAGGTTTTCTCCAGCAACCCATCCGTCTGCAAGCGCTTTGTCCCAGCTACGCCCTGGACGCACACCCAAGACAACGTTGAAGCCTTGATCTCGCATGTTCAAACCTTGCCCACGACCTTGTGGGCCATAGCCAAGAATGGCCGTTGTTTCCTGGTCGAGGATATCCTTGCAGCGCTCCGGTGGATAATCACTGCGCTCGATGATGGTTTCTCGGAAGCCGTTGATGTTGATTTCCTTCATGTCCGTCGCGTCCCTGAAAAAGTTTTTGGTTGGCTATTGGGAAACCAATTACCATAGAAATCCACTTAAAAATGTCAATCTTTTCGCAGGTAAAAACTGGGCTGAGGAACTAAAAACTGCTTGCACTTCCGAAACAGTCAGATATATTTATGGGCTTTCGATGAGTTCCCCAATAGCTCAGCTGGTAGAGCAAATGACTGTTAATCATTGGGTCGCTGGTTCGAGTCCAGCTTGGGGAGCCAACGAAATCAGCCACTTAGCTCCATTCCGTCTTTTCCTGTTCCCTCCACAATTGAATCTGGGCGCAAAACAGGCGCACTCAGAATATCATTGAACACCCAAAACCACTGTAATAGCCACATTACCTACAGGGAAACCACTACGCAGTGAATTCACATGTTGATCTAGATATGTAGCAACATCCTACATTATCATATCATGGGCGATTTTGCGGAGAAACTTTCCAATTTAAAAAGTCCTTTTGTAAGGATATTTTAGGGGGTTTTGGAACTATTTGGCCCTTTGAGCCCTCAGATACTGATGTGTGCTCAAAAAGGTTCTGTATTAATCTTTACCTCTGTCGGGTTAGACTACTCAGCGAATCAAGACATCTTCTTATTCAAGCAACTAACTCCAAAGAACTCAGCATCTCCTCATAGTCCCACTCTCCCCTCTCCTCACCAGCCAGTTTTACCTTCAATTCCAAAGCTCTCAGAAGATACGACCAATTACCCAGTGAAGTATTGATCCACAGAAACTGATCAACCAATTCCTCTAAGTTATCCGGGTCTTTCTCTATCGCTTCCAGCAGTGGAGTCGCGTGATAGTGCTCGAAGATTTTCAGATGCTTGTCTAACTGATTTAGTGCCCTCAGTGATGTCTGACAGTCACAAGCCTCCAGTGCCCTCTCCTTCAGTTCAATGTACTGCTTTACAGTTGAATCTACCTGCATTTGCAAACGCTCTCTGCGTGCGTTCTGAGCATCCTGGAAGCTATGTTTGACCTTAGCATTTCTGAGGAGTCCATAAGCCATTTCAGCAGGATGCTTTGTCTGGTAGCCTGCCCGAAGAACAGCCTGTGATCCATTACCGTCGACCTGGTATTCTTCAACGAATCGTTGCTGCTTGAAGGTCAGATTTGGAGATGCATTCATCAGGATTCTCCTCGAAAAGGAAATTGGGCTCGGATGAAAATCAATCAGGGGAGGTAATAAATGATGGGGGGGGGGGTGTCTTTGGTCCTGTCCCCCCCGGGGTTGGTTGGATGTGTTTTGGTGGGTCTCTGTGAAGAACAAATGACCACCGTCCGATTACTTGACCGGATGCGGTATTAATTCAACAAGCTGATTCCGGTAAATCCTACATGATTTCAGTTAACTAAACTCAAAGTATTATACCACAATTGGGTTGAAGTCTAAAGACGATCTGGCCAAAGTGAAGAGTAGTTTTGAGAGGCTTCTGAGATGTGTTCGTGCTGGCTTTAGGGGAAAAACTGAGTTGAGGGTCTACTTTATACTAATGAGGAAGATAGGTTATCCAATGCGATGGAAGCACTGGAACGATTGCGGACATCGAACATATTTGACAGAGCAACTTGAAGGAATTGAGGGTATGGAGTGGATCAGAATGTAAATCCAATACCAGCGCTAATTAAAGTACGACTGATATCATAGTCTGTTGAAGAATCTTGAGGTGATACGTTTACAGCTTCTGAGCGATAACCAATAAGTGCTTCGAATCCTCCGAAATTGTACCCACCGTTTAGGCCGAAAGCTGTACCAGAGTGAGAACTTATTTTATTAGTAGTTTTTGTGCCTCTATTTGTAAATTCAAGATCTTCCTGATCCAGTTGATAACCAAGTATAATTTGGACACTCATCTCGTCACCGAATGTGTACGAAAGATCAAGAAAAGTTGCAGGGCCCCATGCATAGCCCCAGGTAAGGCTTTCATTGGCATCTTCAGTTTTTTCTTCTACTGTCAAGTTGGTTGATGTGTAACCTATTCCGAATCCAGACGCATCCACATACTGTAAATTATACCCAGATACAGAAACAGAATCGACTTTCCCTGCAGGGTCACTAGCTCCAGTAAACACTTTACCGCTATACGATCCCTGAATTGGCAACATTAATCGTAATCTATTAGATTCAGCAGCTGTTGCTACAGTGGCCACAACCACAAAAACCATAGGAGGCAAAATTTTCTTGAACATATTCATATTAAGATTGAGGCTAGAAATTGTTGCTCTCAGTATTTAATGTGACAATTTATTTGCCACTAAGATAATGAAATTATTCAAAAAGTAATGGATTATGTTCAAAAGCAAGTTTCATGACCAAGAAACTTAGGTTTGCTTGACCGTATTAATTACCCACTGCTATATGGATTATGTTCAAAAGCAAGTTTCATGACCAAGAAACTTAGGTTCGCTTGACCGTATTGATTACCCACTGCTATCAGGACCTTACTCGAAACCTGTCAGCCTGCTGATATTCTGCCGAAGTAGGGAGCAGGCCGAATGTGGGGTAACCCTTCCTCAATTTTTGAAGTGAGAGGAAAAAGCTGATTGCCAAACCAAATGGACATGGCTGAAGTATTTTTGAGGTTTACTGCTTATTTCCATCAGTGTCGTATTTGACGATAATGGCGTCACCTTCCCCAAATTTTGTGTCAACATCCAGACGACCCGCAGTCCATCCGGTTACATAGATATTGTCACTGAGGTCACTGGTGATACCAAGCCCGTTTTCTTGATCAACACTCCCCAGTTGCTGAGTCCACTGCTTGATCCCGTCACTGTCGTACTTGACCACGAAGAGATCACTACCCCCGACATTGCTGTATCCATCAAGACCACCTGAGGTGGTTCCAGTTACATAGATATTGCCACTGGAGTCCGTGGTGATGCCATACCCAGAATCGTAAGAAGAAGTACCGAGTTGCCGTGTCCATTGCTTGACTCCACTGCTGTCATACTTGACGATGAAGATGTCTGTTTGCCCCGCATGGCCGCCTCCATCAAGACCACTAAAAGTCAAACCCGTTACGTAGACATTGTCACTGGAGTCGGTACTGATGCCGTTAGCATAATCAGGGGTAGAAGTCCCTAGCTGCTGAGTCCATTGCTGAGTTCCTGAACTGTCATACTTGACCACGAAGAGATCTTCTGAACCAGCACTGGTGTTGCCATCAAGACCATGAGAAGTGTTTCCCGTCACATAGACATTGCCACTGGAGTCGGTAGCAATACCCCGAGCAATAGTACCGTCAGAAGTACCGAGTTGCTGAGTCCATTGCTTGATTCCGCCATTGTCGTACTTGACCACGAAGAGATCAGATGATCCTGCATTGGTGTTGCCATCAAGACCACCATAAGTGTGGCCCGTTACGTAGACATTGCCACTGGAGTCGGTAGCAATGTCTTGAGCAAAATCAAAGTTAGAAGTCCCTAGCTGCTGAGTCCACTGCTTTACTCCTCCACTATCATACTTCACTACGTAGAGATCATAGAACCCTGCACTGGTGTTGCCATCCAACCCCCCAAGAGTCTCACCCGTTACGTAGACATTGCCACTGGAGTCGGTAGCGATGCCCCGAGCATAATCCTCGTGAAAAGTACCGAGTTGTTGTGTCCATTGCTTAGTTCCACTGCTGTTGTATTTAGCTACGAAGATATCCACGTCCCCAGCATTAATATAACTACTAAACTCACCTCCAGTGTAGCCCGTCACATAGATATTACCATCGCTGTCAGTTGCTATGCCTTCGCCAACATCCGAGGAAGAAGTTCCAAACTGTACTGTGCCAGCCCAGTTATCAGTTGTTGGAGTAGGCTCGGTGGGTTCGGTTGGATTAGTAGGAGTAGATGTTGTAACTCCAACACCAGAATCGGTAGTAGTTTGTTCTTCTTCAATGACTCCACAACTGACAACCAGTGATGCAGCAGCGATGATGGCGAGTAAAGTTTTCATAGCAAATTCTCACGTTTGCTGGGTTGGATTACCTTGCTCACGTTTGCCTGTGGAACAAGGTCTGAATCATTCAAATGTTTCAAATTTGAAACACGATGTTCAAATTATAAGTCAATCCATCAAAGTTGGGGAGGACGACTGGGGGAGGAACTGGTGCGTAGAAATTACTTGGAGGTATAAAAAGAAACCAAAATACTGATATAGAATATTTAATTTAAATTAATGATTTCTGGTAGGTAGTGAATATTTTTGTTGTTCGAGCTTTTCAAGACAGACTTAATGGGTGTGATAAGAGAAGCTAGAAAAGATGTTCAACTAAATATAGGAGCCTGATAAATGTAGGTAAGGGTGATGAAGAAAGCACGAACCACAGCAACAATCCCTACAACACCTGAATCATCTAACACGTGTCTGAATCAGTTTGGTCTCGGGACTAGCTGAAGCCAAGTGTCCCGGCTGTAGCTGCTGGGGTCTATGTTGTCTGGTGTGTAAGAGTACTGACGTGTGTGAAAATCGATTAGGGGAGGTAAAATATTGATGGGTGGTAGGCTGTGTCCTGTCCCCCCTTAGTAGGAAGTGATCTTTTGCTCAGATGCTACGCCTTGAGCACGGTGATCAACGGACTCCGTCCCGATTCTACCAACATCATCCGAATTGACCGGAAATCCCAACTTTCTTTTGATCGTTTAACCAATTTTTGACTACCAACATCATCCGAATTGACCGGAAATCGTAACGATTTACCACCACAGAAAGAAATACGGTTTTGGTGATCCGACTAGAGAGTCACGCAAAAGGGAGGCTGAGTGGGGATCAATGCGGGAGTCAATTTTCTCAATTAAAGCTCACCAATTCTTTTTTCAAACCACAACAGTTGCCTACTGTAGCCCGTGTTGGATGATCCCCTCATCTTACTGACAACATCCTCCAGATAAGAATCGATGATTGCACTAATTGTCTGTGGATCTGCCTCCAAATTGATTAGACATCCCTGCTTGATTTGAACTTCCTGCTGTTTTGCCCAGTCTTGAGCGTCTGATCTCCTGTCGAAGCTTTTACTTAGAGTTGGATTACCTTTGAGTCGAATTTCGACTCTGAATACTTTTTTGCCGTTCTTTCGATAACGTTCGGTGATCGTTGCCATTTCATCTCCTAAGTATTTTCTTCCTCAGTAAAACAGCCCACAAAGACCTGAAAACTGGTCAGAAGATTAGACCCTATGATTCAAAATCACAGAGTCAATAACCTTGACTATCAGTATTTCTAAATGAAAGTAGTCGGTCAGACGCTCTTAGGCGCAATTTGGGCGCATTGAGGTAGAAATAAAGTGAAATTTCCAGGCGCAATTTGGGCGCACTAGAAATCCAATTTATGTGGAGATGGGTCTAAAGATATTTTTTGAGTTTCCTGTAAAGCTAGATTTTTTGTGGGGTTAAGAGAATGTGATGGATCTTCCCAGACTCTCAGGGCTTGAGCGAGCTTCTGTTAATCATTGGGTCGCTGGTTCGAGTCCAGCTTGGGGAGCCAGTCGAAAACCTACCTCACTCATGCCTAGTCAAAACCTCATTTTCTCGCTGACCGTTTTTATCAAATCAATGCTTTAAGTCTCAGTCTTTATTTCATTTCTGCTTTCTACTGCGCTACTTCTTCGAGACTTTGAATCCACTCCCAGAGTTGAAGTCCTCCCATCTCAATGATTGCCACCAAAGCTAACACAATCCCGATCACGACCGCACTTGTGATCAAGGGTTGATGGTTTCCACCCTCATTATTTTCCTCTTCAGTCTCATCCGGTCTCTGTGGTTCCATGCGTTGCCTGCGCTCTGTGGTTTGAAATCTTAGATCCAAATACGTTTTAGAATCGCTAACTATGAAGTTTTGATCAAATCATCCAGCCTTACTGAGTCCACCTGCTTTGGGTAGAAACAAGTCACGAACAAACCTCACCGATACTCAATGGCATGTAATCTAGCTTGATCGATTCGTCGCAATTTAATTTTTCGAGAAAGCTCGGTAATCATGCCACTTGCACATCTTGGCAGTTCTCAGGAAATTTGTTAGCTTTCCGTTTTTTCCCAACCTCGCAGCAAACGTTTAGAATGTCATCGCCCGAACCTGTCCGATCCACTCACTTCATCCGCAATATCATCCAGGAAGACCTCCAATCCGGCAAGCATCCAGAGATCGTCACTCGATTTCCTCCCGAACCAAATGGCTATTTACACATCGGGCACGCCAAGTCGATTTTTCTGAATTTTGGTCTGGTGCAGGAATTCCCCGGACACTGCTTCATGCGTTTTGATGACACAAACCCCATCAATGAGGATGAGGAGTATGTGCAAGCCATCCTCGAAGACTTACGCTGGCTCGGCTTTGACTGGCAAGATCGGCTGACCCATGCCTCAGACTACTTCCAAAAACTGTATGACTTCGCTGAAGATTTGATCCAGCAGGGTAAGGCCTATGTGGATAGCCAATCGCAGGAAATCATTCGGGAACAGCGCGGAACTCTGACTGAACCTGGCACGGCGAGCCCCTTTCGTGAGCGCTCCATAGCAGAAAATTTAGAATTATTTCGTAGGATGAAATCAGGTGAATTCGCAGACGGTGCTCATGTTCTTCGTGCCAAGATCGATATGGCTTCCCCGAACATCAACCTGCGTGATCCAGTGATTTATCGTATCCGCAAGGTGACTCATCAGCGAACAGGAAATGAATGGTGCCTCTACCCGATGTACGATTACACACATTGCCTCTCTGATGCGCTTGAAGGCATCACCCATTCTCTCTGCACTCTGGAGTTTGAGGATCATCGGCCTCTGTATGACTGGGTGTTGGACCAACTGGATGTGCCGTGTCGCCCTCGTCAGATCGAATTCAGCCGCCTCAACTTACAATACACCGTGCTCAGCAAACGGCGCTTGATCCAGCTTGTTGAAGAAGGCCATGTCTCTGGCTGGGATGACCCACGCATGCCCACCATCTCAGGCTTGCGACGCCGGGGATACACCCCCGAAAGTCTTCAACTGTTCGCTGATCGAATCGGTATCTCCAAGGCTGAAAACAACATCTACATAAGCGTTTTGGAAGACTGTATCCGTGAAGATCTGGACTCCAAGGCCCCCAGAGCAATGGCCGTCCTGCGTCCGCTGAAAGTTGTTCTCCTTAACTGGCCAGAAGATCAGGAAGAAGAGTTGGATGCCCCAGTTCATCAGCAATTTCCGGATCGTGGGCGACGCCCTATTCCGATGAGTCGTGAAATTTTCATCGAACAGGATGATTTCGACGAGAATCCACCAGAGGGCTTCCATCGATTGATTCCAGGTGGGGAAGTTCGTCTGCGCAACGCCTACGTCATTCGCTGTGAAGAAGTCATCAAGGATGCTTCCGGGAAGGTCATCGAGCTTCGTTGCATCTACGACCCCAATACTGCCCGAGGACGGAAACCGGAGGGCCGTAAGGTCAAGGGGATCATCCACTGGGTCTCCGCCGCCCATGCCGTCTCAGCTGAGGTACGACTTTATGATCGCCTCTTCTCTCAACCCACTCCGGGAAGTGATCATCCTGACAAGAACTTCCTGCTCGACCTCAATCCCAACTCCATGGAGATCCTCTCACAAGCTTGGCTGGAACCCAATTTGATAAACGCTGAAGTAGGAACAGCCTATCAATTCGAACGGCTTGGTTACTTCTGTCTCGATTCTCGGGACTCCAAAACAGATTCCATGGTCTTCAATCGGATTGTCACTTTGCGTGATTCTTGGGGAGGAAAGTGAGTTGAGCACTGGTTTTCTACTGACATTTCCTTGAAAATCCGCCCTCTTGTTGCTGAGGATCTGCCTCAGCTTCAGCAGATTTACACCCACCATGTGTTGCATGGAACCGGATCCTGGGAATGGGAACCCCCAAGCCTTGTGGAGATGACCGACCGGGCCCAAGCTGTTCAAGAAAAGGGTCTGCCCTACCTAGTTGCGGAAAGCACAGAACAAATTGCGGGTTATGCCTACGCAAGCCCCTATCGTCCTCGGGCAGGTTATCGCTTCACCCTGGAAGATTCGGTTTATCTCCATCCAGAATTCAGCAAGCAAGGGATTGGGCTGCTACTCTTGCAGGAGCTACTTTCACAGTGTGGCGCCTTGGGCTATCGAGAGATGATTGCCGTGATCGGGGATTCCGCCAACCACGCTTCCATTCGTTTGCATGAGCGGGCTGGCTTCGTGGAGGTGGGTGTGTTTCGGAATATCGGTTTTAAGTTTGGACGCTTCCTAGATTCCGTTTATATGCAGGCTCAACTGAATGCTCCTGAAAACCCTGCCGTGAGCCCCTACAATATTCCCTAATTTCTTTCCCCTTAAAGGATTTTCTACGTTGGTCTAAAAAACCCACTCATTTGCAGGTAGCTTTGAATTCAATGAGAACTGAAAACCCTCGCCCAGTTGGCAGAGGGAGGACCACGTTAGTGGTGGGTGAAGGATTGGTTCAGATGAGAAAAAATGATTAAAATTATATATTTGTAGGAATTCCCTCATCTGGCTTACAGCCACCTTCTCCCTGAGGGAGAAGGACAAATGCGGTGGGTGATTGATTAGCAAACGGTTTAAGCCATGGTCAGCGTCTGCAATTCTTCAGCAGAGAGTTCCACCACTGGTAAAATTTCCTTGAGTTGCTCAAGGTTACGAGCCGAGGCTATCGGAGCGGCGACTGTCGGCTGATCACGCAACCAGGCCAAGGCAACAGCTGACACTGTTGTTTGTTGTTGTTGGGCTAGTTCATCCAGTTGAGCCAATAGATTCCAGCCACGAGCATTCTGATAGCCAGCCACTCCTCCAGAGCGTACAGAACTGACGCTTTTCCCAGGTCGATACTTGCCTGTCAAAAAGCCACGAGCCAAGCCAAAGTAGGGCAATTGACTGAGTGAATTTTGTGCCAGTGTAGGCCGAAGGGAGGTTTCATAGTCTCGCTCCAGCAGGTTGTAGTGGTCCTGGGCAGCCACATAGGCAACCAGACCTGCTTTTTTGGCAATTTCGATTGATTCCTGTAAGCGAGGAGCTGTAAAGTTTGAAGCGGCGATGTAGCGCACCTTGCCCTCCTGAATCAACGTATCAAAGGCTCCCAGGGTCTCTTCAATCGGGGTCTTCAGGTCATCCTCGTGAGCATAGTACAAGTCGATGTAATCCGTTTGCAGTCTCTGCAGCGACTCCTCACAAGCGGCACGAATGTTCTGCGTAGACAATCCTCGGCGTTTGTCCATTTTGGCAACCTTGGTCGCAATCACCAAGAAACTGCGGTCACCTCTTGGCTTGAGCCAGTTGCCAATGATCCTCTCTGATTCACCCCCCACGTGTCCGTCTCCCCATTGTGAGTACATATCAGCGGTATCAATGAAGTTTCCCCCATTTTCGACGAAGTGACTGAGCACTGCCTCTGAATTGTTGACATCAGCGGTCCAGCCAAAGACGTTGCCGCCAAGACAGAGCGGTGAGATTTGTAAATCGGTGTTTGCAAGATTGATCATGGTTGAGACTTTCTGATGAAGAGACCTGTCTTCTGATCCTGTAAGCCAAGTGAGAACAAAGGACAACCGAACTTATCCCAGGTGAATTTTCAATGTCTAGCTTCCTAGCCCAGCTCTGAAAAATCTGCCAGTGAAAGCTTCAGCATTGCACAATCGAAGATCTCTCACGTCTAGCAGCTCGGCTACCTTCACTGCAAAAGGGGAAGTGGCCAGTTTTCATTCCTATCCATCTCTTGCGGGAATACCCTGAGCTGGATAATGCTGAGGCCAAGGATTGGCAAACGCTGGGTCAGTGAGAAATCCTTGATCCGTCAAACCTACCAGAAACGCAATCACAGCATCCGTTTCCTGCTGGTTCGCTCGGAAAGGTCGGATCAACTCCGACTTGAGGGGGACTTTCTCTGCCATCAACTGTGTCCTACGCAACGATCCCTTTGGGTGCAGGTACAGTACGCAGGGCAGAAAGTGGAAGAGCAAACCGTCTCATTCTTGTTTGAAACTCCGCGACACCCCTACATAGCTGCCTTGTTGGCAGCACTTCCAGAGCGTGCGACCGGCAGGCACCTACTGACAATTCTAGCAGTCGTACCGGTTCAATTTGATCGACCGTCAGGTTGTCTCTTCGCACCGCGATGTCAGTTCGCCAATCAGAGATGCCAGGAAACGAAGCCTACTCCGCTAGGGGTCGAAGCTGCTTTTGCCCGCTGTCACTTTCCTCTAGCGATGGAGGGGGTTGTCAAATGAACACGGATACCGTCGTAGTGGCGCAGGGACTCTCTCGGCATTATGAAGTTAAGAGCCACCTGTTCAGTCCACCCAGGATCACTCAAGCATTGACGGAGGCCAACTTCCGTCTGCAAGCTGGTAAGACTCTCGCGGTGGTGGGAGAATCGGGTTGTGGAAAATCCACCTTGGCACGGTTGGTGACGATGATTGAGGAACCCACAGCAGGAGCATTGCAAATCAACGGGGAGCCAGGCACTCCAGAAAGCTGGGGACGTTTGCGAGAGAGTGTGCAGATTGTCTTTCAAGATCCCTACGGTTCCTTGAATCCGCGACAACGGATCGGTTCGATTTTAGAAGAACCGCTGAAGATCAACCGTCCAGAGTTGACTGCATCCGAACGGACTCAGCAAGCACGAGAGTTGATGCAGCAGGTGGGTCTGCGACCAGAACACTTCGAGCGCTACCCACACATGTTTTCAGGGGATCAACGCCAGCGGATTGCAGTGGCCCGAGCGCTGATGCTCAATCCCAAGGTGCTGGTTCTCGATGAGCCCGTCTCTGCCTTGGATCTCTCCATTCAGAGCCAGATTTTGAACCTGTTGACCGACCTCCAGGATCAACTTGGTCTGGCCTATCTGTTCATTAGTCACGATCTATCTGTGGTGCGTCACATGGCCGATGAGGTGATCGTCATGTATCTAGGACGACCTGTGGAACACGGTACCAAGGACGACATCTTCCAACGTCCTCAACACCCTTACAACAAGGCTCTGCTCTCGGCGACGCCGATTGCTGATCCAAAAGCCAAGAAACAACGGATCAAGCTCGAAGGAGAGCTTCCCTCCCCGCTCGATGTGCCACCCGGCTGTGTCTTTGCCCCTAGATGTTGGAAAGCGCAAGATCGCTGCCGTCAAGAACGCCCGCTCCTCCCTGAAAAGCTTCCTGCTGCTGCTTGTTTCTTTCCAGAAGAAGCGGATCAGCACTAGCCTTCCAAATTCAACATAATCTGAACACCAGCAAGACCCATCATAGAGTTTGATGATCCGGCATCTCCCCCAGGCTGATGTCTTTGTGTCATTTTGATGACCTGAGCAGGGTTTTTACCGGCTTGGTTGCTGCACGAGACTGCGATAAATCAATTTTACTGAAGGGTTAACTCGTTTCATTAGTCAACTGAATGCATCTCGTCTGGCTTTTCCGCACCCCATTAACTTTTTTTGTAGCTGTGATCTTCCTGCTTTCAGCTCAACGTGAGGCACAAGGCATCATTTCAAACGAGAGAGAGTTGAGTTGGCTGGGGTTTGGAGAAACCCGGGCTAGTATTTCAATTCAAGATCACGATCTTGCAGTTGGTCTGGATGGTTCTCAACAGGAACTGACGTTTTGGCAGGAGCGCAATGCCAAAACAAACCTATTCAGTGGGCTACACCTGATCAATCAGGAATTTTCAATCATCGGAGGGCAGAGCAATAGCCAACTCTACGATCTGGAGTATCGCAGTCTCAGCATTCTTTATTCGTTTGGTTATGACTGGTTGATCGGTGATTTTCTGCATATTCAGCCCTATGCAGCCTATGGCCTTGGGCAAGGCAGCTTCCGCTTGGCTCACACGGCGAAAGACGGAACCCAAAGAGCTTTCCCGAAAAAAACAGGGTTCACAGACATCGGAGCCTACGGGACCAACATTCTCCTTGAGATCTCCAAACGATTCTGGATCGGTTTTTCTCAAAATTATTTTCTGGAAACTCGGTCATTTGCCTATGACGGTTTAGGAAAGACTGAACTCCAGCTCGAACATAGCAACATGTTACTGCTGATCTGGAACTGGAACCCAGTCTCTTCATCGATAAAACTTCCTGTTGAATTCATTCGCCTTGAGGATCTGGAAGGTTAAGCAGCCCGAACATTTTACGATTCGCTAGGTATTGATTGGAGAGCCAAACCTTCAACTATGAAAATCTGGGCCAGACACGCTTGGAACCAGCCGCAAGTACAACGTTCATGCTTGTTTGGAATTGGGAGAGAGTTCCCATCAGTCCCATCGACCCGAGGGCGAGTTTTTTTTGACTTTTGAATAACCAATTTCAACTTGGCGTTCTTAGCGCTTCATTATCTTCCTGTCAGCAATTCAGCTAAATTCTTCCTGCTTTTTTTGATTCTCTTCCGCTCAACCAACGTCAATTTCTACTGATCAAACTTTTCGGTATGAATTTGGGATTAATTCGTTTCAATTGAACCAGAAAGTCCAAAGTCTCAACGGAAGAATGAGAATTCATTGCGAATTTTTATCAGATTATGATAAGAAATAAGGAATATGTTACATTATTTAGACAAAATGTATTTTTCTTACAACGAATCTCCGCCACTCAACCAGTTAGATCAGCATCATTCTAAGTACCTGTTCTCCGGGCTAGAAGACCAAATCCAAAGTTTGAAGAGAACTTTGGCGAATGTAGGAATGAGCAAAAAAGTTGCTGAAATATTCAAGAAGCGAGGACCAATCCTGCTCCTCATCAGTCTTTGTTGGCTGCCAGTTGGTTGCTTTGTACCTGATGATCTGGAAACTATCGCTGCTGAAAGCACCATTTATCCACCCCCACCTCCTGCTCCTGGCGTTAGCCTCTCCAAAACCACAGCAAGCGTCAGCGAAACTCTCACTACAGACAGTTTTACGATCAAGTTGGACTCGGAACCTGAGAGCAATGTCGTGATTAATCTTTCTGATAATGACACTGGCGAAGCTACTATCTCTGCAAGTACGCTCACATTTACATCGAGTAACTGGTCAGCAGTTCAAACCGTCACCATCACCGGAGTAGATGATGATTTTGCAGACGGTTCTCAAACAGTATATATCACGATCTCCGTTGATAACTCCTCCGACGCCACCTACACTGCATTAGATAATCAAACTGTCACCGTCACCAATATGGATGCTGGTGAATCACTGGGATTCACCAGCAAAGAGACTAACAGTTCTACTTCTGTTACTGAATCAGGAGGCACTGACAATCTTTCTATTGTTTTAACCAGTGAACCGTTGGCAAATGTTGTCCTGAGCATTACCCCTACAGGCACTGGAGAAGCTACCATATCACCAAGTTCCTTAACCTTTACAGCTAGTGATTGGTCAACCCCTCAAGAGGTCACCATCACTGCTGTAGAAGATAATATTATTGATGGTGTTCGTTGGTCAGGTGTGACGGTATCGATTTCAAGTTCTGTTGATGCCTCTTATGCGGCTTTGGGAAGCCAATCTATTACAGCTACCATCAATGACTCCAGAACGGGTCGGCAACAAGACAGCCTTATTTCTGCGGGTCTCAAGTATTATATCGCTGTCGATAATACGACAGGGACTGTTTACGCATGGGGTGATGATACTTGTGCTGGAGATAACTATGGGAAATGCGATACCAACCTGTCCAATTCTGCGGCAGTCACAGTCGGGTCAGGTCCAATCTATCCAAGAATCTCAGACACTGCTCCAGATAACACAACACATTTGGGGGACAACTCAACTTCAACACCGATTGCGATGCCTTCAGTGATTCCTACAAGTCCATTTCAAGTGCAAACCAAGCGAAATACTAATTGTGTGATGAACTCAACCAGAGACAACGTGACTTGTTGGGGAAGAATCAACTACGACAACGGTTTCGGGATAATGAATAGTTCAAGCATTTGGAGGCTCTCTCATTCTGCTGGAGCCTTCTATGATTTGGTGATTCATCGAGAGGGTGGATGTGCCTTGAATTCAGATCGAACTGTCAGTTGCTGGGGATATGGCCAGTATGGGGGCATATGGAGATGGAACAGAAGGATTTACTGCGGGTCTTAAAACACCAAGCATCACAAATGTTGTTGATCTAGCAGCAGGACAAGATCATCTCTGTGCTGTAGTTGATAATGGTACTGCCTGGTGTTGGGGCAGGGATAATAGTAACCAGCTTGGAGACAATGCTCCCAATACTGGTGGGGTCACTGGTGGTGCTGGCTCTTCGTTGCCTGTTGCTGTATCCGGTGGCATCAGCAATTTCATTCAGATTGAAGCCTACTCTCAGACAACCTGCACCTTGACAGATAATGGAACAGTATGGTGCTGGGGAGCAAATAGCAACGGACAGCTTGGTGATGGAACAACCACAAGCAGAGATTACCCCGTCCAAGTTCAAAATATCACTGATGCCTTGGATATCTATGTCGGAGACGGGCCAGCTTGTGCTGCTGTAAATAAACGCTTGGATCTGAAATGTTGGGGTAATTACTATCTAGGTGATGGGTCAACAGCTGCTTCTTCAACCCCAGTTACAGTAACAGAAACGAATGGCTGGGGTTCAACTTATACTTTTGATGATGTAGCGATTGGACAGTCTTCAGCATGTGCATACAACGAGGAGAACAACCAGGTGTACTGCTGAGGAGTGAATGCTGATGGGCAGTTAGGACTGGGCAATACCTCGACCCCATACAGCACGATGCAAAACACGGGAAGTCCGTTTTAACAACAAGAAAAAATGAGATTGAAACTGGTTACAAATTAACGAATATTTTCAACTCTTTTACATATCTTAATGATGAGCAAATCAAAGCTTTTTATCTTGGCTATACTACTATTCATAGCAGCTTGTAGTCCTCCTAGCCCATGTGAAATGGGAGCTTCGCCAATGTCCTGTGATAATGAAGTCACTACAAAAAAACCAATTGGTTCTTGGACAATTACAGAAACCAGTAGCAGCACGTCGGTTAGCGAATCTGGATCAACAGACACCTTTACTGTTGTTTTTTTGAACACGAGTACCCGACGGTAATGTGATCGTTGATATCAGTTCAAGTGATACAGGAGAAGTGACTGTCTCTCCAAGTTCACTGACTTTTTCTTCAGATAATTACACCACTGCTCAAACGGTGACGGTCACAGGGATCAATGACAATTTAGACGATGGAAATATTACTTCTACAATTACACTGACTTTCAATGATTCACAGAGTGCTGATGAAAGTTATGAGGCACTAGCTGATAAGACCATCTCTGTCACAACTACTGATGATGATACTTTGGGCATTACTGTTACAGAAACTAATGGTAGTACTGCACCGATGGAATCCAAAACGGATACTTTAGACATTACATTGTCTTCAGAGCCAGTAGCTGATGTTACAATCTCAATTACGTCTTCTGATATAGGTTAAATTACAGTCACTCCAAACTCAATGACCTTCTCTTCTGGAAATTTTAGCACAGCCCAAACAGTTACATTAACTGCAGTACAAGATGCCTTGGTTGATAACAACCAAAATTCAATTCTCACCTTTTCTGTCACAAGTAGCGTTGATGCTTCTTATGCCTCTTTGGCGGATAAAACATTCACTTCAACTGCCACAGATTCTTTACTAGTGGAGGAGGTCAATGAGATTGCGTTGGGAGATACCCATTCCTGTTATGTGGATAATGATGTGAACAAAACTTTATATTGCTGGGGTGATGACAATTGTGATTCTGCTGGTGCTTCCTGCACAGGCCCGATAACGATTGATGGCACTTCAAACGATAATACCACTGGTGTTCCTGTCCTCAATGGACTCCAGAGTGTCCAATCTCTTGCTATCTCACAGAACTTATCCTGTGCTCTTTTTGACAATAATTCAGCCTACTGTTGGGGTTGGAATGAATCTGGCTCGTTGGGTTCAACAGCCGGACAACTCTTGGATGGATCCAATACATATGCAGCGTATAGTTTGGGTGTTGGAGCAAAACATGGATGTGCTTTGCTAGATAATACGACTCCTGCGTGTTGGGGTTATGGTTCCTATGGGCAACTTGGCGAAGGTGGTACCAGTTGGGCAACAAATCGTGTTGCTTACGCAGGGGTAGACAATGTGACTCAACTTACAGGAGGCACTTACTTCAGTTGTGCATTGATCAATGATGGTACTGTCAAATGCTGGGGTAAAAATACAAATGGCCAGATCGGTGATGGCACAACCACCCAACGAAATTCCCCAACAACCGTGTCTGGATTAAGTAACGTCACTAAGGTTGCTGCGGGTGCAAATCATGTCTGTGCCTTAATCAGTGACGGTACCATCAAATGCTGGGGTAGAGGGGATGGTGGTAAGCTAGGTAATGGAGCAGATTCTGATTCAAGTTCTCCTGTGACTGTCAGTGGAATCACTACTGCGACAGATGTTGATGTCAGTGATTTGGTGGCCTGTGCTCTATTGAATGATAATTCCGTTACTTGCTGGGGAGGAAATGGTAATGGTCAACTAGGTAATGGCACCACTGGAGGCAGCAGCAACACGCCAGTTGCAGTCTCCAACTTAACCAGTGTGAGTAAAGTAGCCACAGGATTTACTCATGCTTGTGCGATACGATCTGACAATACAGTTTGGTGTTGGGGTAAAAATGCAGCAGGACAATTGGGCGATAACTCAACAACCGACCGAAATACACCCGTACAAGTTATTGGTTTTTAATATGATATTTGGAATTATGCATGTAGAATCCTAACAGGATAAATGAATGTTTGGACCCTGTTCAACATGAGAAACCATGTTCAATCAAGATGACCTGCAACGCCTGAAGGAAACCAACTCTTGTCCAGAGGGGAACTTGTCGGAGGCGGTACTCGTCGGGGCCAACTTAGAGGGATCTGACCTGGAGGGAGCCAACTTGTTCATCGCAGTGTTGAAGGAAGCCAACCTACAACGAGCTTTGCTCAGCGATGCCAAGCTGGAGTTGGCGATGTTGCAGAAAGCAAATCTACGAGAGGCTCATCTTGGATATGCCAACCTTTCGTATGCCAACATGCAGGGGACTTCACTCCAAGGGGCGGATCTGAAGGGAGCCAATCTAGAAGGGGCCAATCTAGAAGGGGCCGATCTGGAGGGAGCTAATCTAGAAGGGGCCAATCTACAAAAAGCTCATCTGGAAGGGGCCAACCTCAGCTACGTAAATCTACAACGTGCCAATCTGGATGGGGCCAGTCTGATCTATGCAAGAACCATCAAGACGCTGTTCGGCGGCGCCCGTCTTTGCAACACGATCATGCCGGACGGACATATTGAGTACAGTGGGTGCGCTTACCATCCCTTCTTCGACGAAAAAGTCGAATCTCCTGACGAATAAGCCCTGCTGATTTCTTCATTTCAGCAGGTTCAATCCTTCATCACCTTGAATCAAACTTTTTTTACCTCTGCAGACGGTTCGGATAAACCTTCAATAATTTGAAAAGATCGGGTCGATCCAAGTTGACGAGATCCGCATTCAAGGCTTCAATCTGCTGAAGTTTCGACAAATCGTGGGTAAGGCTGAAAGCCATCGCTCTCACTCCCAAGGCTTGGCATCTTGCAATCTCGGTCAAGTCATCTCGCCCCAATTCGTACTCGACGATGTCAGCCTGGTATTCAGCAATTGCTGCTTCCAAGCTCGGATACATCCAGCGGGTGGCCATCAATTGGGCTTTTGGCTCAAGGTTTCGAATTCTTTGAAGGACTTCTGTTTTGCGGCACCAGAAAAACACATCATCCAGCATTGCTTGAGCAACTACCTGCTCCAGCACCCGATCTGGATCAGCGTCCTTGATCTCAACGTAGGCCCCACACCGACCACGACAATGCGCTAGAAATTCATCAAGGGTGGGGACCCGCGTTCCAGCATAAATCTCTGAATAAGATGACCCTGCATCCAACTGACGGACCTGCTCCAGCGCCAATTCTCGGACTAGGCCCTTGCTATTTGTTGTTCGATCCACAGTGGCATCATGCATCAGGACGATCTCACCATCCGCCGTGGTCCGCACATCGATCTCGACTAGATCAAAGCCTTGTGAAATGCAGATACTGGCAGAAGGCAGGGTATTTTCAGGTGCCAGAAAGTTGGCTCCACGATGGCAAACCATCTTGGGGATACCCTGTGAACCACGAGGCCAAGGTTTGAGAATTTCGGGACAGTCTGAGCAAATCCCCAAGATGGGCAAACCATCGAGTCCTCGGAGGACCTCCACTCGTTCTTCATCCCAGGTCACCAACGCCATGCCTTGTTGCTGACAGCGGCTCACCAGCTCCTCCGTCACCAACTCATGAGGAGTGGAAGAGGCCCGTTTCCAACAAAGATGAATGATATCTGGCGAAGCAACAGTGCTGTATTCGAAGGGATCCACACCAACTGGTATGAGTATAGAGAGCGGATACGAACACTTGGCCTGACGCAGTTGAGCAATCCAGTCGGCATGAAAGGATCCGATGACCGCATATTGGAAGTTCTGTTCTAGCAGAATGCGCCAAGTGTGCTCTGCGGCTTCTGCTGCCTTCAGCTCAATGTACAGTCCAGAGTGGGTTCGTTGTGCTAGTTCAATCACCTCCTCTAGTCGAGGTACTCTCTGGTTTCCCAGCAGTTCGACTTTACTGATTTCTGCCCAAGTCGCATCTGGGATTCGCAGTGGATTGCCTGCTACTCGCTCCAGGCTTTCATCATGACAAACTACTACCACCCCATCTTTGGATAGTCGCACATCCAGCTCCCACATTTCAGCGCCCAACTCCGCAGCCAGTTGGAACGCCGCCAACGTGTTCTCCATGCGATAATCACTTGCCCCACGGTGAGCAATTGCTAGGGGTAAATGTAGCGTTTCAGCATTAGGCCACCCAAAGCGCGTCATCCATTCTTGATTAAAATCCATTTTGCCTATCTGATTTGGTTAGTCCAAAAGATTTTCAACTGATGTTCATAAAATGATATTTTTTGTATTTAAATTTTGATCACTTGATTGTCTTGAATTTAAAATATTTCTTCTCATCAAAAGAATAAATTCAATCAAAAATAAATGTGAACTTAGAACTTTTTATTTTTGTTTGAGTGCATTAAGAATCTTGCCTGTGGTTACTGAAACTCCCAAGAGAGCTTGAAGTTTCCACTCCTTCCTTGATTACAATGGCATTGTTTTCATCATGCTAACATCCTCAAAACAATTTTTGATTATGTTTGAGTGTTCAAGAATTCTACTTTGGAAAATAGTTTCCTGAGTTCATTTACTTCAAATGAATGAATGATCAAGAATCTTGAAAACAAGGCATGTGATCTTGCCAGTTTATGTTGGGGCATTGCCATGTTGGCAGAATCCCTTAATCAGCTTGGAGGTTTGTTATGTTAAAAGTGAGTTGGAAAGGCGCATTGACTGGATTTCTGATGCTGGCAACAGCAGCCACTTTACCCTTTGGTCAAGCAATCGCCAAGGACTTGACCATACAGGTATGGGCAGGAGGATCGAACGTCGCTGACGCTTATCGTGTTGACGCTATTACCATGGCAGCAGACATCCTTGAAAGAGAGGCTGCTATTCGTGGTGAAGACCTTAACATCACCGTTGAAACAAAGTACGACTTTGATGGGTGGGGTGGATTTAAGCAGGCCGTAACATTGGCAGCTGAAGCCAATAACGCCCCACACATCGTAGTAACTGGGCACGAAGACATCGCACCATGGTCTCAGTCTGGTTTGATTCGGCCAATCGAAGATTATGTTGATTTTGACAGCTGGCCTCTTAACGATCTATTCGAGAACCTAATTGAGATTTCATCGTTTGAGGGAATTATTTATGGAGTCCCTCAAGATGCAGAATCACGTCCGTTCTTTGCTTGGATTCCGCACCTCAAGGCCATTGGCTACAGCGATGCGGATATTCGTGCTATGCCAGAAAAAGTGCAGAGTGGTCAATACACCTTAGATGATGTGTTGAATGATGCCAAGAAAATGCAGGATGCAGGTCTTGTCGAAGCAGGATATGGTTGGTATCCCCGTGTTTCGAAAGGCGGTGACTACTGGCAGTTCTATCTCTCCTATGGTGGAGAGATGCTGGATAGCTCCACTGGAAAATTGGTCTTCAATAAGGCCGCAATGCAAAAAGTTTATGAATTTTTTGCAAAAGCTGTCGAAATGGGAGTTACCCGTAAAAACCATATCGGAACCCCCTGGGATCAATGGTACTCCGAGGTCGCTTCCGGTAAAGCTGGTTTGTGGCATGGAGGCACCTGGCACTATGCGCGATATACCGGCAAAGAGGGGCTTCAAGACTTCTTTGGCAGTGTGATGTTCAGCTTGATTCCAGCCGGGGACAGCAACGGTAGTGCAAACACCATTACTCACCCCTTGGTTTATCTCGTGACAAACCGAGGAAGTGATGATGACGCAGCAGTCGCTGCACAGTTGATTGCGATTGCCTCTGAGCCTCGAATCAATACGCTCCATGCAATCAAATCTGCACACCTTGGGATTGCAAAGTCACAGCAGTCCGTACCTCTTTATGCTAATGACCGCTGGGCTAATGAAGCGACTGTTCGCTTGTTGCCCTATGCCAGTGCTCAACCCAACCACACAGGTTTCTCACCTTATTTTGATGCAATGTGGAAGGGACTTGAAGCCAGTTGGACTGGTCAGAAATCTCCTGCACAAGCTATTGCTGACGTGGAGTCTGAGCTGAAAGCACAACTCGGAGGAGACATCATCATCCGTTAATTCTCTCTCTTTCATCTCCCCGGATCATTCTGGGGAGATGTCCTTCCTTCAAATTCTGATTCGCTTGATTGGCCAATGAGTTTATCTGCAAAACTTGGCTATGTTTTTATTGCCCCTGCACTGGTATTGGTCGCCGTCTTTTTCTTGACGCCAGTGTTACTCACAGGCATCTTCTCCTTCACCAACATGAGTACAGCCACCGGCATTACTGGTGGTGCCTATCAAATTACCCCCTCACTCCTGAGAGACCTCTCTGACCAAGGTTTCGAAAAAGCAACGCTTGATAGCATTGGTTCTGAGAGCTACCAAATTGCTAAAGCCACCTTGCAGATTGCCCGTGAGGCTGGTGCAGAGCCTTCCTTGCTGGCAGAACTTGAGGAAGAGCATCTTGGGCAAAACTTCACAAGCCGTAGAGAATTCGAACGTTTCCTGAAAAAACTACAGAACCGACCACGTAGTACACGTGAACTGAAATCAACCTCACCACACTTCCGAAAATCGCTGATCAATGAGCGATTTGAGACAGAAAAAGATTTAAAAGCCGCACTGACCGAGCTGCAAACCAAACTGACTCCTGATCAAATCAATAAGCTCAGCCAGGCCGCCTACACGGGATGGGTATGGACAACAGATAACTTCTATAAGATGACAATCCTCCCAGAGACCAAGCAAATCCTCTTCAATACGATCATCTACGTCACCTTCACTTTGCTGCTATTCAACGTGGGCTTTGCGCTGTTTCTGGCTATCGCCACCTTCTATCTACCAAAGGGGCAAGCAGGAATTTTTAGAGCTCTCTGGCTATTACCACGGATTTCACCCTCTGTGCTCTATGTTGTGCTCTGGAAGTGGTTGACCTGGGACACAGGTTTTTTGAACGCCATCCTGAATCCTCTGGGTGTCGCACAGCGCAACTGGATGTTGGATACCACTCTCAATGCATGGGTCTTCGTTGTGCTGATCAACGGATTCATCGGCGCTTCGATGGGGATGATTCTGTTCTCTAGTGCCATCACCGCGATTCCCAAGCCATTGCTTTATGCGAGTGAGGTTGACGGGGCCAATCGCTGGCAACAGATTCGCTTAATCATCTTGCCACAGTTAAAGTGGCCGATCCTCTTTGTGACGGTCTATCAGTGTCTTTCCTTATTGACATCCTTTGAACAAATTCTGCTCTCTACAGATGGAGGGCCTGGCTCTACAACAGAAGTCTGGGCTCTAGCGGCTTACCATAACGCCTTGGACAATTATTGGGGCAATTTACAATATGGTTATGGAGCAGCCCTGGCTCTGGTGCTAGTTGTCATTGGTGTGATCATGTCTTTCATTTTTTTGCGATTCTTCCGCTTTCAGGAGTTAGTGCGTCAACCACGAATTGAGCAATAAGGGTTCTGGTGTCTCAAAACTTCAAGAATTGGCCAATTCTTACTGCTTTGGTGTTGGCAACTGTGCCGATCGTGTTGATGTATTCCTATCTGGTGCTGGATACCATCACCAATACAGAACCTGGAGGAATCCTGCCAAGTAGCTTTACCTTGGAACACTGGCGCTTCCTTTACGAGGACATTGAGGGGAAAGCAAATATCTGGCAGGTGACCCTGAATACTCTCGTTTTTGCCAGCTCTGTGATGTTACTGGTGCTCTCTGTTTCTTCAACGGCAGGGTACGCACTATCTCGCCTGAATATTCCGTTTCGTCGCGAATTTCTTGCAGGAGTTTTGATCTTACACGCTTTTCCTTCGATCACTTTGATCATCGCGATCTTTCTGATTCTGCAGTTGATCGGGCTCTACAATACGCTGATCGGAGTGATTATCGTGATGACATCGCTCCAGCTCCCACTCGGTATTTGGATTATGAAAGGATTCTATGACTCCGTGCCCTGGGAGATTGAGATGGCAGGATTGCAGGATGGTGCTAGTCGTTTCACGGTTTGGTATCGTCTGGTTCTCCCACAAGTCCGTCCGGGGATTATCGCCTTGGGTGTGTTCTCTTTTCTCTCTGGCTGGGGGGAGTACATCCTACCAACCGTTTTGGCGCCAGCGAATAATGTTCAGGTACTTTCTGGCTACTTGGCTTCCCTAATCGCAGATGATCGAAATTTTGAATTCAATCTCTTCAAATCAGTGGGGCTCTTCTATGCGACTCCCGTCGTAATCATGTATCTGTTCTTCCAAGATAAATTGATGAACATCTACGGAGGAGGAACCAAAGGCTGATGGAAATCATTCTTGAAGATTTCACCAAACGCTTTGGTGATGTGACCGTCATCGAAAAAATGAACCTGAAGATTCGGGAAGGTGAAATGCTCGCCCTTCTGGGCCCATCTGGATGCGGGAAATCCACCACTCTCTTCACAATTTGTGGAATTCATCGGGTTGATGGTGGACGTGTCCTCTTTGGAGATCGAGACGTCAGTCGTGTTCCAGCCCAGCAACGAAATGTGGGTGTCGTGTTCCAGTCCTATGCGCTCTATCCTCATATGAGTGTTTTTGAAAACATTGCTTTTCCATTGACTGTCCGCAAAGAGCACAAAAACACAATCCGAGAGAAAGTCGCTGAAATTGCTGAGTTGGTTCATATTGGAGAATTATTAGAGCGACGACCCGAGCAGCTTTCTGGCGGTCAACAACAGCGTGTTGCCCTCGCAAGAGCATTGGTGCGCAAACCTGGCATTCTTCTACTTGATGAACCCTTGGCAAACCTGGACGCCAAGCTACGTCTAGAAATGCGATCTGAAATCCGGCGGATTCAGTTAGAAACTGGAATCTCCGCAGTGCTGGTGACTCATGATCAGGTGGAAGCGATGAGCATGAGTGACCGGATCGCAATCATGAAGGAAGGTGAGATTCTACAAGTTGCTTCTCCCACAGAAATGTATCAACAACCAATCAACGATTTTGTAGCTGGTTTCTTGGGTAACCCACCAATCGCTTTTCTGGATGCTCAAGTCCAGGATGGTTCGATTCATCTGTTGGACGGAAAAATTCAATTTGACTTTCCAGGCAGCTCCACGCCTACCAATGACACCAAGATTCGCTTGGGTATTCGGCCAGAACACTACCAACCCAACAACCCTATTCAAATCCCTGGAACCATCTCTTTTGTTGAAACCCAAGGGCGTGAAAATCTATATGACGTAATGCTGGATGATGGAAGTATTCTCCGTTCAATTCAGTCCTCTGCTAATGCAAGTATTGAAAAAAACACAAAAGTCAACTGGGGAATCCACCCTGAAAAACTACTGATTTTCAATCAAGTAGGCCTTCGCTTCTAAAAATTAGTCCGATAATTCAACTATCGCCAATCCATCCATTGAGCGATTCTTCTGTCGCGTAACCGTTCGAAAAATTGAAATGTGAAAGATACGGAAAGCAAGAAAACCTTAAATTCTTCAGATGTCTTTGGGGAGTAGTTGGAACCACGAACCTCCACTGAGGCTGTAAATCCTATGATGATCTACAAGTGTAAATTGAGTAGTGAAAGAAAACCGAGGTACTCCAAGCTCCGATGCTTCTGAGCAATTGTCTCTGTATTTGGAGTTGGAAAGACCTCGAGAGCTTTCCCCAAGGTACATTTTTTGGAAAAGTTTCTTTTGAATTGCTCGATAAATTGCAAGATTGGATTTTCGCTGTGGCCTTTGAGAAAATCTCGCAATTGGGCCTTGCTGAATTCACGGAACTACAAAAGGATTATTGGTTTGGCAAACTTCCGGCCTTTCTTGGTGCAACCGCAGCCCTACAAAGTGACATGGTTTCCCGATGAATCTTAGAGAAATGGTTAAAAACGCTCTCATCTCATCTAGGATCATAGAGCATTGAACCCACTTCATTTCATCGTCATATTCAAACATGATTAAACACATCAGCTTTGACTAAAGGCGATGCTCCACTTCGAGAAAGCCCTCTTTAAAAGACCTCCAGTAAAGTCAATTTCTACAATCTATCCCCAGATATCCTCAAACCGAATAATCTTTTCAAACCCTGCTTTCATAGACCGCTGCAATGATAGCTTTCTTCACGTTGATTATTACTTGTTGAAAGCCTTTTATCACATCCCTTGAAAATCTGACTAATTTGCAGAAGGCCTTTTTTTGTTTAGCTGTGCTTAATCATTTCTTAACAATGACGACCTACATTAATCCGGGTTTTGGTTCTAACTCAGAATAGATTTTGAGTTTCCTGACTGTGGTTGGTCTTCAGAGCCAAATATCCTGTAAGTAATTTCCTAACTTGGAGAGTCTGATGTTCAAGAAAGTTTTGATAGGAGCTGCTCTTGCTTTTTTCAGCTCAATGCATTTGACACCTCTTTTTGCAGAGGAAGTAACGATCAAACTTTGGTCTTTGGCTGATCGTTCAGGACCCTTGCGACCAGGGAATATTGTTGCTGCCGCTGACCAAATGAATCGGATGTTTGCTGCCGCTGGATCTGATACGCAAATCAAAGTTGAATTGATCGAAACTAACAGTAAGGGCTTTGATGCTGATGCACTCGCATTACTCAAAGCACATTCCGTAGGAGAAACACCCGACATTGCTGTTGCAGCACACGAGTGGATCGGGTCCTTTGTTGAAGCTGGTCTAGCTGCAAACCTGGAAGATCACATCAAAGCGAATGAAGGGATGTATGCGGATATGATCCCACAACTTTGGAACTCAGTTTCATACAAGGGTGAACGCTACGGTGTCCCCCAAGACTCTGAGATTCGGATGTTTTTTATCAACAATGACATCCTCCGAGCTGCTGGAAAGTCAGAGGACTACATTGCAGCTCTCCCGGGACAGGTAGAGGCTGGCGAATTCACCATGTATGACTGGTGCGACTTGGCTGCAGAAGCTGTGAAGTCAGGTGCCGCAAAAGTTGGTTGGGTGCATCGTCCCAACGTAGGTCCTGATTTCCAGATGGCGATGGCTTCATTTGGAATTGATATTTACAATGAAGATCAGGCCAAACTGCAGATTACTCGAAAGGGATTGGTGGAGTACTATGGCTGGTTGCAGTATTGTGTGAACAATGGTTCTTTACCAGCTGACATGACAAGTTACAGTTGGGATAGCACGCACGCCGCTTTCCGAGGCGGGGACTCAATGGGTAAGTTTCATGGCATCTGGAATGTGGGAGCCCAATTGGAGGCTTTTGGACTGAAGGGTAAGGAGGACTATTTCCGCAAACTTACTTGGATCCATGCACCACCAGCAAAGAAGGGTGGTCAGCCGAAGAATCTGTCACACCCAATTGTGTATATTGTGGGAGACACTCCGAAAAAAGATTTGGCTGCAATGTTGGTAGGTTTGGCTTCTCAGCATGTACCTAATACAGCCCACGCTGTCGGCACGAATCACACCCCAATCAATTACGGTCAAACGGCTATGCCTGATTTTCAGGAGAAAGGTTGGGCTTTGATTGCAGGAACACCAATGCTGAAGTACGCCGAGTTTATGCCGAATCATGCTAAGATTGGGCAGTATAATGCCATCACATACACGGGTGTACAAGCTGTAGAAACAGGGGAAATGAGCCCTGAGGACGCAGCTGACATGGTGCTTGAGGAATTAGAGGTTGAACTCGGATCTGATGTCATCATTCTAGATTGACTTCATTTCAAAATTGAAAAAATAGGCGACCTCTTGGGGTCGCCTAATCGAGCCTTTCAATGAGTCGTCAATGGAAAAACCATCTGGACCAATTAATATTTTTAGGTCCAGCTTGTTTGTTGCTTGCTATGTTTTTGCTGGCCCCGATCGTTGTGAACTTCCTTGTGGCGTTCACCGAGATGGCCCAGACCATTCACTTCGACAATTTTCCCACCACACGTCAGTTTGAGAAACTTGGTAAATTAGATGCTGATGCATTCTTTGGATTCGAACTAAGAGGCTCTTTTTTCAAAGCATTAGCACTCTCTGGAACGTTTGTTTTTTTCACACTCCTTTTCTTCAACCTGAGTTTTGCCTTAATTCTGGCGCTCACCACAACCTCCATGCCAGAGCGACTCGGATCCTTTTTTCGGGCTGTCTGGTTGCTACCCAGAATGAGTCCTTCTGTTGTGTATGCTTTGCTTTGGCTCTGGGTTGTAGATGCAAGCGAGCGAGGTCTCTTCAATCAGATCTGGATGTTCTTTGGTGGAGAGCCTCTGAATTTGAGGCTCAATTTCTCAATGGTTGTCATTGTGGTGGCCAACGGGTTGATCGGGGCATCCTTAGGTATGGTGATTTTTACCAGTGCGATTCGCTCCATTCCTATTCAACTATTTCATGCAGCTCGTGCTGATGGTGCCGGAAGCTTTGCTTTGATCCGACACATCATCCTCCCTGCTTTACGTTGGCCAATCAGCTACATCACGATCTATCAAGCGCTCGCTCTGCTTGTTTCCTTTGAGTACATTTTCTTGATCATGGGACCAGCGCGACAGACGATGACGATGGCGATGTTGTCCTACACTAAAACCCTTGCACCCCAGATAGGTGGAGGTCAATACGCCTATGGTGCAGCAATAGCTTTGATTTTAATCGTGATTGGGATCATCGCAGCTTTGGGGATGTGGCGTCTGACAAAGATGGATCGACTGCTCCAACGACCTCGCATTGAGGTTCGATGACTAACAGACAAATCGAACAAGAACGATCTGTAAAATGGCAGCAGGCAGTTCTTCGATCCCGTAGAAGACGACAATGGAAATTAGCTGCCTTGACGATCTTTCTATCTGTCGTTTCGATACCCATCTTACTGGCTTACCTTTGGATGGTAACCATCGCTTTCACAGCTAAAACTGGTGGTGTTGAAACAGTGACCCTTTGGATTGCTGCAGCCATCCTCACCCCAATGCTCATTATTTATGCCGTGATACACAACATTGAAGATCTTCCCAACAAGCGGCGTTGGGGTTGGGTTTTGATTGGGGTTGGGTTTGCGATAGGGGTTGTACTACTCTGGGATGAATTCCACCTCAAAAACTTCAGATTCATGGTTAATCCGAATCTAGTGGAAGATATTCGTGGAGTTGCCACAGCTGGAGGACAGTTTCCTTGGGTTTGGGAAGCTTTTTTTAATTCATTGTTTCTCGCAAGTTTTCAGACAGTGATCGTAGTGACTGTCAGTTCCTTGGCAGGTTATTATCTTTCTAGGTTTGCCTTCACGGGACGCTCTCTTTTCCTGCAATCCTTGCTTGTACTCCAAGCATTCCCAGCAATTACACTCGTCATTCCGATCTTCTTGATTGTTTACTGGGTTGGCTTGGTCAACACCATCTATGCTCCTATTCTTGTGATCACAGCCTTAGAATTGCCATTCTTTATCTTTATAATGAAGGGGTTTTTTGACGCAGTTCCATGGGATATTGAAATGAGTGCGATGACAGATGGGGCTTCTCGTCGACAAGCTTTCAGAATGGTGATTCTTCCTCAAGTAAGAGTCGGATTGATTGCCGTGGGAGTCTTTGCATTCATCAAAGGTTGGGAAGAATACGTTTTTGTGACCGGATTGACCACTGGGCAAAGTTATACGGTGATGTCTACCTACCTATACTATGTAAGTGAAGATGTAATGGGTGTCGACTACGGCATCGTAGCCGCCGTGGCAGTCCTCTATCTGCTCCCAGCCCTATTGCTTTATATTGCCTGTCAAAAGTATTTGACTCAAATGACTCTTGGGGGAGTAAAAGGCTGATGGCCAAAGTAGAATTACGAAATGTAACCAAAGCCTGGGACAAGGCTACCGCTGTCAAAGACATGAGCCTCGTGATCGAAGATGGAGAATTTGTTTCACTGCTTGGTCCGTCCGGCTGTGGTAAGTCAACTACTTTGTTGATGCTTGCTGGGATCTATCTTCCCACCAAGGGTGATATTTTGTTCGATGGAGCAATCATCAATGAGGTTGAAGCCAGAGAACGAAATGTCAGCATAGTTTTCCAATCCTACGCTCTTTATCCGAACATGACAGCCTTGCAGAACATCATGTTCCCGCTCCGATTCCAGCCAAATTCTCGTGGCGAAGCGTTAGCTAGAGATATGGCTGACTTGGTACAGGTCGGTGAATTGCTAGAGCGCAAGCCCAGCGAGCTCTCAGGTGGTCAACAACAACGGGTCGCATTAGCCAGAGCCTTGGTGAAGAGTCCAAATCTACTGCTTCTTGATGAACCTCTGTCGAATCTCGATGCTTCCCTGCGTTTGACTATGCGGGCAGAGATCAAAAGAATCACTCGAAAGTTCAATCTTACAACAGTTTTGGTCACTCATGATCAGTTGGAAGCGACAACAATGTCTGATCGCGTGATTGTAATGAATGAAGGACAAATCCAACAAATTGGTACTCCTGAAAGTCTCTACGCTCAACCCAACACACTATTTGTAGGCAGTTTTATCGGGTCCCCCCCTCTCAATCTGATCAAAGGAACTGTTCAAAACGGGAGACTCAGCAAGGATAATCTTTTTCTACAAATTCATGACGCTGACGGTGAAATAACTTTGGGGATTCGTCCTGAAAACTTGGTCGTTGCGGAAACTGGCATACCAGGAGAAGTCAGCCATGTCGAGCCAATGGGCCGAGAGGTACTGACTACTGTACACACAACATTCGGTGAACTATGGTTCCTCGAAGCAGGTGTCCAACCTCGATGGGAAATGGGCAATCAAATCAAACTCAACTGCCAACCAGAAAACACCTTGGTCTTTGATCGTACTGGTATCCGAATTCAAGGAGCCATAGCCAAATTTGACACATAAAACATGCGCACTGTAGTTCATAAAACCGTCGACCAGTTACAACCACCTTCTCAAGAAGATCGTAGCCAAGCTGCAAAGAGCTGGGGTAGTTCAGCGTCTCATGAACACTGGATGGGAAACTGGGCCTGTCTCAACGAGGTGGAAGTGAAGCAACCACAAGCTTCAAGCGATTTACCTGAAAAGCTCGAAGTGGGAGCTTGGAACCTTGAACGCAGCAAGTGGGTCGAAGAGAGCGCTGAAGTCATCCGCACAGCAAAGATTGATGTTTTGTTGGCAACCGAAGTGGACTGGGGAATGGCTCGCTCCAAACAACGCCACACCACCAAGGAGTTGGCAGAACAGTTGGGCTGGGGCTACGCTTTTGGAGTGGAGTTCGTCGAATTGGGATTGGGAGATCCACTGGAGACAGCTGAGTTTAACGGAGTACCAAATGAGCATGGACTGCATGGCAATGCCATCCTGTCTCGGTGGCCTTTGCAAGCGATCAAACTGATCGCGCTGGACGAAGGAGGTCTGTGGTATGTCCAGTCACCCAAACAAGATGGGCAACATCGAGTCGGTGGCCGCATGGCGATCGCTGCGCTGCTGGAAACGGAGAAAGGGCAACTTGGTTGTGTCGCTGTTCATTATGAAAGTGAAAGTAATCCAGATCATCGGAATCAGCAGACTCAGCGATTGATGGAACTGTTGGTCCAGGAATATGGAACGGTTCCAATGGTGATTGGAGGTGACCTGAACACCAACACTCTCTCCGAAGCCCACACCAATCAAACACAACGAAGAATCCAGCCGGAGTCTTGGGAGCCTTGCTTCTCCACTTTTGCAAAATACAATTTTGCATGGGAAACCGCCAATACAGGCCAGACCACTACTCGTCGAGGCCCTCACCATTCCACACACACACCTCACCGAACTCTCGACTGGTTATTACTCAGATCCTGTCAAGGGAGTCAATCTCGAGTTGTCCCCGCTCTCTCAAAAGTAGGAAATTACCTGTCTGATCATGAAATGGTTGTATCAACCGTCTCCTGCTAGATCATCCACCTCGCTTTCTTCCGTAGCAGAATTCATTGCATCCAATGACTGATTCTTGAATGGATTGGTAGACTGGATCCTTTCTACAAGGCTCCCCTTTTTCTTGAAAAACAAAGGTACTCGATGACCTGGGACGCTTCCCCCCACCAAGATCGGTTTGATCCCTTACCAAATGAAAAGACCATGAAAGCGGTTGTGACAGCAGGTAATGGGGGCTTCGAACAATTGCAGTGTCGGGTGGTCAAACGTCCCCAACCTGGCGAGAGGGAAGTATTGATCCGAGTACTAGCCGCTGGGATGAACAATACCGAGATCAACACACGTGTCGGCTGGTATTCTGATTCTGTGACCCAAAGCACCTCAGCAATCGTGAGTTCCCAAGTTCAACAAAAAGAAGTTCCTTTGGATGGCGGCTGGAATGAGACCACCCCTTTCCCATTCATTCAGGGAACGGACTGCTGTGGTGAAGTGGTCCAGCTTGGTCCGCACGCAGATTCAAAACTCCTGGGGAAGCGAGTGTTAATCAGGTCCTGTATGCGACCTCAGGGATTCACGTCAATGGAAAACTTGTGGATGGGCTCTGACTTCGATGGGGCCTTTGCGCAATATGTCAAAGTCCCTCAATCAGAAGTGTTTGAAGTCAAATGTGACTGGAGTGCTGCTGAGTTGGCCACCATTCCGTGTGCTTATGGAACTGCAGAAAACATGATTCAGCGTGTAGAGATTCGGTCTGGAGAAAAGGTCTTGATCACTGGTGCCTCAGGTGGAGTTGGCTCAGCCGCCGTTCAATTGGCAAAACTTCGGAAGGCACAGATCATTGCGGTTGTAGCCCCTGAGAAGCAGCAAAAAATCATGGATCTTGGTGCAGAACAAACCATTGCACGTGATGAGAATCTGGTGGAAGTGCTAGGAGAAGAATCTGTGGATGTCGTGATCGATCTGGTGGCTGGAGCTGCCTTTCAGACACTACTTAAAGTTTTGAAGCGTGGCGGGCGTTACGTTTCTGCGGGCGCAATCGGAGGACCTATGGTCTCTTTTGATACACGCACCTTCTATTTGAAGGACCTGCATTTGATTGGTTGTACTGCTTGGGATGAGGGAGTCTTTCAGAACCTGATTGCTTATCTTGAAGACAAAAGACTTCGACCTTTGCTTGCCCAGACCTTTCCTCTAGAGCAAATTGTCGAAGCTCAACAAGAATTCTTACTGAAAAAGCATGTTGGGAATTTCGTGCTCATTCCTCCAAATTAGATGCTTGGCATTGAGGAGGAGTAGGAGCATCGCTACGAATCAGATTAGCCGATTTACAATCATCCCAAAAAGCTGAAGGAATGGGATGTTCAACCAGTTGCCGATTTTCTAGAACCTGAGCTGGTTGAAAAGCCCCAGGAATGATCGAAGCTACTAACGAATGTCCCAATGGAAATTGTAAGGCAGCTGCCTTGAGAGGAATTTGGTGGTCATTGCATAATCTTTCAAAAGCCCTCACCTTCTGAAGCACTTCAGGAGTTGCATCCGCATATTTGTACTTTGCGCCCTCAATTGCTCCACTGGCAAGAATTCCAGAAGCATAGGGGGCTCCAACAACGACTCCTACTCCCAAGCTTTCACACTTCGGGAAAATTTCATCTAAGACATCCTGATCCAGCAAGGTGTAGGGCATTGCTACCAGAAAGAAATCCAGGGGACATTCTTCCAGAAATCTCGGCATCATGTATTCATAGTTGATTCCAGCTCCAAAAGCCTTGATTTCCCCACTACGCTTTAGTTCATCGAGTGCCTTCCAACCTGATTCCAACTCCTTAAAGTATTCATTCATACGCTTTTCCGTGCGATGGTAACCAAGATCTAAATCATGAATGACGAGTACATCGATCTGGTTCAAACCAAAACGCAGCAGACTATCTTCGTAGGAGCCCAAGATCCCATCATAGGTGTAATCAAACTTAAGGGTAAAGGGCAGTCCACCAGCCCAGGGTGCACCGTTGAAGTCTTTGGCCCGACCTCGATAGCGTGAGTACACTCTCCCGACCTTGGTGGAACACAGAAATTCCTCTGGGTCTTGTTGACGCAGCAGTCCACCAATCCGGTGTTCACTCAACCCATGTCCATACCAAGGAGCGGTATCGTAGTAGCGAATACCTGCAGACCATGCACTCTCTAAGGTTTGGCGTGATTGTGTTTCGGAGACACGCTCAAACAATTCACCGAGGGGGGCTCCGCCAAAACCAAGAATCGGTAGTTCCAGTGAAGTCTGACCAACTTTGCGCAGCGGCAACTTGTTCATCTTAAAATATCTCAGAAGTTTGGTACGACGGGGGAAACATCAACTAATTGAATGGTTCGGAAAACTATGGGACTTTACACAAGCAGTGAATTGTCTATGACAGACGAGGAGAGAAAATTCAATAAGGTGAGAGCCAGCTTTCTTGGATACCTAACCCAAATCCAGGTCGATCATCCAATTCCATCCAGCCGTCTTTTGGGATCTTTTGCTCAGGAACTTCGATAGTTTCCTCTAAAGGAATTCCTGGAGCACCTCTCACAAAGTATTCTAACCAAGGAACGCAAGACACTGCGTGGGAGAAGTGCTGACCATAAGGGTTGCGTCCTCCGGCATGAAGCATAACTTTTTTACCAGCAGACTCAGCAATAGCAGCAATCTTTAAACAAGTGGTCAGTCCCCCAACCCAATTAATATCGGGTTGAAGAATATCCACTACATCATTGGAAACCGCCCATTGAAATGGGAAGTGAGTGTACCAGTGTTCCCCTGTTGTCAGCGTTTGCCAAGGCAATGCTTTTCGCAGAGAAACATGACCAAGCAAATCTTCCGACAACAAACATTCTTCCATCCATCTTAGCCGGCAATGTTGAAGTTGCTCAGCTAACCGAACGGTGTATTCAACGTCCAACGCCATCCAGCAATCGAGCATCAATTCGGCATCATCCCCGATGATAGATCTGGCTTTTTCCACAAAATCGACATTTTTCTTTAAACCCTCCAACCCATCTGCAGGTCCATAAGGACAAGCCAGCTTGAAGGCCTTGAAGCCCAATTCTTTATACCATTCGACATCATTACCCGTGGCGTAGCAGAAGATTTTCTCTTCTTTGGGTCCACCAATGAGTGAATACACAGGTACTCCCAATGACTTTGCCTTTGCATCCCAAAGGGCCAAATCAATCGCGCTGATTGCGTAGGAAGCCAGGCCGACTGTTCCAAAGGGCTTGGTCAATCGGAACATCATGTCTGAAATCATTTCTATAGCAAAACCATCCTTACCCACTAATTTTGGTGCAAGATGATCCCTTATAATGGTTGCTGATACAGCACCATGATCCGTCATTCCTAAGCCCCAGACCCCATTTTCTAACGTAACTTTGCACCAAACACTATCCCACTTGGGCAACCATAGGCTGCGATGTGCTTTAACAGACGGGAAGCGGGACATCGGGTTGGCAACTTCGTCGGTTTCCGCCCAAGACTGCTTTCTTGGCTTTGAGTTGAAGTTCTTTTTTGGAAATTGAACCCGGACACATTCAATGGATTTAATCTTCATGAGACTCTAAGAGAATAACATTTTGTAGCTAAAGGGAATGTAAGTGAGTCAGAAATCCATCAAAATGTTTTTTGTACAAGCCATCATAGAAGAAGTCCTTCATGGCTTTTGCTTTTTGAATTGGGATCAGATCAAAACTATTGTTGCTTCCAAAGACTGACAGATGGAAAGAGCAAGCAATATTAAGCATATAAGTCGACATGAAAGCCTCTTCAATACAATTTCCAGATACAAGTGCGCCATGATTTTTGAGAAATAGAACGTTTTTATTCTCAAAAGCCTCAACAAGTCTTTGTATGTTTAGCTCTTCCGAAATTGAATCATATTCATTGAAATAACCATATGAATCCATGAAGCAGCATGAATGCTGAGTTAATCGTGGTTCAAACAAAAAATCAGTTCTGGTGGCAACTGTAGTAATGGACGGGGTATGAATATGGAAAACACACTTGTGAGTGTCCAAGTGCTTGTGAACTGGAGTATGAAAGTAAGACGCAGCTTTCAATGGCCTGGCTTTGCCAACAAATGATTCAGTTTCTTTATCAAAAACTACGATATTGTTTAAGTTAACAAGATCCCAATGAACGTGGCCAGGTGTCATAAAGACAGTCTTAGGATGAAGTGGATCATCGTAGCTAATGTGATTCCAAACTCCCTCAACAAGTGAATGGAGTGCACCCAAATGATGAGCTGAAACAAATACTTCTTTGGAATTTATAGCTGGCATTTCGATCATGAATCTAACCCGATTTGACTTATATCAAGAGCAGAAACAACATGTACTTAATTTAATCAACGTTCATTACTGATTTTAATTTAATCGATATGGGAGAGCCTAGTATTGAACCCGCTTTAAGTTGAGTTCTTCCCTATTGATACGCAAACCCCATCCAGGCTCATCAGTCAGTCTTATACGCCCATTTTCTGGGAGAATCTCATTTTCAAACATATTCCCAAAAACAGCAGGAAAACTCAGGCAGTCTGGGCTCGTGTTCAAGTATTCGCAGAAAGGACAGTGCGGCTGAGTAATCACAAAGTGATAGCTGTAGGCACCACTGCCATGTGGAACAACTGGGATGTCGTAAGCAGCTGCGAGTGCAGAAATGCGCAATAATTCAGTAAGACCACCACACCACATCACATCTGGTTGTAAAATATCCACGGCCCGGGATTCGATGAGTTTACGGAAACCGTAGCGAGTGTATTCGTGTTCTCCGGTCGTCCAACGCACCCAAGGGACCCGTTCCTTCAGAATTCGATGACCATCAAAATCGTGTGGCTGCAAGACTTCCTCAAACCAATACAGTTTGATGTCCTTCATAGCTTCAGCCAACTCCACTGCGTAGGGCACATCAAGCGACATCCAACAATCAGCCATCAACAGAAAGTCCTCGCCGACTCTCTCTCGCATCTCTCCAAATTTCTCACGATTCTTCCGGATTCCATCTAGCCGATCTACCGGGCCATAGGAAAGCGGCATCTTTCCACCAATGAAGCCATTTTCCCTGGCAACGTCTGGTCGAATACCGGTGCAATAGAGCGACACTTCCTCACGGACGGCCCCACCAATCATCTGGTAAACGGGTTCATCTCGAAGCAGTCCCAGCAAATCCCACAAAGCCAGATCCACGACACTCAATGCCCACAGGGGGAGTCCCTTCCCACCGTAAAAGACACTTGAGCGGTACATCTGATCCCACATCTGATTCAGGCTTCTAGGATCTTGGCCAATCAAAAAGCGCTTAAAATGCTTTTCAATGATGTAGCAAGCTGGAGCACCTCCCTGCCCTGCGCTAATTCCAATGGTTCCGTCATCTGACTCAATCTCCACAACAATGCTATTCATAACATTGATACCAAAGCTGGTCCGAGAGGCTTTGTAGCTTGGGTAGCTAGACATTGGTGTCGAGATCAAGGAATCAACTAGCCAATGTCCTGATTCACGATCGTGATAATCGCCCCCAGATCCCTTTTGATCTAGGACAAAGGCCCGGACGTCTTTGATCTTTGGAAATTTCATAATCACTTCCTAAATTATTATTATCGAATAAGAGCGATTAAATGATTGGTGCCGTTAGAATCTAGTCGCTTGGAAGACTAATTCGATTACTTTCTGCTCCATAAATGTTCGACGTCAATTATCGTATATGATATGTAACGTCAACCTTTATTTTTGATTCAAGTTCTTGAAATCTACATTGTCAGACAACTTGCGTCTCACAAAAAAAGATTGCTTTTCAACCCACACTTCCTTTATTAAGTGCCCCTCGTACGTGGCTAGATTTCTCAAACTATGAAAGAGAAGGAACTTTATGAAGTTGTATGAGTCCAAGCGGACGTCAGGTTGGCGTCGTTTTTTCAAGTACGGTAAGAAAATTGTTGGCGGGACCACCCTACTCTCGGCCCTCTGCCTAACGCCCTCCGCTGTTCTGGCAGGTGGGCATGGTCTGCCCAAGGATGCTGCACCCGCAGACCAGCAGGTACTCCGTGTACCCTGTGACAACACTCGCAATGAAGTGACTTTTGATTTCGCTGTAGCGGTTTATCAGCGATATGCCTGCATCTCTGACCTCTTTCAAGATACGATGATTGATTTGGACAAGGACTTCAATGTCATTCCTGCTGCTGCAGAGAGCTGGTCTGTCGATGCAAGTGGGAAAGTCTGGACTTTCAAACTCAGCAAAGGTCTTCAATGGAGTGACGGTACTCCACTAACTGCTGCGGATTATGAAGCAACCTTCCGCTACTCAGCAGATCCCTCCAGTGCCTGGGACTTCACCTGGTTCTATTCGTTTATTGGAGCTGGTGGCATTAAGAACTGGAGTAAGGTTGTTGCCGGGGAAATGCCCACCTCAGCGCTGGGTATTCGAGCCGTTGATGACCTAACACTGGAAGTAGAAACCGAGGGAGTCTTCCCACCACTGCCCGGTGTGATGAAGTTCGCCTTCCTACTTTCCAAGAAGGCCCTGGAAGCACACGGACCCTATTACAACAACGATCCAGACACCTCTGTCTCTGCAGGACCTTACGTGCTGACAGAGTTTGATCCAGGTAACCGAATCGTTGTAGAAGCCAACCCAAATTACAAAGGGTATCGTCCAGCTCGTTTACAGAGGATCGAAGGCATCTATATGTCTCCGGCAACCTTCTTCACTGCTTTCCAACAAGGTGAGGTTGATACGGTCCCTTATGAGTATCTGACCCCAGCAGATTTCAAGGTGATTGAGAGTGATCCTGGACTGAAGGATAACTATCTCCGTCACTTTGGAGATTTCCGTACGGATTATCTGCTCTTCGACACCTACACGGCCCCCTTCAATGATCTGAATGTTCGCAAAGCCTTCGCCTATGCCTTGGATCGTGATGCCATCGTCAAAAACGTCTATGGTGAGATCAAGGCGATGCCTGCGCATTCCATGTTGATGCCGGGTTACCCTGCTTCTGATACCAAGGGTGAGTTGAAACAATACCAGACCTTCGACTGCCCAAAGGCCAAGAAACACCTGGCTGATGCAGGCTATCCTGATGGGAAAGGATTCCCAGCTCAGGAGATGTGGCTTCGTGGAGAGGGTCCGGCGATGAGCGCTGTCTATCAGGCCTCTGCCGCTTCGATTGCACAGTGTCTGAACATCAAGATTGAGGTTTCCAACAAGGACGGAAAGGTCTACATGGATGCCCTCAACGCCAAACCGACCCAGCTGACATTGGGCGCCGTTTCCTATGGAATGGACTTTCTGGATCCTTCGAACTTGTTAGGAATCTGGGTTTCTTCAGGACGACACTCCTGGACAAACGATAAGTTCGACAGCATGGTGGCTGAAGCCAGTAACCTAGTGGGAGATGATAAGAAGCGGGAGCAGATGTTCCGTGATGCCCAAAAGATTCTGGTTGACGACGTAGGCGGAGTCTTTATTGCCCATCGCTGGCAAGGAGACCTCTTCAAGCCATATGTCCAGGGAGACAGCTTCCGAGTGCCAGATTCAAATGGAATTTCGGGGAAGCACTGGGGTAACGACTGGTACTGGGGTAATGTTTACATCACGAATGCGAAGTAAACGTAAATCCTGACTCAAACCTGATTGGGGTTAAGACGATATGCTAGGTTACATTTGTGGGAGAATTCTTGCGCTAATGATGATTCTCCTTGCTGTGTCCGTGATCGTCTTTTCCCTGATGCACTCCGTTCCGGGCGGTCCATTCGATGAACGAAAGGGTCGCCTCCCTCCGGCCGCAAAGGCCAATATTCTCAAGAA
>JACLAC010021006.1_pt1 | contig 61206 bp, 58 predicted proteins | sample 8027881 | NCBI WGS metagenome assembly JACLAC01 (sample SAMN15725517, study PRJNA655200) | protist metagenome | isolation source: fluorescence activated cell sorting (FACS) single amplified genomes of... | place: Spain: Blaines Bay Microbial Observatory, Mediterranean Sea | collected 2016-01-19
GCTTCAGCTAGGGGTTTACCTTGTTCGAGGGTGATGATCTGGGCTAGTCTCTCCTCCTGTTCAACACAAAGCTCAAACCAAGCCCTCAGCACATCACAGCGCTGCTGGGGGGGGGCAGCCTTTCCAAATGAGCCACTGCCCGTGAGCCTGGTCGATGGCCTCATCGACCGTGGTTAGATCGCAATGGGGAATTTGACCGATGGTTACGTTGGTAGCAGGATTGAGCACCGAGGTGCTTTGCTCGCTGTCGCCTATCCAACGGCCATTCACGAGAGTTTTCTCTAGCAGATGCGGCCCTATCCCCATGGTCAGGTTCGCTTCAAGAGCAGAGGTACTCCACTAGGGTGCGCACGCCGTAGCCACTGCCTCCCTTGATGCCGTATGCGCTGTCGCTTTCACTGAAGGCTGGGCCGGCAATATCGAGGTGAGCCCAGGGCGTTTCACCTACAAACTCCTGTAGGAAGAGCGCTGCGGTGATGGATCCGCCGTGAGGTCCACCGATATTTTTGAGGTCGGCGATGGGACTTTTTATTGAGGCTTTGAGTTTTTTGCTCAGGGGCATGGGCCATATCTCTTCGGAGCTTTTGGAGGCGGCCTCTAAAAGGCCGTGTTGCAGCTCATCGTCATCACTATAAAGGGCAGCCATGTGAGGCCCCAAGGCGACCATACAGGCCCCCGTTAGCGTGGCTAAATCGATAACTTCTGTCGCTTTTTGGTCCACGGAGTAACTCAGAGCGTCCGCTAGGGTCAGTCGGCCCTCGGCATCGGTGTTCAAGATCTCAACGGTTTTGCCTGATCTGGACTCGACCACATCCCCGGGTCGCGTAGCTGAGCCATCGGCCATGTTTTCGGTCGCGGCCACAACCGCGTGCACTTCAACATCCGGTTTGAGGTCGGCTATGGCTGACATCGCCCCGAGGACCGCCGCCGCACCGCCCATGTCACACTTCATGGTCATCATCGACTTAGGGGGCTTCAGACTCAGTCCGCCGGAGTCGAAAGTGACGCCCTTGCCCACGAGAAAAACCTTACGCGTGCTTTTCTTTTTGGGTTTATACTCCACATGGATCAGGGCCGGCGGATTGGCGGTGGAGCCATCGGAAACGGACAAAAAGAGTTTCATTCTCGCTTTAGCGATCTCTTTAGGGCCTAAGACTTTTATCTTAAGCCCCTTTTCTTCGGCCATCTCTTGGGCTTGCTGCCCAAGCACGACAGGGGTGAGACGGTTTCCGGGCTCATTGACCCAGTCTCTGGCTCGACAAATCCCTTCGCTCAAGGCTTTGGCTTTCTTTAGGGATGCACTAGCTTTATTGTCGTGCTGTAAGGTCCATGTCTGAAAGCTTTCTGGAGCTGTATTTTGAGTCTGGTAGCGCTCAAAGCGGTAGTCGCCCAGGTACAAACCACAACTGACATCGGTGAGGGACTCGTGGTCGGGGAAGCCATCGGCAAAGATGAGGCAGCCCTGTTTCATCTTGTGCTCCCGTGCCGTTCGGGTGGCCATTGCGCCAAGGGCCAAGCGGTCCTCTGGTTCCATGTCGTCCCGTTGACCGAGGCCCACCACGAGGATTTTAAGGCCACTGATGGGTGAAAACTCTAGCTTTTGTTTTTTCTCCGCCTTGAAATCACAGCGTTCACACTCGTCAGAGAACCATGAAACCGTCTCTTGTCCCAACTCTAGAGAGCCCATGACATCGAGTTCTCCTTGGAACAATCCGATCACCAGAAGTTCAGCCTTAGCTGGAACAGATGGGGAAGTGGTGCATTTTTTGATCATAATACCTCCAAGACGTCAAACTCTAACATGATGTTCTTTTCGCCTGCTTTATTGAAGAAGACTTTAGCTTGTTGATGGACTCCTCCACCTTTTAGATCCAAAACAACACCTTTTCCAAAGCGAGAATGGGAGACGATCGCTCCCTTTCTGAGAGGCCTAACACTAGATTTTTGCCGGTAGGCAGAGCCCACGGGTTGGCTCCACTCTCGTTCTTTCAGCAGTTTGCCATTTTTTGAGATGGCCAAGTGTTGACCTTGCATTTCACTGACAAAACGAGACACTTTGAATGGGGCTGGCCCCTTGAAGGTGTAGCGCTCCCTTGCCGTGAAGAGGTGCAGTTCTTGTTCAGCTCTGGTCAGGCCCACGTAACAGAGTCGTCTTTCTTCCTCGATAGCACTAGGGTCGTCCATGCTCACGCTCCTTGCGTGGGGCAGGAGCCCTTCGTCAAGACCCGCAAACAGCACGATGGGGAACTCCAAACCTTTTGATGAATGTAGGGTCATCAGGGTCACTTTATCGTCGTCGGCTTCCTCTTCCTCGTTCGCTTTCTCCCCAATGAGAGCGATGTCTTCGAGCAGGGTCGAAAGGTTGGCCTTTGGATTTTTTATACTGAGCTCAGAGACATAGGCCATGAATTCTCGAACGTTGTCCACCCGGTCCTCTTCGACTTCACCCTTAAACTTTAATGAACCTTCAAAGTCGGTTCGATCTAAAATGCGCTGTAGCAATAAATCCGGTTTAGAAAACGATAATTCAAAGCACTCGGCCACCAGTTGATTGAACTTACCAATGGAGCTCTGGGCTCGTTTATTGAGACTGGCGGCAAAGTTGGGGTCCATCAAGGCTTGCCAGCAATTGAGCCCATTGTCATCGGCAAAATCACGGATCTTGCCTTTTAGTCCCTCTCCGATCCCACGTGCAGGCAAGTTGATGATCCGCATCAGGGAGATGGAGTCCGCTGGATTGTGCACAAACCTGAGGTAGCCGATCAGGTCCTTGATCTCTTTCCGTTCAAAGAAACGCGTTCCGCCAATCAAAACGTAAGGGATGCTCTGCTGCCGTAAACCTTCCTCGATACTCCTCGACTGTTGGTTGGTGCGATAAAAAACCGCCATGTCCTTGAATGGAATGCCTTCCGACTTTTTTTTCTTGATGATGTCTGCGATCAGCTTGGCTTCGGCGTCACCGTTATACAAGGCGTGGAGAATCGGTATGGGTCCATCGGGGTTTTCAGTGATCGCATCTTTGGGGTAACGCTCATTGTTGTGGCGCACCAGTTGATTGGCCAGTTCTAGGATGTGTCGCTTAGAGCGATAGTTGGTCACCATCTTGATGGTTTTAGCGTTGGAGAAGTCCTTTTCAAAATTTAAAATATTGTGAATGTCAGCACCTCGCCAACTGTAAATGGACTGGTCTGGGTCGCCCGTGAGAGTGAATCCCTGAGCCCCGGGCGCAAAAAATTGGATCAATTGGTACTGGATGGCATTGGTGTCTTGATATTCATCGACGAGCATGTAGCGAAAGCGACGCCGGTAATTCTCTAAAACTTTTGGGTGATCGTTGAACAGCTTGACGGTTTTGACCAGAAGATCGTCAAAATCTAAGGCTTGATTGGTCTCTAGGGCCTTTTCATAAGCGTCGTAAAAGCGGCAAAGTTGCACATTGGGCAAATCATCGCCGCGGTCACGGGCATCCTGGGGGCTCAAGCCTTGATTTTTCAACAAGCTGACCTCCGAGAGCAATGCCGATGGCTTGTGGGTGGCAGGGTCCATGTCCAGTTCTTTCATAACGGATTTGGCCACACTGTTCTGGTCGTCCGTGTCAAAAATAGAGAATTGTTCCGATAGACCCAGGTGTTGAGCTTCCTTTTTCAAGATCCTCACACACATGCTGTGAAAAGTGCACACCCACGGCCCCTCAATGGCCATTTTCAGTAGCCGTTCCCTCATGGTGGTGGCGGCTTTGTTGGTGAAGGTGATGGCCAAGATATTGAAGGGCTTGATGCCGGTTTCAATGAGGTGCTGCACCTTTTCGACGATGACCCTTGTCTTTCCAGAGCCGGCCCCTGCAACGATCAACAGAGGGCCTTCGATATGTTCGACAGCCTCCCGTTGGTCAGGATTGAGATCGAAAACAGGTGCCGAAGGTTCCTCTACGGGCAAGCTTGGTGCGGGCAAAAAATCAGGTACCGTAAAAGATAAAAAATTTAGATATCGAAGCCTTTGTCGCCGAAAAGCTTACGCAATTGCGCCAACACCTCCGGTGGCAGCATGCTTTTGAAGTTTTTGATCATGTCTTTCAGCTGTTCGGGGTCCATGTTCTGGTCGATGGGAAAGCTGGCTGAAAAAGGAGGCGTCGACTGCTGTTGGCTAGAAGACTGATCGACAGGAGGAGTGTTGGGGAGGCTGCTTTGACGTTCGCCACGTAGTCTTCGCAGAAGTTCTTCTATGAAAGAGCCCAAAACAACAGCTTGGGCGTGGGGCTTTTCATTTAATCCCGCCACAAAGTCCATCACCAAAGAGCCCCTACTGGTTGGGTCAACATTGAGGTTCAAGAGTTGGCGAAGCTGAATAAACTCCGATGCATACTCCCTCAAGATGAGATCATCACTGGCTTCGGAGGTGTCTCGACTGAAGTAATTGACGGGAATGGGGATGAAGGGTGAAGACAAAATGAGCTGAAAAGCAACCGCTCTTTCGCGGTTGTCGGTGAACTCCTCCAAGAACATACAAATCTCGTTCAATTTGTTTTCTACGGGCTTGTCCGCATCGATCTGAAACCAACCTTTGAGTCGATGGACCACTTTCTCTTTCATAGTGGCCGAGAGCTTGGCTTGCCAGTCGGGGTCAAAGTCGGGGAGGGCCTCCACAGGGTTCGTTTCGTGTCTAGGCGCTAGGCCGCAACACTCTAATGAAACCCTTATGCCTTTCAGGATGTCATTGGGGTCGTCACTTTGATGCAAAAAGTTCAAGATGCTCCAAGACTTTTCGACCATGCTCAGGCTTGTGTTACCAAGGATGTCGATAACCTTTTTGGAGAGGGCGTCCTTATACATCTGTTCGGATATGGTTTCGAAGAACTGTCATTGAATCCAAAAATTCTTTTCAGCAAGCTCAAAATCGATCGATCGATACGTTTTTGACTTTTTATTGACGCCTGAAACAACCTTGTATATTTAGACAAAATTGTATCGAGAACATGTCGTACTTTGCTGTGATAACCTGTGAGTCCTGTGGTCAGAAAGTGACGATGACTCCGGATATGGTGACTCAGGATAATAACCAACACGGTTATTACTGCCGCCGTTGCCAACACAAAGGCACGTTATCGGATAATTTTGAGTTCAAACACCCGACAAAAAAAAACCTGCCGATCAACGAAGCGATTAGAATGAGCCAACGTGGTCCAGGGTGGTTTGGGAAATTATTCGCGTTCTTGTTCTCCAAGGGCGCTTGATGGTCTTGCTTGAAGCCAAGCAACTCGCTAAAGTTTATGGTAGCAAAAGGGTGGTTGATGAGGTCAGCCTTTCCGTAAGCCCAGGTCAGGTCGTGGGTCTGCTTGGTCCAAACGGAGCAGGCAAGTCGACCTCGTTCAAGATCATGGTCGGTCGGGTGAGCCCTACGGAAGGTTCTGTTTTTTTCAAGGGCGAAGATATCACCAAACTGCCGATGTATCGTCGGAGTCGTTTAGGCATGAGCTATTTAGCCCAAGAGCCTAGCATTTTCGAGGGATTGGATGTTCGTTCCAACCTGCTAACGGTCTTGGAGTTCTACGAACCCAACAAGAAAAAAAGGATGGAGCGCTTAGAGCAGTTGTTGGACAAATTAGCCTTGACTTCACATGCAAAAACAGAATCTTCAAAACTCAGTGGGGGACTGCGTCGCCGCCTTGAAATAACAAGGGCTTTGATCACCAACCCCAGTTTGATTTTACTAGACGAACCCTTTGCCGGGGTAGACCCCTTGGTGGTTGAAGACATTCAAAACATAGTTGTTGCTTTGGCCTCGGAGGGCTTGGGGATTTTGATCACCGATCACAATGTCCCGGCAACGCTTCATATCACAGATCAGGCCTACATTATTCAAAATGGAAGGATTCTCATTTCTGGATCAGCGGAAGAGATCGCGAATAGTGATACGGCAAAGCGCGAATACTTAGGACAAAACTTTAAATTACAAAGGCTTATATGATAGATCACGACGCTTATTCCAACCCTTTGGTGACGCGCTATGCCTCAAAAGGCATGGTCCAGATCTTCTCGAACAATTCACGTTACGGAACATGGCGTCGACTTTGGGCTAGTTTAGCACGGGAAGAGCAAAAATTGGGCTTGCCCATTGATGATGAACAGCTGGCTGAACTCGATGCCAATTTGAACAATATCGACTTTGATGTTGTGTCCGGCTATGAGAGAGAACTGCGCCACGACGTGATGGCTCACGTTAAAGCTTATGGTGATGTTGCCCCAAAGGCAGCGGGTATCATTCACCTCGGTGCGACCAGTTGTTTTATCACCGATAATGCCGACTTGATCCTAAATCAAACGGCTTGTGATATGGTCATCAGCAAACTTGGAGCACTCTTAAAAGTGGTTGGGGAGTTTGCCACCCAGCACAAATCATTGCCATGTCTGGGCTGGACCCATTTCCAACCTGCCCAACTGACCACCGTTGGCAAACGAGCTACACTCTGGGCTCAAGATCTATTGCTGGACCTCAAAAACCTTAAGATCTATCTCAAAAACCTGCCTCTTCGTGGCGTTAAGGGGACCACAGGCACTCAGGGTAGCTTTATGGAGTTGTTTGAAGGTGACTACGCCAAAGTGAAGGCACTAGATGCTAACTTGGCCCGTCATTTTGGATTCTCTAGCACCGTCGCGGTGAGTGGTCAAACCTACACCCGCAAAATAGATGAACAACTGGTCAGCCTCTTGTCTGGAATCGCTTCTTCGGCATCAAAATTTGCCAATGACATGAGGCTCTTGATGCACCTTAGGGAATTAGAAGAGCCTTTTCAAAAAAATCAAATTGGCTCTTCGGCCATGGCCTACAAAAGGAACCCAATGCGCAGTGAACGCATCTGCTCCCTTGCTAAAATCGTACAGGCCCAAGTGGGTGTGCTAACCCAAATGACCTCAACCCAGTGGTTGGAGCGCACCTTGGACGACAGTGCCTGCAGACGCATCGCTATACCCGAGGCTTTTTTGGGAGTTGATGCCATTTTGTCCATCTACCACGAGGTGATGTCTGGGGCAGTGGTTTATCCTGAGAGGATAGCTGCTCGTGTTGCCCAAGAGTTGCCTTTCATGGCAACGGAAAAAATCATCATGGAGTGCGTCAAAAGAGGCGGCGATCGTCAGGAGGCCCATGAGGTCATCCGCACAAGATCCATGGAAGTCCGAACCGCCATCGATGAGGGTCGCAGTTCTCAAAACAACTTGGTTGAATTGCTCAAGTCCGAGCCTATTTTTTCTTCTATCGCAGCAGAAATGGATGGATGGATGGATCCGGCTCGTTTCATAGGAGCCTCGGCTCACCAGGTTGATGATTTTATCAGCGATCACCTCGAACCAGAGGTCTCAAAAGTCGAGCAAGAACAAGGTGTGCTGACCTTTGAGCCTTTAAAGGTTTAATATGGCTCCGTTTATTCAAGTCGCTATCGATGGGCCTGCGGTTTCGGGAAAAAGTTCCGCAGCCAAACGTCTAGCCTATGAACTGGGTTTTCTGTACCTTGACAGTGGCGCCGTTTATCGTTCGCTCACCCTCATGAGCCTTAGGGGCTTTTCTCTCGAAGGAGAGGATCTAGAGCTCCGTCTCGAGAACGCCAAATTGCAGTTGTTGCCCTTAGATGGACAGCCCGGTTGTCGCGTTTTACTCAAAGGAGAGGATATTTCTGTGCCGATTCGGACTCAACACGTGACCGATCATATCCGACCGATATCTTCTTCTGAAAGGATAAGGAGTTGGGTTACTGACTTTTTGCGTGAAGCTTCTAGGGGACAGAGTGTCGTTATGGATGGTCGGGACATTGGGTCTGTGGTCTTCCCAGATGCCTCTTTCAAATTTTTCGTTACGGCCAGCATAGAAGCGAGGGTGAAAAGGCGTCTTGCTGACCTCGAGCCGGACGAGAAGATTGAATACGAATCATTAGCAACGAAACTAGAGGAGCGCGACCATAGTGATCGAACTCGTGAAGTCGGCCCTTTGGTCCAAGCTTCTGATGCGGTTCTGATTGACAATTCCGAACTCAGTCTGGAGGCAACGGTGCAAAGCATGAAAGAAACGATTGAAGGATTAAAGCGTTAAACATGAAGATGTCCATCTCTGAATCTTTTCTGGCTTTAGACCAGCAATTGTCTAATGCAGCATCTACGGCACAACCGAAAGATATCGCTTCGTCTAAAGTTGCTGAGAAGGCTTTTACAGCCCTTGTTCAGGTTGAGCGCACGAAAGATGAGGTGATGGACACCCTTTTAGAACAAACTCGGCTTGGAGACCTCAGGGGGCGAGCCTTTAACCAAGGCGCTTAAAATAGTTATGGCAACTGATCGTTTGTTTTCTACACTTGAACTAGGCGTGATGCACCGCATTGCAAAGGTGCTTATCGAAGAAAGGGATTTTCGCTCTGATCTTTACCAAGTGCTGATGGTGCTCAATGAGGATATGGGCATGGAGCGGGGCATGGTTTCCGTTTTGGTGCCATCTGAAGAAGATCAAGTTCACGTCGATGTCTGCTTGGGACTCGATGATGATAGCCCAGAGGTAACCTTCTTGCTGGGTGAAGGCGTGACGGGCAAGGTGGTCCGAGATGGTCAGGCTTTAGCGATCAAGAATATCGATGAAGATCCTATGTTCTTGGACCGTAGTGGCCAGCGCAAAAACCTGGACCGCAGTGAGATCGCATACCTGTGTGTGCCGATCCACCATGGTAGCCGAGTGGTTGGGGCCCTAGGGGTCGATCACGCTCGCCCTGAATCCGATGACAATATGGAGCATGAGATCAACTTTCTTGAAGAGATCGCCTCCATGTTGGGTTCACGGGTTCGTTATCGTCAAGAAGACATCAAGAGCAAAAGGCACACGGCGGGCCAGGTGAGTTCAATCTCTCAAAATTTTGTTGGCAATAGCGATGTGATGAAAGAGTTATCATTATCGATTTCAAAAGTAGCCGACAGCTCTACCTCGGTTTTGGTGACCGGTGAAACCGGAACCGGAAAAGAGGTGGTGGCGAGGGAGATTCACGAGCGCAGCCCTCGCAAGAGCGCCCCATTGATCAAAGTCAATTGTGGCGCTATACCAGAAAACTTAATCGAATCCGAACTGTTTGGTCATGAGAAGGGCGCTTTCACTGGAGCCGTTTCTCAACGTAAAGGTCGCTTTGAAATGGCACGTGGCGGCACGATTTTTCTCGATGAGCTCGGGGAGCTGCCCCCCAGTGCTCAAGTTAAATTGTTGAGGGTTCTGCAAGAACGGGAGTTCGAGAGGGTAGGTGGACACGAAACCATTAAAATCAACGTCCGCGTTGTTGCGGCGACCAATAGACCTCTAGAAGAAGACGTTCAGAAAGGTAGTTTTAGGGCCGACTTGTATTATCGCTTGAATGTCTTCCCCATTCATGTCCCTGCTTTGAGGGAGCGTGGCGCTGACATCATGCTGCTTGGCGATCATTTTGTCTCTAAGTTCTCCGAAGAACTTGGGAAAGAGGTTAGGCGTATCGATACCCCTGCCATAGACATGCTCATGGCTTACCACTGGCCTGGTAATGTTAGGGAACTAGAGAACACCGTAGAGAGAGCGGTGTTGCTTTCGGAGGATGGAGTCATTCATGGTCATCATTTGCCGCCTTCATTGCAAATGAAACGAGGTGAAGCTTTGCCCACGGAGAAGGGAAAGTTCGAGACCCTCGTCACCAACTATGAAAGACAACTGATCGTAGAGGCACTAAAAGAGTCTTGGGGCAATCAAACCGAAGCCGCTAAGATCTTGGGGACGACCAAACGAGTCGTCCAATATAAGGTCCAAAAACTGAACATCGATTATCGACGTTACTCGCGCTCTAACCGTAGTAAGGAAATCGGTGGAAGACCTGATCAACTAGACTAGGTCTTTTATCGAAGCTTCCTGATATCCACAGTCCACATTGGCAGCAGAAAGGCCTATCGTTTACTTAGATCACGCCGCGACATCTTGGCCTAAAGCTCAAGGTGTTAAAGAAGCGATGGTGAGAGCTCTGGAATGGGGAAACCCCGGTCGCGGAGCCCATGACTTGGCCCTAGAAGCCAGTCGCTGCATTTTTGACGCACGCTGCTGCTTGGCCACATTAGTTGGCCTAAGGGGGGAGGAGCGTTGTGTTTTCACTTCCGGCGCCACAGAAAGCCTCAACATGGCGATTCATGGACTCATGCCAAAGGGGGGTAGGGTTATCAGCACTGGCCTTGAACACAACGCCGTGGCACGTCCCTTAGAGATGGGCAGGAAAAAGTTGGCCTGGGATTGGGAAATGATAGGACTGCCTGATGAAAGGATCAGTGCAGATAGGGATGAAGACCGAAGCCATATCCTCGTGGAAGACCTAAAGCTGGCCTTGCAGCATCATGCCGATCTCGTTATCATCAACCACATTTCAAATGTTAGCGGTGAAAGACAAGAATTAGCTTCCATCGTTAGCGTTTGCCAAGAAGCAGGGGTGCCTTTGCTGGTTGATGCTTCCCAGTCGATAGGTTATGAGCCTATAAAGGTCGAGCCAGGGATGGTCTTAGCCGCTGGTGCCCATAAAGGTCTTGGGGGTCCTATGGGCATAGGCTTCTTATGTGTGGGTCATGACATCAGCTGGGAACCTCACCATTTTGGTGGAACAGGCAGCCGATCAGAATCCCTTGAGGCCCCAGACTTTTGGCCAGACCGTTTCGAACCAGGCACAGCAAATCTTCCCGGTATAGCTGGCTTGTTGGCTTCAATCAAAAATCTAAGTGATTCTGATTTGATTCAAAGGGAGCAGTCCATCGCCTCATCACGCCAGTTTCTTTATTGTGGACTAAAGGAACTCGGCTTTAAAGTTTTGGGGACGGAGAAAGGGGGAAGTGCGATCTCGTTTCAGACGAAACTCGACGATGGTGATGTGGCTCAAGCGTGTTGGCAAAAGCATCGAATCGCTTTGAGGCTAGGTCTCCACTGCAGTCCACTGGCTCACAGAACATTGGGGACTCACCCTATTGGGACCCTGCGCTGTTCACCATCTTACAATAGTTCAGAAAGTGAACTATTGTATGCGTTAAAATGTTTTGCCTCCTTCGTTTAGTTTTTATGCCAAGGCCTGAAAGACCGTAAGGTATGGCGAAAACTGCCCCTTCATGTTGTCCGTTGCCACCTTGATCATGTGAACGGCAGCGGCATATTGACTTGGGTCGATTGATCTAGCGAGATGGTTGGCTCCTCCAGCAGTCGTACTATAAGCCGTTGCTGCTGAATGAATTTCTCCCCTTGATATTGAAGTCATCATATCTCCATATAAAACAACGGAGTCCTATTATATCTAGATGAGCTTATTTTGTATTAAAGTAATATTAAGCTGTTCCTTTATCTGCCTGTTTTTGGAACTTGAACGAGTGGGAAAATAAGATAAACTCTTATAGTATTTTTTATTTTTGGAAAAGTCTACGATTGTGTTCAATAATCGAGGTAACCAGGTAAAATCCAGTTTTGTTCCCGATAATCTAGGGGATGCTTCTATCGGAGAGATCGAAGAACTGATCCTTTGGTTGAATGGAATCATTGAGAAAAATGACCTCAGACGCCACCCCCGAAAACCACTTAACTTGAAAGGCAAATTTGTCTCAAAGAAGAAAAACACTTTTCCTGATCATAGCGAAGATCAGGTCATCATCAAAGACGTGAGTTCTAAAGGCGCTGGTTTTTTAAGCAACAGAATGATCAAGATTGGTGAACCTTGCCGAGTGAGGTTTTCCCTCGATCAAAAAGATTTGACTCTATCGCTTAGGGTCGTGAGGCAAGATGCTAATGATAGGGGTTTTTCCTACGGTTGTGAATTGTTATCCCTAGAAAAGTCAGCAAAGAAAGGTGCTTAGGGCTTAAACATACGGCCGCAAATCAGGCATAGTGAGGTGAAAAGACCGCTGCATGAGCCAAACACCCACTTTTTAAAGGCTGGTATAGACTCTGGCATCAAAACGAGTGACAAAGTCAAGCAACAAACCCAACACAGAAGTATCCCCAAGCTATGGAGGGGGTGATCTTTTAGCCAAAGCCAAGACTTAAGGGCTAGCGATATTGGGTTCTGATGCATTTGACTATTTTCCTGAAGTTCATTAGTCTACAAGCTAAATTCCATCCAGCTATGCATCTCCTCATAGACCTTAAGTTGAGCTGATGATGACAATAAACCATGCAAAAAATGTATCACCCTGCTCCCTAGAGAACTATGCCGATCACCCGGCCCTGAATGCGTCGCTGATACGTTCTGCCTATCGCTTCCAAGGAGCTTTTTTAAAGCGAGAGTGGAACCGCCGTCGCTTTTCGCCACAAGACAGCTTGGGCTCCTTGATTCACGAGACTTTTTTAGAGGGATTAGAGCTAGAAGAGTTGGTGATTTTGCCCTCTCGTTATGAGAGTTCACAGTGGCGTAAAAAAAAAGCGGCGTTCATGAGTGAGCATTTATCCCAAGGGCACCGAGTTGTGGCAGAATCTCTATTGGACGGCGTCAGGCGAGGACTAGAGGCTTTAGAGAATTGCGATGAGGCCCTTGATCTTCGCGAAGCTTGCAAAGTCGAGCAAACCATCTACTGGTTCGACGAAACCTATAAGGTTGAGTGTAAAGCACGCTTGGATTTGATGGGCATGGATCAAGTTTGGGATTTGAAATGTTTGAGGGGTTGTTCTCGACCAAAAACATTGCGAAAGGTAAAATCGGGCATGGGCTTAGACTTGCAGTTGAGTTGGTACGAACGGGCAATGGAGGCGTTGGGACACCCTTTGAAAACTCGAGGTCATATTCTTCTGGACACGAGCAATTGGGTTGTTGAGATCATGGCCATGAGCGATCACGATCGTCAAAGATCAGAAGAGATCGTCTTGAAATCATTGGCCCAATGGAAACTGGTCTTGAGCTCTTTGGATGAACAAAAGTGACTCTCGTTTTTAAATGATTGTATCAGTGATGAGGTCGCGCATCAAAGGCTTCAACTCTATGAAGAGACACTTTGAATAGGGCCCCGTTGAGTTTGAACCTTGATTTTCTAAAATAGAGCCATGTTTTAATCAGCTTGGTCACATGCGCGAACGTCGCTTAGATAAACGAATACCTTGTAAAGAGTGTCGTGGGGAACAGATTTATAGTGAAAGTGATGTGTTTACTCCAACTATTTATTATCTGAACCTGAGCGTTCACGGAGCAGGAGTCTTCCATGTTGGCGAAGAACCTTTATGCGTGGGCGAAACGTATTACGTTTTCCGCAACGGTTTCAAGAGAGTTTTTTATAAGGTTTGTTGGTGCAAGGAGTTCGAGAAAAAACACTTACCATTCTGGCCTGAAGATCCTCGATGCTGGTGAGTCATGCCTTGACCTGTATTCACAGGATCAAAGCATGAGAAAAGTTAAATACACCAGTAGAGGTGAGGGAGCCACCCAACTAGGACTTTGGTGAGTTTATTTTTTGTCGAAGTTGTAAACGTTGTCGTTATCTGTGGTAGGGTCTCCGTCTTCACCAGCTGAGATGAGTTGAAAGCTTTTAGGATTGTAGTACACACCTGTTAATCCTGATAGTTGCTCAGCTTTTGAATCGCCTGAGCCATAGTTAGAGCTTTGTTCGAAAATGATCTCTCTCTCCCATGAATCGACAGCTTTATTGTTTCCATTAAGAGTAAAACTTTCATAGTTTAGAAGTGATTCAGTATCCACTGTGCTTAAGCCATAGCATGTGTGGCTCACATTTTTCTCGTCTTTGATAGAGGAAATACTGACTGCCACAGGGTAACTCCCATTGTCCTGATAATACTGATTCAAAGCCATCTCCAGCTTCATCAAGTCGGCCTTTGTCGCAGCTTTATTGCTCTGCTTGTTCACTCCACCCAAGCCTCCAACCATGAGTCCGGCCAAGATAGCGATGATACTGATCGCTACCAACAACTCGATGATGGTGAAGCTTCTTTGTTGTCGATACAATTCCATGATATTTCCCCCCTAATGATAAATGATCAACCCGCCAGATCTGTATAAGCAGATGATGCAAACATGGCAAAAAAGATAACCAAGGTCACAGCAATAACGAGATAGATTTTTGTCACGGGTCAAACTCCAATAGATTAGCTAGATATGACGACTTTAGAAAAAGAGCAACGGCGTCAACGAGCTGAGGTTCTCGCTCCCGTTGGGAGCTGGGACATGTTGCGTGCTGCTATTCACAATGGTGCAGATGCGGTCTACATCGGTATGCCCGGCTACAACGCTAGGGCGCGTAGCGAAGATTTTGACTTTGAAACCTTGGGGTGCATGGTGCGCGAGGCAAAGGTTCACGGGGTGCGCGTCTTGGTGGCGTTCAATATTTTGATCTTTCAAGATGAATTGGAGCAACTTTTACCGGACCTCCAGTCCCTATTGGAGATCCAACCCGATGCCATCATCGTTCAAGACATTGGGCTGGCCCGCCTGATCCGGCGCTTCGCGCCTGATCAAGTCTTACACGCCTCAACTCAGATGACCGTGACCCATGCCTTAGCCATAGAACTGATGGAAGATCTTGGGCTCAAGCGCTTTGTTCTGGGCAGGGAACTCTCCGTTGATGAAATATCAATGGTCAGGGCATCTACGGATAAGGAACTGGAGGTTTTTGTCCATGGTGCTCTTTGTGTGGCCTATTCGGGGCAATGCTTGACCTCCGAGAGTTTTGGAGGCCGGTCGGCTAATCGGGGTCAGTGTGCCCAAAGCTGCCGGATGCCTTACGATCTCATCGTCGACGGCGAGCTCAAAGATCTCGATGGCGCCAAGCATTTGGTCTCACCAAAGGATTTGTGTGGACTAGACGATGTACCGCGCTTGATCGCAGCTGGGGTGCAGTCATTAAAAATTGAAGGGCGTTACAAATCACCCGAATACGTGGCCTCAACAGCTTCGGCTTACCGCAAGGCCGTCGATGGTACAGAAGTGAGCTCAAACAATAGAGATGATCTTGAAATTGCTTTTTCAAGGGGCTCTTTTAAAGGCTGGCTAGATGGAGTTAACCACCAAGCCCTTGTCAGCGGTCACCATGCCTCACACCGAGGCCTCCACTGTGGTGAAGTCACCAAGATCCAAAAAAAAGCTGGCCTAGCTCGCCTTCAGTTAGCTACCCAACGGGAATTGAAGAGGGGTGATAGCCTGCTTTTTGTATCCCAAAAAGGGCAAAGTTTAGGTGGTAGTCAGATTTTTGAGGTTGAGATCCATAGTGAAGGTGTCATCTGGGTTGATTTATCCCGTGATTTTGACCTTGGAGTCCTTAAAAATGAGCACTCTATTCAAGTTTTCTTGAACCGTTCTCCAAGTGTGGATAAGGCTTGGCAAAGCACATGGAAAGATGTCGCCAAACACAAAAGACATGCCCTTAAACTCAAAGTGCTCGCTCAAAAAGAAGGCCAATACCTGGAGCTTGAGGCCACAATGGGCAAAGAGCGGATGGTGGTGATGGCTCAGGAGCCTTTGCAAAAAGCTCAGAAAAGAGCTCTAGATGAGAAAAGCGTCAGAAAAAATATGGCCGCTTGGGGCCGCTCTCATTTTGAAGTTGCTGAACTGGAGCTTCATCTGGCCGAAGGACTTTTCTTGAGCGATAAGGTGATGCGCCAAGCACGGCAACAACTGCAGTTAGAATTGGAGGCTCGGCTTTGCCAAACGGAAGACTTCCACCATTGCCCGCCAAGCGAACTCCAGCAGTGGCTGCAAAAATCGTATACCGAATCAGCAAAGCAGGATCAAAGTCCGACGCTGACAGTTTTGATTCGTGAGCCTGAACAACTGGACGCACTTGCCGGCTTGTCTTGTAGCAGGGTGATTTTGGATTACAAACACGGTGTTCCATACGGTCCCTGTATGAAAAAAGCTCGGCTGATGGGTTTGCCAGTCGCCATAGCAACGCCCAGGATTCTCAAGCCGGGTGCAGAGAAACGTTTGATGAGTATGGTCAAATTGAAGCCGGATGCTGTTCTGGTGAGAAACATGGCTGCATTGCGTTACTTTCAAACTGTCGAAGACAAATGGCGAGTGCCATGGATCGGTGATTTTAGTTTAAACGCGACCAACCATCTTTCCGTCGACTATCTCCTCTCTAAAGGATTATATACCATTGCCCCTTCCTACGATTTAAACCTAGAGCAATTGAGAGCTCTGCTCCTTAAAGTTGACCCTTCCCGTTTAGAGTTGACGGTGCACCAGTACATGCCCTCTTTTCATATGGAGCATTGCGTTTTCGCGACCTTCTTGAGTTCAGGAACAACAGCGAAGGACTGTGGAACGGTCTGTTTAAAACACCAAGTGGAACTTCGGGATAGCAAAGGGGTGGACCACCCTTTACAAGCGGACCAAGAGTGTCGCAACACCATGTTCAATGGCACGGCCCAGTCCATCGCGTCTGAATTGCCCGCTTTGGTGAATATGGGAGTGCGGCACTTCAGGATAGAAGCTTTAACGGAAAGTACCCAAGAGCTCAAAGCAAAAGTGGAGGGTTATTTGATGGTGTTGAATGGCAAAACAACAGGTGAAGCGTTGAAGGCGCAATTGGGACTCAAAGAAAAGTTTGGTGTCACCGAAGGCCAATGGCTGAAGCAAAGTCATTACCGTGACCGCAAAAAAGTCAATTCATGACAAGTTTATCCCTTGATGAACATCTGTCTTAACCATATATCCCTATCTATAAAATGAGAGCTGTCCTCCAAAGGGTCGAGCGAGCAAAAGTTATCGTCGGAGATGAGATCGTCGGTGATATCGAGACAGGGTTACTTGCACTTGTAGCCGTTTCCCCACGAGATGGGGATGATGATGTCGAATGGTTGAGCCGTAAGGTCGTACACCTTAAAGTTTTTCCAGATGAAGCAGGTCGAATGTCACAAAGCCTATGGGATATCAAGGGACAAATTTTAGTCGTCAGTCAGTTCACCCTACTTGCGGATCTCAAAAAAGGTCGTCGTCCCTCTTTTCACCGCAGTGCAGAGCCAAATGCTGCAAGGCCTCTGATTGAATCTTTTGCTGATCAGTTGCAAAACCAATATGGTCTAGACGTTGCACAAGGGCAATTTGGTGCCCACATGAAAGTTGAGCTGCTCAACGACGGTCCCGTCACCTTGATCCTAGATAGTCACCAGAAAGACTTCTAATCCGAAAAGTCGTCTCCAAAAGAATTCATATGGGTGCAAGCAGGATGAGTTCAATGATTATCATGCAAAAATGAAAGACATTTGGAATCAAGATCAGATCATAACTTTGATGTTGAGGGCTGGCTCCTGTGCCCTTGAATTATTCCAAAATGTTGAGAGTGAACTCAAGCCCGATGCTTCATTGGTAACTGTTGCAGACTTGAGGGTTGAAAAAATGATTCGCGAATGTTTAGAATCACCCCAAGATGGTCACTTTGTCATAGGAGAAGAAAGTGTTGAACAAAAGGATTCCGATTACATCAGTGCAGCGTTAAAAAAAGTCAGTTACATCGTTGACCCTATCGATGGAACCTCAAATTATGCTAACGGCATTGAGTTATGGGGGATCTCCATTGGTTGCTCAGTAGAGTCAAGGTTGATCCACGGCGCCATCTATTTGCCTGCACTAGGCGAACTGTTCATCACCCAAAACAAACAGGTCATCTTTTATAGGGTGATTGACGGAAAAATATTTGGGCAGGGACAAGCTTTAGAAAAGCCAAAGCAAAAGCCCGAAAAGAAAGCCATCATCAGTGTGACTCAAAAGGTCGCTAAGGGCGGCAAATATAAAGGAGCTTCAAATATATGCTGTTTAGGTGTCGCGGTATACTCTCTCCTCAACGTCTTGAGGGGCCGCTACAATGCCTATGTCGGCAAGCTCAAGTTGTGGGATATTGCCGGCGCCATACCCATGTGCGAAAGGTTGGGCATCAAAAGCATCCTTGGTGGTGGGAAAGAGGTTGGAGCCTTGATCAGTGCTGATGACTATCATTTGGATACAGATGGAAAAAGGCCTTTTGGGCTCAAAAAAGAATTGTTCTTTTGCCACGCCGATGCCTATGAGCGCTTAGCTGATCAGCTTAAATTTTAAGCTGAGAACGTCACAACCTCGTCACATCATTTTTAGTATGCCACTTCCTTTTCAGCTCATCCACTGGGAACAAGAACTTCATTTATTCTTGTGGACACTTCTGGTCTTCGGCTTAGCCCTTAGCTCCATTTGGCTGACCCGTCGTTATCTTTTAAAGGGCTTGAGCTTAGCTACCCAAAAAACTGGAAACCGTTGGGACGATGCCCTTGTCCAGTCTCGTGTCTTTGAAGCTCTGAGTTGGCTCGTGCCTTTGATTGTTCTAGAGCTGGGTTTTGATTTTCTAAAACCTGCCTTGCCATTGGTGCTGAAATCCCTGGTTCCCAATTTCTTAAAAAGCGCATTCATCATCGTTGGCATCAAAACTTCGCTCTGCCTCTGCGATGCCATTTTAATCATTTACCGTCAGGTTGATCGCCGTCGCAACACCCCGATCAAAGGTTTTTTACAATTGGTGAAAATCTTTTTCTCCCTAGCTGGACTGATGTTGCTGCTTGAAGTGCTGACGGGTTACACGGCCTCATACTTGATATCTTGCCTAGGAGCGCTAACAGCGGTGCTGCTGCTCATTTTTAAAGACACCTTACTGTCTTTGGTTTCTTCTATCCAAATCAGCACACAAAACCTGATTCGCGTAGGTGACTGGATTGAAGCGCCTGCTTATGGTGCTGACGGTGACGTGGAGGAGATCGCCCTTCACAATATCACCATTCGCAATTGGGATCACACCATCAGTATTTTGCCCACCGCAGACATCTTGAGCAAGGGCTTTAAAAACTGGCGCTCGATGTCCGAATCCGGAGGGCGACGCATCAAGCGGCAGGTGATCATCGATTTAAACTCTGTTAAATTTTTGAGCCGCGAAGATCTCGAAGGACTAACGTCGATTCAGTGCTTGAGGCCCTATCTGCATCAGCAATTGGAAAACATCAGCTGTCATGAGTCACCTCAAAGCAGCGTTTTAGATGATAACACTCGTCAGCCAACCAATCTAGGCTGTTTTCGTGTTTATCTAGAAACCTATTTGAAACAACACCCGATGGTTCACAGTGATGGAAAAATGACCTTTCTGGTTCGCCACCTGCAACACACCGACAAGGGTTTACCCATGGAGATTTACGTTTTTTGTAAAGATGTGCGCTGGGTTCCCTACGAGGGCATCCAAGCGGATATTTTTGACCATATCTTTGCTGTCATCGGACGTTTCGGGCTTAAAGTTTACCAAAGTCTTTCTGGAGAAATCAAAGCGTGACGAATCCACTTCTTATCCCACTAGCAAATGGTTTTGAAGAGATCGAAGCCATCAGTATTGTCGATACATTGAGGAGGGCAGGGGTCGAGGTTGTGACCGTGTCCATTGATCACAACCTCGACGTCAAAGGATCCCATGGTATCACGATCAAGGCCGATGGGCAACTTTCGCATTGGGACAGTTCCCCATTGGTGGGTATCGTTTGCCCAGGTGGACTTCCCGGAACAGATCTTTTGGTCGAGCATCAACCCCTATTGGACCTGATCAAAAAAATAGACGAGCAGAAAAAATTAATCGCTGCTATCTGTGCAGCACCGAGGGTTCTTGCCGCTGCGGGGGTTCTAGAGGGGAGGCAGGTGACCTGTTATCCTGGTGTTGAAGTTCATTTGCCCATGGCCAAGGTCCTTGATCAAGGCGTTGTTAAAGATGGAAACCTGATGACTGGCAGAGCCGTAGGGGCATCCCTTGACTTCGCTCTGGCCATTGTCCGACACCTCAAGGGTGAAGGGGCCTTCCTCGAGCAACAAAAAAAGATGATGATTCGTTGAGTCTAAAAGTTAAGGCTTGTGTTTTATAGCTTTGATTGAACCCTAGAGCATGCCCAAACAAAGCGTATCGGATCATAGTTTGAGCCTAGGTCTGCCTTTAACCATGATGTTGTCTTGGTTATTCCCAGAATTGGGCATGGGTTTAGCTTCACAATTCTCCTCATTTTACTGTATCATAGCCATTTTTTTTATCACTGGGCTCAATTTTAATCCTGGGAATTGTCCTTTAGATCGCAAGTTGTTTTGGGCTTGTTTTTGGGTGGTTTTGACCTCGATGATATGTTGTCCTATTCTTGTTTATCACACACTTGACTGGACGGATCATGCCGAACAACTCAAAGTGGGCTGGGTGGTGATATGTTCCATGCCGACCACCCTCTCTTCGGGGCTCGTTATCGCTTGTTCTGCAGGCGGGTCGATGCTGTGGTGCCTCGGTTTTATCGTGTTGACCAACACTTGTGCCATCTTGACGTTACCACTGTTGTTGCCTCAATTATTGGGGGAAGGGGTATCCATTCTGCCCTTTGAACTCTTGACAAAGTTGTTAGAAGCTGTGATCTTGCCCTTCGGGCTTGGTTGGTGTTTAACAAAAATCCCTCATTGCCGTAATATCGGCACCACACTAAAAAAATGGCCCACTTATTTTGTTCTGTTGGTTGTCATGATGTCGATGTCATCTTCTAAGGATCAATTGGACGGGCTTTCTCTAGACTCCATTTGGACAATTTGCTTGATCTCCCTGAGCATTCATCTTTTGTTGATGTTCGTGATGTTTATTTTTGTAAAAATCACGGCCTTAGCCAACGATTCAGCGTTGAGTTTACTGATCTGTGGCTCCCAGAAGACATTGCCCGTGGCCCTTTCAGTGTTGAGTTTTATCGGGGAAGATAGCGGTCTTGCGGTTTTAGCCTGCCTCTCTTTTCATCTTTGTCAGCTCAGTTTTGACGCCTTATTTGTGAATAGCTTGAAGCGCCTCATCACAAGCTTATGATTTTACCGCATGCAAAAGAGGAGAGTGCCAGTGACATCTGAGCAAGAAGCTTTTGAAACCTGTGCGGCCGCATATGTTTTCAATATTGTGGTGATCGCTGACCGCGAAGATCAAGGTGGCATAGACTACCCCCTAGAAACCAAATACGCACAGCTTGCACCTTTGGTTCAGTCCATGATCGACGACAAGGTTGTGGCGGTTGAAGAGTATGAAGAAGATGGAGAAAAGGGCAGTGAGTTAGTGGTCGGAGAAAACGGGGAACAACATCTGAGTGAATTGATGGAACGTTCAAATCACTACGTGAAAACAGACTGTCAGGGGGCAGAGCTTTTGCTGAAAGCCTTTTTTTGTGCCATGCACGAGGGAAGTCTAAACCGCATACCCGAAGGAGAAAAACCTTGGTACGAGATGCTCTTTGATCGCAGTTTCTATGAGTCTTTGGCCCCGTCCTTATTTGCTGAACGTCGAGTTGCTCAAGCCAAACCTGAAGTTAAAAGAGTTGTTCCTGAGCCTATGGACGTCCATACACAGGATGGCCACTCGGCCATAGAAATCAATGAGTATAAAGCCCCCGTAGAGATGCCTTCAAAAACTTATCTCTATAAAAAACCATCCTACTATTGGGGAGGGGGGGCAGTCGTCTCGATGCTGATGTCAAATAGTTTTGATAGTTCTCTACTTTGGTATGTCGCCCTTGGGATGGCGGCCATGGCCGTCAACTTTGCCTTCAAAAAGGTTCACTTGTCCGCAGATGGCATTGAGGTACGCTCTCTTTTTCAGCGCTCTCATATTGCCCTTGAAGATATCGACGAGACCCTATTGACTGAAGACGATGGCGAACTGTCAAAACTTCAGATCACGGGATCCAAAGGGGACAGTTTGATTTTAAGTCGCTGGCTCGACGACCTTCAGGGAGCTCAACACTTGCTCAAAAAACTCAAAGCAGAGATCCACTCTTGACGTCAAAAAAAGACATCTTTGTTGGCTCGCTTTACATTTTTATTTTTTTACAGCAACTTTGGGGGAACCCTAGCCAACCGCTGATAAAGCGAGAGTTCCACTTTTTTAATGAAGCGGGCAAAGAGGTTCTGCATGGTGCTTTTGTGGAATCGATAGATGAGCGAATGCTTTCTCAGGGAAAATACGACTTGGGCCAAAAAGATGGGCTATGGAAACATTGGCGCCCAAAAGGTCAGTTGTGGCGGGTAGAAAATTGGAATAAGGGTTTACAGGATGGTGAATGGAAAGAGTGGGGAAGTGCTGGAAACCTCATTAGTCGGTATGGTTATGCCCTCGGCGTCAAGGAAGGGAAAGAGGAACATTGGTACCACAACGGTTCCATCAAATCATCTTTTGGGTGGTTGAATGGCGAACTCCACGGGGCTTACGAGCAATGGCACCGGGATGGAACAAGGCAAAAGCAATGCATTTACCTCCATGGAGAGATCGATGGTCTTTCACACGAATGGAATAAACAAGGAGACCTCGTCAAAGAAGAGCTTTTTCAGGAGGGACAAGTCCGCAAGATACTGCTCTATCACGAGAAGTATAAAAATGAACACATGAAAGTATCCTATAGCTATTACTACGACGATAATCGTCAAGAGGTTCGCCATGGAAACATGAGCAAATGGTTTCCTAATGGAGAAACTTGGATCAAATGTCAGTATGTCCACGGTCAACTCGATGGACTTTGGCAATACGGAAAAATCGACGGCTTAAATTGTCGTCAAGAACATTATAAATTGGGCGTGAAGGACGGACCTTGCCGAGAATTCCACCTCGGAGAGATGATCCGTGAGGAGATCTGGAAGGACGGAGTGCTTGTTCACGAGAGCAATTAGTTGAGAGATCACTTTATGGCAAAAACCCAGGTCTCTATAATCTACGCTTTTCGCCGCAACCCCACTCATGTCCTCATCTACAATGGTATACTTGGGTTTGGGCAGCAACCTGAATGATCCGCTATCTCAGTTGCGATCCGGCTTAAAAAGTATCGCATCTACCATATTTTGTGGTCAGTCCCAATCCTCTTGTTATGTGACCACGCCTCCCCTTGGCTGCATGGACCAACCCCTTTACTACAATTGTGTTTGTGCTGGTGAAACAAACTTAAATCCATTTGAGTGTTTAGCTCAGTGTCGTCAAATAGAAGACGATCACGGCAGAGTCAGAGGGGAGCATTGGGGCCCAAGAACCTTAGATATCGATATCCTCCTTTTTGGACATGAGAAGATCAACGGTGACGATCTCTCTATACCGCACCCTGGGATAGAAAAGAGAGATTTTGTTCTCGTGCCCTTGCTAGACATCAAAACTGAGCTGTGCAATCTGGATGGAACTCCATACCGTAAAATCCTCGATCAACTTCAACAAGACCAAAAAAGTCAACTGAGAGTGTTAGCATGAATCTTATCGAAAGAGTCGACGAGTGTCGCCACGCCATCAAAACATTAAAAGAAGATGGGCGTCATATCGGTTTTGTCCCCACAATGGGTGCTCTCCACGATGGCCACCTCAAACTGGTCCAGGCCTCATTGGAGGAATGCGACGCCACGGTGGTCTCCATCTTTGTTAACCCAACTCAGTTTAACGATGCTGCGGATTTTGAATCCTATGAGGTGGATCTCAAAGCTGACATGGAGAAACTCAAGTCCCTTGGAGATATCGACATCGTGTTCACCCCAAGTGCCGAAGACATGTACCCAAAAGGTGCGATGACATCTGTGACCCCTGGACCCATGGGGGAAATGCTCGAGGGGATGAGTCGCCATGGGCATTTCCGTGGTGTTCTCACCGTTGTCATGAAGCTTTTTTCAATTGTTCAACCGGATACGGCTTTTTTTGGGGCAAAAGACTACCAGCAGTGTGCATTGGTGTCGAAAATGATCTCTGATCTAAATGTTCCCGTTGGCATGAGGATGATCGATACGGTGAGAGAAGACGATGGTTTAGCCATGAGCAGTCGCAATCAACGCTTGAGTAAAACCCAACGTGAAGACGCTCCTATTTTGTATCAAGCGCTAGAAATGGGCAAGCGTGATATTCGGTCTGGGGCAGCCCCCATGGAAGCTTCATCAAAAATGATGACGATGATTCTAGAGAATAGCGTTTGTGAAATCGATTATTTGAGTGTGGTCGATCCATATAGCCTTGATGAGCTGCAGGAGATTGGCGAGAAACAGTCCTTCGTTATTGCTGTAGCGGCCTATTTTGGAAAAACTCGCTTGATCGACAATATCACTCATATCGTTATTTGAAAGTAGCTCAAATTTTTCTTTCCTGAGGGTGAGCGCAGCTATCATAAGAACTGTTCTCTACCAGAATCGATTTGTCACTCAAACTACATTCTTTCTATAGAACACTCACCTTATGTGCGGCTCTGATTTTTTTAGCCATAAGACCATCACAAGCCGATGTTGAGATCCAGTTCCCCAAAGCGAGTTACACGATCAGAGAACTGATCCAGCGCGTAGAGCACGAAACGCCCTACGACATCAGCCTTCCTTTTGCTGATGAGGCAAATCGCAAAAAAACTCTTCCAGCTCAGCTAAAACTCAAAGACGTTCTGCACTGGATATCGAGGTACTATGAGCGTCACAATGGGATATTGCTCAATTTCACGATCAAAGGCTCGAAAGTTCACTTCGTCAAAGCATTGGGTGAGCAAAAAGATCGTGTCACTAAACTCATGTCAAGCAAACTACACCTGCGGGGAAAATCATGGACGATTCATCTCGCTTGTCAAAGCGCAGCGGAACAAATAGGTCAGCCGATCCATTTGCCTTTTTCAGATAAAGCCTCCATCCTCATGGATTACGATCACCACTGTAGCTTAGAAGACTGGCTTGAAGAGGTTAGGGAGTACTGGAAGAGACACAATCAGCGCTACCTCCGTTATGAATTCACCGTAGACGGCATCCGGTTTATCGATGCAGGTTCCATTGAGTCTTCGGACTTAAGGATTGAACTTTTGGGTGCAATCAGATCTAATGCAACGGTAGCTCGTCCGGAAAAGACACTCCATCGGCCCAAAGCTATTGAGCAATTAGAGGATTTGGATCCGGTGTCTCCAAAAAGGGAACAACGGGACTCTTCTTTACCAAGTGAAAAGAAACTTTCTCCTCCGCCTAAAATACTAAAGCTGATGCCCATCAAAGCACAGGTCGCTCCGCTGACAAACTTGCCTGAGCCTCCTCGGCGCCAAACCATTGAGCCCAGTGCAGAAGAGCAGATCAAAGAGCTTGAACGGGTGCTTCTCGCTCACCCTGGCCGTTTCACCCAAAGCTCTAAGCGAGGAGCATTGATCACGGCACTGTTGAAACCTCACCAACAACCTAGTGATGTGAGCTCGCTGCTTTGGATCATCGAGCCTTTCTGTCATGAGGGCAGGGGTTGGAAGGCTTGGAAAGCAAATGCTTTAGCACTTGATTTGTCCAAATGTGAGGCTTGGCAAAAGAAAAGGGTGTTGAGGAAGGTAGAGGAGACGTGGATCACTTCTCTCCTTCAAGCCTCCTCCCAAAAGGTGAAGCAAGGTGACCGCGGTTGGCATGGTTTATGGACCAGTTCTATTGGAGTCGGCCGCAATGCCATCGCCATGGGAGAAAGTTCGGGCAAGTTTTTCGAGAAAGAGGGGGGCTGGCTAGGCAACTCCGTCGAGATGCAGTATCGCCATAACCCCGTTGGTTCATGGAAAATGGTTTACGGTTTGACCATCGATTCTCTTTGGAGTGCATCTCCTAAGGAGCTCTCTTTACTGGGCATAACGGCTTCTTGGCAAGGGACAAAGGCAACCCAACTTCAAGGCCTACGTGCACTCTCTCCATATTTTCATATGCAACATTACGATGATGCCTTGTTTGGGGCCTTAAAGCAAAGTATGTTCTTGAGTGGTTTTAGTGCCCACTGGAATGAAATGAAACACCGCGGCCTTTTTATCAGCTCTAGGGGGAGCACGGATTTATTTATCGAAAAACTTTCACCAAGAAACGCCCACCGTATCTACACTAGCGAAAACAAGGATTTGAGTCAAGTCAGCCTTGGGCTTCGGCACCGTCATTCATGGACAGGAGCGAGGGAAAACCTAAGTTTTGGCCCTATTTTTGAGGGGGCGTTCTACCACCGCAATGCGGATTCCAATAAAGCTAAGGGTTTGGAGTTGGCAATGGCTGGGGGCTGGACCGTGGCAACGCCTCTTTGGCAAACTGACCTTATTATAGAGAATAGCCGTTGGTTTAGAGAGGAATCGGTGCAACAATTCAAGCTGGCTTTGACATGGAGACGACTTTTTGAATCGGGCACCCTTGGTACAGAGCTGGAACTTGAGCGCTCTTCTAGTGATGATATCATCATGGATTACAGTCGATCCTCCATAGAAGTCAGTTGGGAGCTCCGTTGGTGAGAAGAAAATCGCAAGCATTGCCTCACTTCATGTTCTGTGTTTCAATGCTCATGACGGGGATATTGTGCCCTCATCTTCAAGGCGGCGAAGTTGTGGTTCAATCAAACTCAGCGCCCCCCAAGATCTCAACCACGATTGAGGTCGGACAACGGTTTCAGTGCAAGAGCGACATCCGTCTTAGGGTCTATCAGTGTCCAATTTGGCTTAGGGCAGGAACCATTGGTCTCCGAATGAGTGAGTCTGAATTTTATATTGCAAAAGGCAACCTTAGGGTTGGTGCGTTGCCCCCTGCACCTAGATTTGGATTCTCTAGGGTGCCATTAAAATTCCGATTCCAAAGGGGTGTTTTGCAAGCAACGGGATTAGAGTGGTTGACCATTCGTGATGATGGTGAGATCAGGTGGCTTAAAGAAGCGGCCACAGGTCTATCGGAAATCACTTTAGACGGTCTGTCTTTTATGGGTCAAGCCGAAACCTTATTGATCGCCAGTGAGCGCAAATGTCTCATCCTAGGGAGTGCCTCGGACAATGGTTTTGACCTTGATGATTTAGAGAAAAAAACCTTCTCGGAGTTGGTCTTGAGGAACAACCGTCTTCGTGATGCGGAAGCCTCTTTGTCCACCAGAATGCAAATACTAGAACCTTGGTTTTTTGATTCTATTTTTAAGAAAGAAAAGCGCCTCTCGGCTAGGAGAGGACGCCGATACGGAGATATGCCATGATACAATTGACCGTCATAACGATTATTATCGCCGTTGCCGTTGCAATGGTTCTCTTTAAAGTTTATCACTTCGGTCTGATGGCAGTGCTGAATCATTTCAATTTGAACATCGATGAACTGAAGAATTACCCTAAAAATGACACCGTCAAAATGGTCGACCATGTGGCGCAGTTGTTGATCTTTATCCTGGTGATCTGGAAAGTATTCTATACATGAGGGTTTTTCCAACGATCTTCTTATTGGCGCTGACGTCATGCGTCTATGAGGATCATTTGATTTTAAGAGAGCCTGTTCCATTAGAACATCGTCGTGCTCAAAACGGATTTTATAAAAAAGCAAGCTTTTGGGACTTAGCTCGATCCGTTGAAAAAAATGCACCAACACCAAATCACGGTATTTATCGCACAGGAACGATAACCTTTACAACCCTGAAGATTCAACGTTCTTACCGCTTCACTTATCGTTATGACGCTCCAAAAAAATGGAACTTTATTTTATTTGAGAAAAACAGTCAAAATCGTCTTTTTTCACTGCACAGCAACCACTTGGGCCTCACCATGCAAGATGTTCAAGATCAACTTTTTCAGCAGTCATATGATCACGATATATGGTCGAACCTATCTAAGCACCCTTGGTTGTCTTCATTACAAAGTGTGCTCGTCTCCATGGAAGCGCCCAGCTTTCGGCCAGAATTGGACTGGCAAGAACAAGTTGATGGCTTAAAGTATTATGTTATCGCTAGGGTCGAGCAGGCCCCTGAAGACAAGGATGCTATCAAGCATGAAATTTACCTCCACAAAAAAGCAAAGACCATCTCACGCCATATCAAGAGTAGGTTAGAGTTAGGCATCGTCGAGTATATACGTTATCGGAAATATCGAGCTGTGGAAGACTTTTATTTGCCCCATCAGGTGTCCATCGAACAGCCTAAATCACGTGCTCGTGTGGACATCAATATCGATTCCACAGAACTCAGATCGGAGCCTCACTCCCCAAGACTATTGCGAGAACTTTAGATTCCTATCGTTCATAAGTGGGTCTCCTTTGTCATCTATTATTTCTTTCCGGTTACGTTTTCCTTATTGATCGTTATGGGGATGGGCTTCAATACCATAAGCTATACCCTAGTTACTTTGTCTATGTCGTTAGCTTTTCATGGTCTAGGCACACTTATCCTTATTTGATCATCTCAGTGATGCTCACAGGATGGTGCTCTGATCTTTTTCACCAACACCCATGGGCTTCAGATGCTGCTTTTTTTTGTGGTGGTTATGTGATTGCTGATCGCCTCAACCTTTGCGTCATCAATAAAAAGTTCTGGGGGTTTTGGCTATCGACATTGATCATGAGCTTGACTTATCATTTATGGAATCTATGGCTCTACCATGATCGCATGGCAGTGAACTTATTTGACCAGATGGTGATAGATGCCTCTATCTCACCATTCTTTTTTCTTCTTTTTAAACAGATAAGGTTGGGCTGGTTACAGCGAGGTCGGCCACAATCATTATCGGTCATCAATGCCTAATTCCAGTGATGAATTCACCATAAGAATTAGGCTTTTGGGCTTGTTCTTCTTGTTGCTTTTTTTTATTCTTATCGCAAGGCTTTTTCAAATCCAAATCATCGATCACCAAGAGGCCCGTGAAAAAATAGACAACAAATTGACCCGAACAGAATATTTCATGTCTGGGCGGGGAAGAATTTTAACAAGGGATGGTCAGGTCTTAGCCCATGATGTACCCAGTTATGAGTTGGTCTGTAAACTCTCTGATTTGTCTTTTGGTGAGGGTTTAGGCATTTTAGAAGAATTGGATTTTTTTATCAATTATAAGAGCAAGCGATACTCTGAAGTGAAGGATCGTCGTCCGAGCCCAGAAGAGCTCAGTCATAAAATTAAAACTCTAAATGTTAGACTTGAGCGTGAACGTTTGCTCATCTCTATCTCTAGGCAACTCGGCGTCGATTTAAAGGAGCTATGCCGCGCTCTGAAGCAGGCCATGGATAATGTTGTCAAGAAATGGGCCTTACTGAAGACACCTCAACGTCTTAAACTTTTTCTTTCCCCAGAAATGGCTAAAAAGTTATTGGCTACGCCGCAACTTTTTCCAGGATTTTCTTGCGTAGAGAGCTCTATTCGTGAATACCCAAAGGGCACACTAGCCTCTCACCTTGTCGGTTATTTGGGCCGTCTAAAAGAAGAAAATTACAATGTACTGCGAATAAGAGGTTACTATCCTCCCTTGAGTAGCCCCTTAAACTTTAAGCCGATCGTCCTTAGGGAGCTTGAAAAAGACAAAATTTCATGGGCGAGAAACTTTTTAGTTGGGGCCTCAGGGGTGGAGTGGATCCGCAACGATGATCTGAGAGGCAAGCTTCACAAAAGAACGTATCGCCGTGACTTACAGCGATACAATCATGTTGAGGTAGAGGAGGGTATCGATGTCACGTTAACGATAGATGGAGCCCTGCAGCAACTGGCCGAAGAAGAACTTTCTAATGCCCTGCATAAATTATACAATAAAGGTTTCAGCAATTCCAATGGCGTGATCGTTATTTTTAACCTGAACGATGGTGATGTGCTTGTTAACGCTTCTACGCCTAGCTATGATCCCAACTTGATCACACCACCTATTCAAGTTACCGATCCCGTTGATTATATGAGTGGCATCATGATGAATAAAGCTATCCAAGGGGCATATTCTTTTGGAAGCATCTACAAGATCATCTCCTCAACGGCTATTCTTGAAGAAAATATTGTTGATCCTGAGCAATCATATGCATGCACTGGGATGCACGCTCGTACTAAAGTAGGATGTTCAGCTAGAGCAGGTCATTACAACCTCAAAGATGCATTGAAAGTATCGTGCAACCCTTACTTTTGTGAAATGGCGATTAGGCTAGGTCCACATAAACTCTACAATTGGTCAAGAAAATTTATGTTGGGGGAGTCTTTGACTAAAGATTTCCCTTCAGAGCGAAAAGGACTCATCCCGAACCCTATCTACAAAAGAAACATTGGGCAAGGCATGTGGTACCCAGGTGACACAGGACAGATGAGCATAGGCCAAGGTTACCAGCTAGGAACTCCACTTCAGGCCGCATGGATAGCAGGATTCATTGCCCGTGAAAAAGCCATTGCAAAGCCACGGTTCTGGACAGATGCCCCCATAACTGAGGTTTCGTTAGGCATAAAAGGTGCTACCCGAGAAGCCATTCGCGCAGGAATGTACAAGGTTGTCAATGAACCAGGAGGCACAGCTTACGGCAGTCGCTCGACATCGATCACCTATGGGGGGAAAAGCGGATCTGCCCAAGTGGGAGGTAAAAATGGTCACGCTTGGTTTGTTGGTTTTGCTCCTTATTCCAATCCTCAGATCGCCTTTTCTGTATTGCTAGAGCACAGCTTCACCAAAACCTATGGCGGAGGAGGCTCTTTGGCAGCACCGGTTGCTAAAAAGCTGATAGAGGCTTGGGCTAAGCGTTACGCTCATTCTCTTCATTGAATGACAACAGTCCTAAGAAAAACATACCCTATTGCTATCACTACCCTTTAGATATACCGATTCAGAGGATTGGTTGATATGAGAAAAGCTTTCATCAGCGGGATTTCAGGACAAGACGGAGCATTGCTTGCGGAGCACCTTCTAGAGAAAGGCTACCGCGTCTTTGGGAGTTCGCGCTCCCCAAAAGATCGCAAACGGCTATGGCGTCTTGAACATTTGGGCATATTGAACGAATTGAGTGTCGTTGGCTCTAATGTGGCCAAACCCCACTTGCTTGATCAATTCCAACCGGATGAAATTTACAACTTAGAAGGCCAAAGTTCCGTAGCTGACTCTTTCAAATCCCCCCATGAAACGATCGTTTCCAACGGTATATCCAGTTTAGATTGGTTAGAAGCCGTGCGCTTGCACGAGAGTAGAGTCCGCTTCTACCAAGCTTCAAGTGCTGAAATCTTCGGTGCATCCCAAGATTTTTCTCGAGGAGAGAACTCTTCGGTGCACCCCCGCTCCCCATATGCCGTTTCTAAACTATTTTCTCACTATATCACCGTCAACTATCGTGAAGCTTACCAACTCTTCGCCAGTTGTGGGATTTTATTCAACCACGAGTCCAGTTTACGAGGACCTGCATTTGTGACGCAAAAGATTGCTGAAGCCGCAGCCAGATGGAGCATTGGTGAGCGAAAACCCCTAGCCGTCGGCAACATACACGTCAAGAGGGATTGGGGGCACGCCAAGGATTTTGTCCGCGGTATGGCGCTGATTTTACAACAACCAGAACCCGACGATTTTGTGCTAGCAACGGGAGAACTTCATTCCGTGAAGGACTTTATTGATATGGCTTTCGGGGTTATAGGTGTTGAGCTTTGCTGGGAAGGCGAAGAACTGAAAGAGCGTGCCTTCGAGAAATCTAGCGGCCAACCATGCGTTGTGGTCGACGAAAAGTATTATCGACCATCGGACATGAAGCAATCTTTAGGAAACCCACTCAAGGCAAGGAACACCTTGTCGTGGAAGCCCAAGTATCGCTTAGGCCAAGTGGTTGAAGAGATGGTCAAGTTTCACCTTTGAATAGGTGATTTTCCCTTAGCCATCAACCTTTATTGCGAAGAGCTTCACTTTTGGCCTTGAGCAAAGTGACAAGAGCCGCTTGATCACCTTCGGCTTCAGCTTGAACTATCTTTTCGTTGATCTCAATGAGCTTCATTTTTGAGCCCTGCCACTGTTTTAACTTTTCATCAAAAAAAGCAGGTAATGCATGCTGCTCAGGCAACTCTTCTATTCGAGCTTGGCTAAAAACGTCTTTTTCTATGACACTAAGGCTCGCTTCAAAATGAACATGGGCAATATCACCTTCGTGTGCATGGGCACTCAACCATTTTTTCAAAACCTGTACCGTGACTTGATCTCCCTGGGGCAACTTGCTCAACTCTTCCAAACGAGTTCGGTAACCGGCATCAACCATAGCTAAGCACAATAAAAAATAAGCAGGATCTTTGCGAAATGATGTCAACACAAGCTTGGGTTTCAAGTCGACAACAGGATCGCTGTCTTTCTCGTTATTGAGTTGTCGAAGCAGATCGTTCCTTTGAATCTTCAGCTCCCTCGCCATAACATCGAGGTAAAGGCTCTCGCGAACTTCATCTCGGTTGAGACGCAATTCCTTCAGCATCTCTTTTGCGATGGACACTTTACTCTCCGTTTGTTCAATCCCCCTTTCTGCCATCAAAGCTTTCAGCTTGTACTCAAAAAGGTCAACACTATTTGCTTTAAGCTGCTGCCACAGGGAGTCGTTTTTTTCAGCATGGTTAAAAAAGTCAGCAGGGTCCTGACCCTGGGGCAGGGTGATCGCTCTAGCATCAACACCAAGTTTTAGGGCAAAAGGCAAGGCCTTTTCCATCGCTTTTTGACCTGCACGATCACCGTCATACACGAGAAACAGTGGTACATTATGGCGATTTAGCAATCGTAAGTGCTCTTCAGTCATAGCCGTTCCAAGGGTTGCTATGGCCGGCCCTAAGTTGTGTTGGCTAACCATCATCACATCGGTGTAGCCTTCCATCATCAAGAAGAAACCGTGCTCAGACAGTTGAGTTCTGGCCTCATTAAAATTGAATAAGGTTCGGCTTTTATTGAACAGTGGCGTCTCCGGCGTGTTCATGTACTTGGGCACGGCATCGTCGATCACTCGACCACCAAAGGCAATCACCTGTCCTTGGGCATTGCGAACGGGGAACATGATGCGATTTCTAAAAAAGTCGTAGATGCCACCCTTTTCATTTTTTCTAGCTAAACCCATGGTGACGAGATCTTCCCTAGAAAAGCCCTTAGCTAAAGCTCTATCACACAATCTACTCCAAGCGTCTGGGGCAAAACCAATTTTGAAAGAGTCAAGGGTTGCCGTGCTAAAACCCCTTTCCGCCAATATGGATCTAGCCACTTCTCCTTCGTGGCTAAGAAAAGTTTCCCTAAAAAAATGTCCCGCAAGATTCAGCAGTCTTTTCCATTGCTTCTCTTTGTGAAATGTAGTGTTTGTTCTTTTATGATGTTGAAGTTCAACACCAGCTATTGGCGCAAGCTTTTCAAGAGCCTCGCGGAAGTTGATGCTCTCGTAAGCCATAACAAATGAAAAGATATCACCAGAAGCTTGGCAGCCGAAGCAATGGTAGGCTTGGCGATTGGGCGAAACGTTAAAGGAAGGGCTTTTTTCACGGTGAAAGGGGCACAATCCCAAGTGATTAGCACCAGATCTTTTTAGCTTGACATAGGAACCTATAAAGTCGACGATGTCGATCCTTGACTTGATTTGAGAGACCTCATCACCCATGGAGAATAGGTTGACCGGTTGAAAAAAGAAAATACATACCAGAAGAAGAGGGAAAAAGCACCATCGGAATGAGATCGCCACCACATAAAATTTTACAGCATTTTTCATCCAATTTAACGACCACCGATAGCTGACTTTTTTCACCTTTAAAATAACCCAATTGCTCCTCAGGGTTCAAACTGACCAAGCGAAAGGTATCGCTGATACGAGACTCTTGATCTGGCTCTTGCATTTCGGCAAAAGACTGATTCCAGTCGATACTATCAAGGGTTTCTGTAGGTTTCGCTTGGTAAACCCAGGAGCGTTGTCTAGATGAGAAATGCTGATGAACTTTAAAAATTCGCTCGATACCCTTCACTTCAGACTTGATGGCTCCAACAATGATTTGGCTCTGGGAACCTTCCATATGTTGATGTTCTGTTAAATGTGTTAAGAACTCAGTGATGTGAGCGATGATTTTGTGAAAAGAAGCTTTCTCCATTCTACCGTATAAAAAAGGAACAAAGCCTTTCCAAATATTGGCGCTGATATCTTCAAGGCTCTGTTCTGCATGGCAAAAAAGAGGGATCTTATCATGGGATAAAGAGCAAAAGTACCGGTTTATCCATTCCGACTCGGAGCAAAGTATCTCTTTGCCATCAAAGGAATGTTCCGAGCGTTGGTGGAGATCACGATCCCACTCCAGAAGAAGAAAAAATATGCTTTTAGCCATGACTTCAATTTAAGGTGGTCTGCTTTTCATCAAAGCAAGCCGACGGATCAAAGTCGTAGGTTGAGTCAGGTGAGTCATGATTAAAATCAGGATTCATTTGAGACATTTTAAGGGATTTCCGTGCTAAAGCTATCACATCTTCAGGAAGAGCGCTCTCTTTACCAAGCCAAATTGCCAGATCTCTTGAAAGAGCGTCTTGGAGATTTGAGCTGCGTAGAAGGAGAAAAGACGAGCTCCGTTGACGATAAAGAGGCCTTGTTCAAGGAGTTCCCGAACACATTTGGCCAAAAAGTCGTTCTCTTTGAAGCTGGGGGCGGCTCCATCAATAAAAAAGCACTCCGAGTTGGAGTTGTTTTGTCTGGGGGCCCAGCTCCTGGAGGACACAACGTGATACTAGGGCTTTTCGATGGCCTGAAAGAATTGAACTCAGATAGCGTTTTATTTGGCTTTAAAAAAGGTCCTGGTGGAATCGTAGATGGTGACCACATAGAGATCACCACAGATCTGGCTAAGGGCTACAGAAACACCGGTGGTTTTGATCTCATCATGAGCGGTCGAACGAAAATTGAAAGTCCAGAGCAGTTTTCCGCTTGTCTTAAAAACTGTTCAGAACTCAACCTTGATGCTTTGCTTGTTATTGGTGGTGATGATTCAAATACAAATGCGGCCGTTTTAGCGGAATACTTTCTCGCATCAGGTTCAAAAACCCTCGTCATCGGTGCACCCAAAACCATCGATGGGGACATGAAAAATGATCAAATTGAAGCCAGCTTTGGTTTTGATACCGCTTGTAAAACGTACTCCGAATTGGTTGGAAATATCGCTAGGGATGCGGTCTCTTCTGTAAAATATTGGCATTTTATTAGATTGATGGGTAGAAGCGCTAGTCATATCGCCCTTGAGGTCGGCCTCCAAACCCAGGTTAACCTTGTGCTTGTGGGCGAAGAAGTTGAAAGACAAAATCTCACCCTAAAGGATGTCGTCGATAAGATGGTTGATGTTGTTCTCACCCGTAGTCAGGCTCATAAAGACTATGGCGTCATCATCGTTCCTGAAGGTATCATTGAATTTATTCCTGAAGTCGGTCGTCTGATCACAAACCTAAATGATCTATTGGCCCACAAGAAAGAGGCTTTTGATTCCTGTAAACGTGATGAGGAGAAAATCAACTTCATCATCTCCTCTTTGGAAGGAGAGGCTTTAAGCCTTTATAAATCCTTACCCGAGAGTATTCAATTGCAATTGGTGGCTAAACGAGACCCGCACGGAAACGTGCAAGTCTCTTTGATTGAAACCGAAAAGCTTTTGTCTAAAATGATGGAAGAACGACTAGAAGACTTAAAACAATCAGGTCAATACAAGGGCTCTTTTTCGGCACTACACCACTTTTTTGGTTACGAAGGCAGATGCGCAGCTCCCTCAAACTTTGATGCAGACTACGCTTACGGACTTGGCACCGTTGCTAGCCTGCTCATAGGCTACGGGAAAAGAGGTTACGTCGCTTGTCTTCAAGATCTGCACAAACCCGTTTCCCAGTGGCGTCCATGTGGGATACCTCTGACATCAATGATGAATATGGAAAGACGACATGGTAAAGACAAGCCCGTTATTAAAAAAGCTCTCGTTGAACTCGACGGCAAGCCTTTTAAATATTATTGCGCCAATAGGGAAGAATGGGCGAAAACCGACAGTTTTATTTTCCCTGGTCCGATCCAGTACTTTGGTCCATCAAATGTTTGTGACCGCCAACCAACCTCACTCCTCCTAGAGAAGGGGCTCTAAATGAACAAAGAAGTCAAAATGACGATCGCCATTTTGCTGTGTTTTGTCATTGGAATCATTTATTTAGAGTTCTCCAATCATGAACCTGACGTCACGAACGTTGAGCCCATAGCTACGGTGAAAATAGTTGAGCCACCTCCTCAAACACCAAAACCGAAAACCGTAGCAACAAAGTCACCAGAACAAAGCCAACAACCCCCTAGTGTTTTGCTCAAAAAAATAGCCAAAAAAAAAGAGGGTCAGCAGGATAATATAACTCAGCCCTTAAAACAACCCATTGCACAAGTCAGCAAGAAAAAAGAAAAAATTGTCGAACCATCATCGCCAAGGATAGACGAACTTAACAAAATCAAGCCTTTAGACCCTATCCCTCAATATTATGTTGTAAAAAAAGGAGATAGTGCTTCTGGCATTAGTCGTCGCATCCTCGGCAGCGTCCATTTCTTGAAGGCTCTAATGGAGGCCAATCCAGAACTCCAACCCCATCGGCTTTATCCGGGGACGAGATTGGTGATGCCTCCTAAAAAAGCCTTGATCTCAGTTGCAACAGACTACAACGAAGATCATGCCTCTAACGGAAGCTATTTTGTTCAAAAAGGTGATACTCTCTATAATATCGCTCTTAGGGAGTGTGGGTCTGTGAAAAAAGTAAAAGAAATCATTGAGCTGAACCCTAAAGTAGATCCGGGACGTTTAATGGTGGGTCAACCTTTGCGCTTACCGATAGAAAAATGACAGCCATAGCTGACATGACAAAGCAGCAGCGTCTCGTTTTTATCGTGGTGATGCTATACGTCTTTGTCAGTGTATCTCTCTTTGCTATTTTTGTGTTCACTTACCGGACCTATTGGTATCGAAATCAGGAGCAGATGACAGTAACTCGTGCTCTGCAAAATGAAAAAATCTTCCTGAACGCTGTTTATGAATCCTTTCGATCTATCGAAAAGGTAGAGCAGGTTCAGTTGGACACAAAGCTTGAGCTACTAAAAGATCTGGCAGGTGTGCGCCTAAAGGACTTGATCATCAGTTTAGAAGCGAGTTCACGTCAATTCAAAGTCAAGGAAAAAGAAGAGAAAACGGTTAAGGACCTTCTCGAAGACGACAGTGGTCGACAAGAGAGATTGTCTAGACTTTTATCGCCCATCGTCAGCTCTAACCAATCTGAACAAAAACCATTTTTGGATATTTTACAACGTTTTAACCGTTCTAGCCAAGGACAAATGGTTTTTAAGCGTTTTTCTAATAGCGTGGAACAAATGGTCGACATGAATTATATTTTAGTTGACCAAGCTCATTTTCATTTTCAAATGGAAAATGAAAAATTAGACTGGCAGATTAGAGCTTATGTCATCCCACCCAAAATTGGTGTAAACGATCGCGGCGAAGAGTTGTTAGCGAATTTTAAAAGAAAGGATCCCTACAACTTTAATCGTCTCGGGATCTACAATTATGAAAATAAGAAAGAGTTTTCCGGTAGCGAACACAAGCCCAACCTTGGCCAATTGCCATATATTAAAGAGCAAGGCATCAAACGAGGAGACCCCTTTTTCAACAGTCCAGAACCTTTGAGAATTGAAGCTGCTGCAGAAAAAGAGCAGCTACTGATCAATTCTTATTTAACTTCACCTAAACTTAAAAAAACCTTTGTTTTAAACCGAACGATCGTCGAGGACGAGTGGATGCAATTCTCTTTTTATGATCGGAACAAACACCCCATTTTACTTTATATCGCTTTAGCTTGGATCATTTGCCCCATATTGATGTGGTATGGTTTCAGAACAGCAACTCGCTTTCAATTCAAATTCACTGCGGATTTGAATCCTGATGACGATGAATTTTTGCTTAAAAGTCAGCTTCCTGAACAAACTGATCTCCGCGATATGAACCGAGACACCATGTCATTAAAACCATCGCTAGCGACGACTGATGACAATCTATTTATGAATAAAAGTCAAAATGAGACTCTAAAAACCCAAGGAACGCCCAATCATGAACCTGCTCAAAAAACACTGGCAGAGACCCTAAACTTGGAGAAAAAAGAAGAGGCTTTCGTTGAAACACATCTATCTGACTCCGTATCCGAAGTTCTATCAACACAGAAACCTCAAGCGATGCAAGGCAATGGTTCTGTAGAACATATTCGCATGAATAATATTAGGAAAAGTTCAGGTGATTTCAATCGTCATCAAGATGATGACTCTAAGGTTGACTATTTAGCAGGAGTTCAATCCGAAGTATTGAAGTCTCTAATTAAGCGTTTAAGGGAAGATTAAATGTACCTTTCGTACTGGGGCTTAGAACAAATCCCGTTCAAAAACACTCCCGACCCAAGATTCATCTATTACTCTGCTGAACATGAGGAGGCTTTAGTCAGACTTTTATACGTCGTGACCGAAGGAAGGGGTGGACTCTTGCTCACTGGCGAATATGGCTGTGGAAAAACCTTACTGAGTAGAGTCTTTTTGAAAGAACTCAATGAAAGTAACTTTTTAGTCGCATTGATCACAAACCCAAACTTATCTGATGTCGATTTCTTGAGAGAAGTGCTCTACCAGATGGGGGTGGACTCTGAGCATCGCACTAAAGTTGACCTCTTGCACGAGCTTGATAAAACCGTCATAAAATGCCACGAAAGTGGGCGCTCCATTGTTATCATTGTAGATGAAGCCCAACAGGTTCACGATGAAGCTACCTTTGAAGAGATTCGATTGTTATTGAACTATCAACAATACGACAACTTCATGGTTTCTCTGGTCCTTATGGGACAACCTGAATTGAGAGAAAAAGTTGCTGCCATACCGCAATTGAAACAAAGGTTAGGCATGCGCTTTCACTTGAGGCCCCTTGATTTAGAAGCTTGCCATCGCTATATTGATCATCGGATGACTGTTGCTGGCCAAACAAGAGATATTTTTGTTAAAGAAGCTAAAGACGATATCTTTAAAATCTCTGGAGGAATCCCGAGGGAAATCAATAACATTTGCGACTTAGCCCTGCTTACGGGATTTGGCTACAACGCAAAACAAATCGATAGCGATATGATCAAAATGGTTCAAGAAGACATGAACCTTGACCCTTGCTGCGATGAAAGTTAAGTTCACCAAGATTGTTGAAAAGTCTCTTGGAAAATCACCAGATTCAGTCGTGGAGCATAGTGCTGAAAAGTCAAAAACTCTAGAGCGAATTTTTGGCAAAGACTCCATAGAAAAGGGTACAGAGGATATCACCTTTTCTGACAAACTAGGCGAACTTTTCGGTGTCGATGAGGAGTACAAACCAGATCAGATCGATGGATGATGAAGTCGATGATTTAACTCAAGATGGAATTGAACCTAAAGGGGGAATAGATAGTTCTGCATCTACGGATTGGGAACAGGAAGATAACACCCAACTCAATTCAGACCATTGGGATGACTCCGAACTAGACGATCTCGCCACAGGAGTCTACGATGACGATTGGGAAAATACCCATCAAGATACCGAAACAGGCGAAGCTGACCTTAAAGCGGTTGACCCAAGCGATGACTTCAATTCTGTCGAAATGATGACTTCCGATAGTGATGAAGACTGGGGAGCCACAAATAGCGACGATGATGATTGGGGTGCATCAAATAACGACGACGATGATAAGGAAGATGATGATTGGGGTGCGTCAAATAACCATGATGATTCTGTAACTGCTAGTGTTTCAGAAAATAATGATGACTGGAACGTTCCTGAAGAGGCACTAGAGAACAACGACGATAGCTGGGATGATTTAGGCAACTCCAGTGCCACAGACGAGGATTGGGGTGTTACATCTGAAACAAAAGACGACACATCGCCGGATTCGTCTGAAGAAGACTCAGTGAGTCAGTACGAAGGAGATGATGCGTCATGGGGAACTGATGATGACTCCTTGAGTGACCAAAACTGGGAAGAGAGCGATCCTGGGGCAGAACTCAGCGATGATCTCGATGCCAATGACGAAACAGGTTGGGGAGAGGATGACTCGGAGGAAGGGTTCAAGCCTGGAACTGACGAGCAAATAGATGATGTCCTAGATGCCTTGAGCAATGACCCTGAACTCATTGCAGCATCAGGGGATGAGTTTATTTCTAAAAAAGATATTGAGAAGCCGCCGTCATTCGTGGAAAAGCTAAACTCTCTCTACGAGAGTTTTATGAAAAAGCTCATCCACATTTTGATGATACCTCTCGCCAAAATTGAACCTTTGGTGAAGCCATTGATGATCGATAAGTCTGGTCTGAGTTGGAACGATTGGGCATCGGCTTTGATTCTGTTTCAAGCCCTATTTGTTTTAGCGCAAATATTTCTTATCTCAATTTGATCTAATTTGGAAATCGACATTAAACATTATCAACTGGGCATGAAAATATCGATGCCAGTTATCACAGAAGGGATAAAACTGATCGATGAAGGAGTTTCTATCAATTCAGACAAAGTCCTGAATAAAATCATCGCTTCCGGTATCTCAACACTTGACGTTGACCGTTCTCACATCAAAGAATTAGCGGAGAAACACCCAGAGCACTATGGTGAAGAACTCGAACGGATCAATCGTGCTAAAGTTACTGCTAAGCAACAACGTGATCTTGCCCTTAGTGAGTGGTCAAAAGCGAAAGAGCTCAAGCCCAAACCCTCGTCGATCAATCTATTGGCAGAATCGATAAAAATCCCTGACCTCAGAAAACATCTTTCTCCATATTTTCGTATCGATCATTCTGGGCGCAGTTATCGAAAAATGTTGCCCTCACTAAATAGGGTGGAGCTTCTGCTCGTTTGGGTCGATGATTATACAGACGACGAGTTGCTGTTTATGCAACAGAACAATCGAAAACATTTCCCTGAGCTAAGGACCCTAGCTGTCGTATCAAAAACCTACCAGGGGCCTTGGCCAAGCGTTCGTTGGATGGGGAACGGTCGTCATGTCTTTAGAGCCTCATTTTTAAGCCTAAATCCTAAGTTAGAAGACAGCTTTAAAGGTGAATTTTACGGTACAAACCTTGACTTCGCCATTTACCCTAAACTACAAGTCATCACCGATGAATTGTCTTTAGCAAAGCTGGACCGTTGCCTTCAACGGATACCGAATTGGAGTGTGCTTGTTCAAGACATCAAGAAAGTATCATCGCCGCAACCCAAAGCCACCATCCTGCTGCTTTCCTCAAATCATCATCAAGAACTGAGTGATCACCTGAAGCATTTGCTCAAATTGGGGTTTCATTCGAGTCGCTGTTTTATCATATGTGATAGGATCGACAAGGCAGAAATCCCCCAACTGAAAACATTCGGAAAACTGAAACTGCAGGTTGGAGAACTGGACGATGAAAAATTACATAATATTTTAGGTCATCACTCTTAACGCTATGCTTCCATCCTTGGCTTTACTTGGGGCAACTGGTTCTATTGGGAAAAGTACGCTCGAGTTGCTGCGTTCCCATAAGAATGTCGCGAGCCCTCAACTGTTAACGGCCCATAGCCAAATTGACGAGTTGATCAAACTCGTTCGCGAATGGCACCCTAAATGGGTTTGTATCACCGGTGAGGAGCTCTCCTCAGATCAAGCTCAATTGATGGAAAGCGAAGGTTGTATCGTTTTACAAGGCTCAACATCATTACTCGAACTGATGGAGGAGGAAGTTTTCGGCACCACGGTACTGGCCGTGAGTGGTGCAGCAGGCTTAGAATACGGTTTAGCTACTTTAAAAAAAGGGGGACGTTTAGCCATAGCTAATAAAGAACCCTTGGTCATTGCCGGTGCTCTTTTTAAAGACTATGAGCAACGTTATAGTGGACAAATCATACCCGTAGACAGTGAGCATTCAGCAATTTTGCAGTGCTTACAGGAACACCAGAGTTCGGATGTTGAACGGATTATTCTCACCTCATCGGGAGGCCCTTTTCACCATAGAGAAGGTGATTTCTCAATGATCCGACGTGAGGAAGCCTTAAAGCACCCCACCTGGAGTATGGGGCAGAAGATCACGATAGACTCGGCCACCATGATGAATAAAGCCCTTGAAATGATTGAAGCGAAGTGGTTATTTGATGTCCCTTTAGAACAGATTGAGGTCACGGTCCACCGTCAATCCATAGTTCATTCTATGGTTGAATTCATTGATGGATCTATCCTTTCTCAAATGGGAGTGACCGACATGCAGTTTCCTCTGTGGTACGCTTTGTCTTATCCAAAACGTTGGCCTTCAGTTTTACCTAGGCTTTCCTTTAAAGAAAGAATGCAACTCAGCTTTGAACCGGTCAATCCTTTTTTGCAACAAGCTGTTGATCTAGCGAAAGATGTAGGTGACCATCCTTTGGCGACAATATGTTGTAATGCCGCTAACGAAATTTTCGTTCATGCCTTTTTAAATGAGAAAGTTAACTTTAGTGAAGTTTATTCACATATTCGAAGCGTTATTGATCTGGGGCTCACCAAAATGGAAAGCCCATCTGATTTGTCAGACGTTCTAGCCTGTGATACTGAGGCTCGTATCGTCAGTCGTCAACTCTTAAAACTAAACTGAGAATCTATGTTATCTGGAATATTGACTCTAGTTGCCTTTGGGGCAATGATTTTTATTCACGAACTAGGGCACTATCTCGCCGCTATAAGGGTAGGGGTACGGGTTGAGAAGTTTTATCTCGGTTTTGATTTTTGGGGACTAAAATTATTTAAATTTCATCATAAAGGTACCGAGTATGGCATAGGGGTTTTTCCCTTAGGTGGCTATGTCAAGTTAGCTGGCCAAGAGGATTTTGGCAAAGCGGATGTGAAAAGTAAACCCGATGAATTCACATCTAAGAGTGTTTGGCAACGGACCCAGATCCTAGCTGCTGGGGTCGTTTTTAATTTTATTTCGGCGTTTGTTTTTTCCCTTGGCGCTATTTATCTAGGCTACCGTTTACTTTCGCCCGAAGTTGGTTTCGTCTCTCCGGGGAGCCCAGCATGGGAAGCAGGTATCAGGTCAAAGGATGTCATTGTTAATTATAGTGGTATTCCTATCAGTAGTTTTGATAACCTTCGCACAGAAGTCGCTTTAGGTGGAGAAGGTTCTGATCATTATGTTATCGCCCAAAGAGAAGGGGAGCAAAAACGACTCGATATCCAACCTAAATTAGGTTTATTGAAGGTTCCAAGTATAGGTATTGGACCTGCGCGCTCACTAACGGTATCGGGAGTGCAAAAAGACTCAGCTGCAGACATCGCCGGCATCATTCCTGGAGACCGACTTCTTTCTATTGGTGGCCATAAGATCAACAACTGGGAGGATCTTTCACCTCTCGTTAACCAAGAAGATTTGAGCAGTGACATTAAAGTTCCACTGACGATTGACAGGCAAGGACAGGAAATGACTCTAGAAGTGGATCTTCAGGATGAAAAGGCTCCACTTTTAGGATTCCGTCCAAGTTTAGGGAGGCAAGTGTTTAAAGTTTTACCTGATTCTGAACTCGACAACCAAGGGGTTCACAAGGGCATGATCCTCAAGTCCGTAAATGATCAGCCCATCGTTGATATTTTAGCTCTGAGTAAAGACCAAGAGCGCGGACCATTGACCTTGAGCTTTGAGTCTTTGGGAAAAACCTTTGAAGCTCAGCTTTCAGATGCTCATCAATTGATGGAGCAACTCTATTTTGGCGATCTTGATGACATCAAAAAAGTTACGGTATCCCACATCAAACAAGGTAGCCCCGCTGAAAACATGGGTCTTATGGTGGGAGATCAGATCCAAAGTATCCTATTAGAAGGTGAACCGTCAGTGCTCAATCCGGATTGGAACTCCGTCAGACGTATCGTCGGGGCAGCAGTGGGCAAACGAGTGCAACTCACCGTTATTCGCGACTCAAAAATCATCGAACTTTCTGCTACCGTATCCTTACAAAGCACGGGAAGAAGAATCCTAGGTATTATACCTGATATCAAAGTGGCAGAGACGAGTTTTGTCGATGCACTAATGTGGCCATTTCACATGTTGAGGCAAACATACAAAGGTATATTGAGTTTAGTTAACGGTTCCGTTCCTCTTGAACATATATCTGGACCACTGGGGATTTTACAGGTGACATACAAGGTGGCTGAGGTCGGGTTTGCTCATCTGCTCTACCTCATGGCTTTGCTCAGTATCAATTTGGCTTTTTTAAATATGCTCCCTATTCCAGTTTTAGATGGGGGACACTTGATGTTTTGCTTGATCGAGTGGCTGAAAGGCTCACCGGTTAGCGAAAAAGTCATGGAGAAGTTTCAATATGTTGGGTTCGTGCTTCTGATGTCTTTGTTTGCATTTGCCACTTGGAATGACTTTGCCAACCGCCTGTTTTCATGAAGACTTTAGAAGATTTTAAACTATCCCTCTGTGCATATGGCATGGAGACGAAAAGCAACGAAAGTGTTGATGTTGTCTTTCTAAAGTACCAAGAACTCACATCCCGAGGAGGTGAGGAAGCTTTGGTGGCCTTGTGGGAAGACTTGCATATCGTGCCCGAAAAAAGAGAATGGCCAGAGCTCGATTATGAGCCCAACTCGATACTCAAGACTAGGGTTCGAGAAGGCTCAATCAAAGTTATTGATGATTTTAATGGAAACTATCCCCAAAACCTTGATTTTGAAGGGGGTGCAGACTTTGATCATCTCGTGCTACACGGAAAAATGGGTTTGATGACCTTTTTACAAGTGTTATCAGAACGGGACGAGAAGGCCAGGGTTAAAGATATCGCTGCGATCATTGATAAGTTTATGACCCACATGGAAGAACTCATGGAAGAGGCTTTATTTTCCCGGGACATCGACACCCTAGCCCAAGCTTTTGGGGTTCAAAGTTGTAAGCCTGAGCAAAGTTTTGAAGATTGGATCCGGGCTCGCTTCCAACCCTTTTCCATCATGCGAAGCCTTTATTTAGAGCCTCCTAATTCAGAGCTCTCGCCTCAACAATGGTGGCAAGAGCAGGAGCGTTATTTGCCCAACTTGCCCAACTGTTGATGCCATGATCAGGAACGGGTGATTCTTCGGTAGACCATCGATAGAAAAAAACCAAACAAGATGTACGATATTGAAAAATGAACGGCAACCAAGGTGTTTAAAGCAAACGTTTTTTCTCCCTTGATGAACGATTCGAAACCCATTGCTGGCTCGCCGATCAAACTACTCATGAAAATTGAGAAAAGAAAGGTAGGGTTGGCGACATCGAGGTTTAGTACAAAAGAGTAACTCAGCCAAAGGCTGAGGGTTGATAGCAGTAGGCACGAAAGCCAAGCACGAAGAGATGAAGCGCACATGATAGAACCTCTCCTGAGCCATTCTTCAATCAGCGATAACAAAGGGAGAGATTTGAGGTACTTACGCTTACAGAAGCTTTCCCTATTGGCTTGTTCTGCAGCCCGAAACTGATCGGCACTTTTATAGAGGGTGCGTAGGTCATCCCACAACCGGCTCAAAAAGTGATCCTGAGTTGTTGTGTTGCCACCAAACCTTGCTTTGACGAGTCGTTGTAATTCACGTTTTCTTTGACGTATATCTATTAAACCGGAAAAACCCACAGAACGAATCTCTGCGCGAACCTCACTTTTATGGAGCCACCTGACAGCATCAAGTCCGGTATATTCACTCATGCCAAGCAGCATCTCATCGGCTTCCGCAGCCAAAATGGCACCGATCAACCACTCTTGTTCATTTTCGCCTTGGCAGCGCTGAGCTTGAGTCAACAAGTCTGCCGCCAAAGGCAAATTGATATAGGGGGAGAAGTGGCCCAATTTGCCACTCAAACGCTCTGGTGGGGTTAACATCGACGCGATGGTGAACTGATCGTCTTTATCCCAAGTCATGAGTTTTGTCAGGTCGTAAAGTGAACCCAAAGGCTTGGGCAATCCCAAGACATGAGCCTCTGATCCATCATTCTCAATTTCACCAAGTCTCGCTTCAGATTCCCGACAACCCAACCACGGTTTTAGACGTAAGTGTTTGGTTTCTGAGGTGACAGCACGCACAATCCAATGTTTTTGGAGTTTTGATTGAGGTTGATCTGTGCCGTTATGTGGTAAGTGCTGCCATAAATCACTGTGAACAGAACTCAACCTTTGCCTCACATTGCCTTGTTTTTGCTTTGAGCGCAAAGGCTCTTTTCCTTCAATATCGGGAAAACGAAGGTCCGTATCTCTGATGACAAGATGCATATTACCTTGAGTGTTCCAAATATTCTCTTGATCAAATTGCTTAAAAGTGGTTATCGTCCAGCACCTAAAACCAAAACGATAAGCTGCATATGCATGAAACAAAGTGGAGTTGATGTCCTCATCTATGGACACCATCACCTTTTCTAACCGAGACCCCAAGACTCTCCTTTGCTTATCGGTCTGACTCAAGTCAGGCTCTCCGGCTTCAGTTGTCGATGAGAAAACATTAGCAATAAGACGGCTTTTGACACAGGTTCGTATTCCTGTGGGATCAAAAAGCATCCTCTGACCCTCAACAAACCTTCTCACGATACCCTGTATCCGTTCGGACTCCTCATTTGATGAATAGAAGTGATGGTCTAACAATTGAGTTAGGAATGCTTTTTCTTCGATCATACCATCTGGAATAGCGAATAGCCACTCTGCTTGAACAATCTCTTCACATGAGTGTCTATCTAGATCATGAAACGCTAAGATCTGTAACTGAGGAAACGTCATGATGAGACGAGATAAGATGCCCATCTGATGATCGGGGTCATGAGTCCAAGCAGATGCACCAGAAAGAGCATGGGTTTTATGGCCGGTATTGATGGACTCCTTCAACTCTGCACCAATGTTCACAAAGAGCAAGGTGTGATAGAGTTCAGTGGGATGACATTGATTCAGTTGATTTAGCAGATCTCCTAGGCTTGGTACTTTATCGTAACAGACACAAGCCTTCGATTGCTTTTCGTTGTGGTAGGGGTGCAAAACCTTTTCCAGTTCAGGAGGAAAACTGGGGCCTACAACCCAAAAATGTGGATTTTGCAATGAAGGTGTAAGTTTTTTTTCGGTATTTTCTTTCCAAGAAATCGAACTTGAAACCTGCTTTTTTGTCACAAGGTCTACGTCGCTTGAACGCTTAGAAGCTTTCTTCTCTATTGATACTCCTTTTTGGTGAGCGGGTCTTGATTCTAAACGGTTCAGGGAAGCCTTTAGCTCATATAGGTGAGTAAGTCCTGATTCTAAATCTGGAGATTCAGTATTAGAGAAGTCATCTATAGCTAGAACCTTTTGGTTCAATTCATCATTTTGATGATCTAAGTCCTCAAGTAGAGGTTTAAATTTACTGAACCACAGCTGCTTAAACTCATCATGATTTTTAGCTTTCAAAGTGAACAAAAGTTGCTTTAGATCGTGCTTGAGGCGCGAAAGTTGCATTTCATCTTCTTTTACGCGACTGTTTGCCGACTCAACAGAACCGTTTTCTTTATTTCTCATGATCCGGAATGCCGCTTCGATCGCTAAAGGGCCAGCTTTAGAACCATCAGGTAATGGGGTTTGATGTGCCCATAGCTCAAATGATGATCGGTTCATTGATTTTCCATCTGCATGGTGTTCCCATGCTCCTTGTAGCCATAGGGGAAAATCCCCCAGCAAAGTTCCCTTTGAACTCATATATGGCGTCAAGGCCAAAGATCTCAACTGGTGAGACCACTGGCCTAATGGTGGGGCAGGGGAGATATCAGACAAGCTCAACAGCAAGACAGACATTGCACTCAAGTCATGGTCACCTCTGCAATCAATGCTCTCAAATAGGAATAGACGATGATCTGCAGGGCACCAACCTTGGGGCACTGACACGAATCCTGCTCCGGAATAATGGACATAAAAATGATGATCCGGCAATTCAGATGGAGACCAACCTAAGATGTTCAACTCACTGTGATGCACAATGACAATCAGAGGACTCGGCTTATCCAATAATGCTTTAAACTCGTTGCGATCTTGAACACAAGTTATAGATGCATGAGAAACAGCTGCGTTCACCAACCCAGATAAACGCTGATGCCGTTGCTGGGGAAGAGAGCTCTGGGCTTCGCCGTCAAAGAATAAAAAGTCTTTCATAGGGTGAGTTTAAAACAGAAAGCCCAGTTTCCTAGTTCGGGTCCCCCTCAGCTTTTTGATCTCGTACATCAGGCACTAATATAAGTGAGTTTCATACCTTGCCCATATCATCATGATCTCTGTAGGTGTCGTAGATATCGATCAACAACCTGAAGTTAGGGATTTTTTATGGGAAGGTCTATCCAAGCTCCCTAAGCATTCAGAAGAAACGATTCACCGCCAGTCTTTTCTCTTGAAGCCAAAAGGAGTAGAGTGCGACTACCATTTCGGTGATATGCGCTTTCAGTTCCCCTTGACCCATTTATTCTGGCATACCAAAACGCTTAAAGCTATGGGGGGAGACTTTAAAGATGAGCTTTTTATACAAAAAGTGCTAAATGAATTCAATTTAGATGCAGATTCAAAAGTTTTTTTTTATTCCGGAGACATTGAAGAGTTCAAAGCCCACCTCTCGTGGATTGAAAAAAAAACGATGGTCTCAAATTCACCTCCATTTTCATCAATGCAATGCATCGATGTCTTTGACCTTTTATACCCTAAGGGTTTTGATAGCTTGGAGCTATGGCTAGAGCAAACCCTTAGAACTTAATGGTCTTTCAACCGGGAAGAGCGTGACAGCAACGCAATTGTTCCCCATCGTTGAGCAAACGAAGCCTCAGCTTGATCCCCTTACGTGGCTTTTTGATCTCCTTTGGGAGGTCCGAGGTTTTGACAAAAACCTTTTTTCTTATAGCTGTATCTATGGTTCCTTGACCACTTTTTGGATTCCAAGTGACGATTTGGCCAGCAATAAGAGCATTTTTATCGAATAAAGACATTCGCTTCATGCTGCCATCTAGGTCTCCCGCAAACTGTGACTTTTGAACCCTAGAGGGGAACTCTCCCATACAACCCATCTGTCCCCAATAGAAATGAGGGTCCTCATCAATGGGCGTCTTGTAGCCAAGGCCATACATCACTTCTCCTTGAAAGTTCCTACTTTTGGGCTTTTCTTTTCTTTTTGATTCGGCGGCAAGAAAATCCAAACGCATCAATTTTCCACGCAACTGCATTGGAGCGCTAGCATCAAGTGGATCTTTGGAAAAAGCATAGGCTAAAAAAAGGAACTTATTACCCGTGAACGAGAAGTAACGGCGATCTATGCGTACATCTCGGTCTCGAATAACTTTATTGACGACTCGACCAAAAACCTCTTTCTTGAGCAATTCGTGCCTAAAAGCCAAGTGGTCAAAGAAGGCCTCAGCCTCCTCCATATTTGTACAGATGATCTTTTCACTCATAGCTTGGGGAGCGTAAAGGGTCAAGAAGCCTTTCCAGCCCATTGATCTTTATCTCTAAAGCTAAGGCCATCAGCTCACCTAATTCACCATCGGGAAAACCTTTTTGTGAAAACCAAACCAAGTAAGGCTCTGGTAAATTTGAGATCGCTCGGCCAGAGTACTTTCCAAACGGCATTTTCATTCGGACAACTTTTAACAAGCGCTCAGGTCCGAAAGGGTCTTCAGGTGATTTTGTTTTCATAAAAATAAAAAATGAGGGTTGCCATCATGCAATCCCTCATTTTTATACTAGGGGAGGGGTCTAAGCCCTAAATAGGGTTTTATTTTCCCAATGCCTTAGCAACGGTGACACCAATATCCGCAGGCGAGTCAACAACGTGAATCCCGCAATCAGCCATGATGGCTTTTTTTGCCTTAGCAGACTCGTCAGCACCGGAAACGATTGCGCCGGCATGGCCCATGCGTCTTCCAGGAGGTGCTGTGTCGCCAGCAATAAAACCGATAACAGGTTTGGTTACATTTTCTTTTGCATAACGAGCAGCCTCGATTTCCATAGATCCACCGATCTCACCAATCATGACGATAGCTTCTGTATCCGGGTCGTTTTCAAACATTTCAAGTAGGTCGATCATTTTGGTTCCGATAATAGGGTCTCCACCTATGCCCACACAAGTTGACTGGCCTAGCCCAACTTCGCCAAGTTGATGTGCGGATTCATAAGTCAGCGTGCCAGACTTAGAGATCAGACCAATGCTGCCCTTATTGGCAATGAATGCAGGCATGATACCAACTTTAGCCTCACCGGGCGTGAGCAAACCGGGACAGTTAGGTCCGACCAACCTGGAGTTTGTGCTCTTTAAGAATTGCGCTGTGTCGATCATGTCGCGGACTGGAATGCCTTCGGTGATGCAAACGATCAATTCTATACCTGCTCCTGCTGCTTCGCGAATAGCGTCAGCTGCAAAGGGCGGGGGAACAAAGATTAAAGAAACGTTTGCTCCGACCTTTTCACGGGCTTCTTTACATGAATTGAAGACGGGAACCTTGCCATCCAAGGCCATTTGGCCCCCTTTGCCTGGCGTTACGCCACCAACGACATTGCCGGCGTAATCTAGACACTGTCCTGCATGAAAGCTGCCCTCAGCACCTGTGATGCCTTGGACGATGATTTTGGAATCTTTATTTACTAAGATAGACATGTTTATTGATTCTCCTTTATTGCAGATCGTTATTTAGAGGCGGCTACAACTTTCTCTGCTGCTTCAGCCAAAGAAAGGGCAGGGATGACATCCACATCGGACTGGGCCAACATTTCTTTAGCCTCTTCTGCATTGGTCCCAGCAAGACGAACCACGACAGGAACCTCAAGATTCATGTCCTTAACGGCTTCTAAGATCCCTCCAGCTACGCGATCACACCTAACAATGCCACCAAAAATGTTGATAAGAACCGCTTTTACATTTTTGTCAGATAAAATGATTTTGAAGGCATTCTTCACCGTTTCGACATTGGCTCCACCACCAACATCCAAAAAGTTAGCAGGATCTCCACCATGAAGCTTGATGATGTCCATTGTTGCCATCGCAAGGCCAGCCCCGTTCACCATACATCCCACAGTGCCATCCAATTTGATAAAACTGAGGTTTGATTTGCTTGCTTCGACTTCAGCAGGATCCTCTTCGTGGAGGTCACGCATTGCTGCAATCTCAGGCTGTCGGCACAAGGCGTTGTCGTCGATATTGATTTTACCATCGAGAGCAAGGACATCGCCTTGATCCGTTAATACTAATGGGTTGATCTCCACAATTGCGCCATCGATTTCCTCATAACATTTATAAAGATTGATCAAAAGCTTGATGGTTGATTTTAGGGCTTGGCCCTCAAGACCAAGGGCCATAGCGAGATTTCGAGCTTGGTATGGCAGCAACCCAAATTTTGGTTCGACCCATTCTTTAACGATTTTTTCGGGAGTTGCCGCTGCCACTTCCTCGATCTCCACCCCACCTTCGGTAGAGACCATCAAAACATCCTTTCCAACAGAGCGATCTAAAGTGATCGCAACATAATATTCTTTATCGATATCAATGGCTTCGCCAACCATAATTTTTCTCACCTTAACGCCCTCAGAGGTGGTCTGTGGGGTGATCAACTGCATGCCTAGGATGTTGTTGGCGTGCTCGACTGCAGCATCACGGTTCGGGCAAAATTTAACCCCACCACCTTTACCACGGCCGCCGGCATGCACCTGAGCCTTGATCACATACTGCTTAGCGCCTAAATCCTTTTCAACTTGATCGAGAGCCTTATCTAAGTCTTGTATTTCATCAATGATGACACCATCTTGAACGGGGATGTTATATTTTTTAAACAGGTTTTTAGCCTGGTATTCGTGGATTTTCATGAGTTCTCCGCAGGTTTTACTTTTGGGCTGAGCAAGCCACTCAGGCACAATAATGGCTTTAGTGAGCTTTAAACTAGAAACCACAGAAAGTCAAAGAAATAATCTAAATTACTACTTTTTTATGTTCTCATCGTAATACAATATTTGTGTACTAAAACAGCTTAGCCGGTTTTCATGAATATCCTTGTCCTTGAAGATGATCTCCCACAACAGGAAATCCTAAAGATTCACGGGGAATCTCTAGGTCATAAGGTGACTTGTGCTGCCGATATGGAAGGCTTTAAAACACAACTTCAAGAAAGCTTCGATTTGATCATCATGGACAATTTTCTCGGCGATGGGGTCGACGCATTCAATGAGATCGGTTGGGTTAGGGAAAAAGTCGGGCCTTGTGTGGGGATTGTTGGCCTGACAGCAGTGGATTCCTTCAAAGATATCAAAGACAACTATCAAGACATTGAACTGTTGAACCATCTTTTCTGCAAACCTCTAAGCATGGCAAACCTAGAGAGCGCTTTATTTTTTGTCGGCGGCAATCGTACTTAACTGACCTTTAGGTTTCTTAAAAAAGGTATGTTACCTAAAGCGGCCGTCTCTATCATTAGGGTCAAATATCCATCACCAAGCATCTTGATCATGGAACGTTCACGTTCAAAGGGAGATCCATGGAGTGGACAACTGTGTTTCCCTGGAGGTCGATGGGACCCTTCTGATCAAAATCTATTACAGACGGCCATTAGAGAAACAAAAGAAGAGTGTGGCATCACTTTATATCTTCGACATTTAAAAGAGATTTGCCCACATGGATCTGCTAAGTCAAAGAAAAAGCCACTGCCTGTAGCTGTTTTTGCCTTTGAGATCGAACAAAAACCCAAATTGAAGCTGGACGTCATGGAGTGTCATGCGGTCCATTGGTTAGAGGAGACCGATTTTTTGAACCCTCAGCATCACACTTGCGTTGCTATGCCACAGCGTCAGGGACAGTTCATGCCATGTATTGAGCTTGGAAACAACACGCTTTGGGGGTTCAGCTACGAACAACTCAGGAAATACTACCACAGAAAAGGGAAAATTTGCCATTTTACAGGAAATCTTAACAATTAATCACATCTTTCCTTTAAAAACAAAGCAAAAACACACAAGTTTTGCATTCTTCATTGACAATTAGATTTAAAAATATAATTTAATCGCCTAAACTTCATCGTAGATCATCATTCTCCACCAATGGAAAAGCAAAAACTCACTGGAGCAGAGGTTCTCATCAAGTGTCTAGAGAAAAAAGGCGTTGAGTACATTTTTGGATATTCTGGTGGGGCTGCTATCCCCATATTTGATGCTCTAGTTGATTCTAGTATTGAACTCATCATGGTGCGGCACGAGCAAGGGGCGGCGCACATGGCTGATGGTTATGCTCGCTCATCAGGAAAACCAGGGGTTGTTCTTGTCACCAGTGGACCGGGTGCCACAAATACGATCACTGGACTATTCACTGCCCTAATGGATTCTTCTCCAATCCTGGTCCTTTCTGGTCAAGTGCCAACCTTTGGTCTAGGAAAGGACCTGTTTCAAGAAGCAGATATCTTTGGCATGACTGCTGCAGCCGTTAAGCATAGTTATCTGGTCAAAGATCCTAAAGAAATCCCTCAAGTCGTCGAAGAAGCCCTTCACATATGCTCCTCCGGACGACCAGGTCCAGTGCTTTTAGATTTACCCAAAAACGTCACTAGCGCTTGCCTCGATCCATTACCGGAAAATCCAAAAATCGACCTACCTGGATACTCTATTCCTGGTTCAGGTGACTTGGAAGGCATCAAATCGATGGCGAAAGAGCTCATGAAGGCACGGCGTCCCTTGATTCTTGTCGGTAACGGCGTTGTTATATCTGGAGCTCATGAACTCGTCACTCAACTTTCAGAGAAACTAGATTGCCCAACCGTAACGACTTTGCTTGGCAAGGGTGGTGTAGACGAATCGAGTGATTTGTGCTTGGGTTGGTTAGGCATGCACGGAACAGCCTACGCCAATAAAGCGGTAGGGCGCTGTGACTTGATCCTTTCTATAGGTTCTAGGTGGGACGATCGTATCACTCCTGCCAAAATAGAGAAATTTTGTCCATCAGCAGTCAAGATGCATATTGACATTGATCCAGCTGAGATCAATAAAGTTCTCGTTCCTGATGTTTCTGTCGTTGGCGACGCCAAACTTGTCGTCGAGGAATTGCTAAAACACGTCAGCCCGATTGAAAATGAAGCTTGGGTCAAAGAGGTTATAGATAACAAAAAGAAATTTCCTTTGAGCTACAAGATCCATGGCGGCCTAAAGGCGCAACAGGTCATCGATGAGCTTTATACGATAACCGAAGGTAGAGCCAACATTGCTGTAGATGTGGGGCAGCATCAGATGTGGGCGGGACAGTTTTACAAAACACATCGCCCCAGAACTTGGATTTGCTCCGGTGGGGCAGGTACCATGGGATTTGGTTTGCCAGCGGCTATCGGAGCGCAATTGGCTAGACCCGATGAGCTCGTCGTATCGATCTCTGGTGACGGTGGTTTTCAAATGACATCATTTGAATTGTCCACGGTCATGATCAATAAACTACCGATTAAAATTCTTGTTATCGACAACAAATACTTGGGCATGGTCCGGCAATGGCAAGAACTTTTCTATGAAAACCGCCTGTCCGGTGTCGACCTAGAAGGCAACCCAGATTTCGTTAAATTGGCCGAGTCATATGGCATGGAGGCTTTTCGTATCAAACGACCGGCCGATATCAAAAAAGTTCTCAGTAAAGCTCTGGCCTACGATGGCCCCTGCCTGATCCATGCCGAAGTCATCAAAGAAGATAGCGTCTTCCCCATGATCCCTTCAGGGGCAACCGTCGATGACATGATTCTCAAAGCACCACAACAAAAAATGGACAAACCTTTAGGCAGCACCTGATTAATTGGAATTAGCATGATCGACACGCTCTCTTTTGAACTCAATCACACCATCAGTCTCCTTGTTGTCAACAAACCTGGGGTCCTTTATAGGATCACCATGGTGTTCGCCCGCAGAGCTTACAACATAGAATCCTTGGTGGTGTCCGCTGCCCTTGATGGCAATTACTCTCGCATCACGATAACAGCAAAAGGTGACCCTGACGTTCTCGAACAGATCATCAAACAATGCTCCAAGTTGGTAGACTGCTTGCATGCGGAAGAGTACGATCCAACTTCGACCATTGAAAAAGAATTGGCCTTGGTCAAAGTCAAAACCAGCTCAAGCAGTCGTGCCGAACTCCTACAGATCTGTGATCACTTCAAGGCCCAAACCGTCGATCTCACTGAAGCATCCTTGGTTATTCAAATCATGGGGAGTACAGAAAAACTAGACGCTTGCGTGTCCATGCTACAGAAATTTGAAGTTCAAGAGATCGTTAGGACAGGAAAAGTTTTGATGAGAAGGGGAGTCGAAAAAACCTGAGGATTGACTCGGACCTTTGAACACTATTTGATCGCTAAAAGGCCCTCAAAACAGATGTATTTTAGGACTGAATTGATATCACTAAACCCAGCGCGACGCAGTAAGTCAACATTACCTTGGGTTGAAAAAGGCTCCAAGATACCTTTTAGACTTCTTGTTTTTTGAATGATCTCTTCAGCTTTATAGCCGTTTTGTAATTTATATTCGGTGTAAAGGGTAGAGGCGAGATCCTGAAACCGTGCATCGGGTCCCCTCACTTTTTCAAAAACAATAAAAGCGCCTCCCCAATTCAAAGCATCATAGATCCTCTGTATCAACTGCTGGCGCTGGCGAGGGTGAATAAATTGCATGGTGTAGTAAGCAATGATGAGGTCGGCCTTCTCAAACTTGAAGTTGTTAACATCTTCGTGAACCCACTGGATAGAAGATGCATACTTGGACTTGGCATGTTCAATCATTTCAAGGGAATTGTCGATAGCAACAAACTCAACTTTATCCTTATTTTGATGGTGATTCCATAATTGGTTGGACAACTTTCCGGTTGAACACCCCAATTCGTAACAACGACCGGGGGAGGGGATAAAGAAGTCTGAAATATCTTCAATGAGCCGATGACCTTCTTCATACAAAGGAATAGACCTCAGGGCGTGTTGTTCAAAACCATGGACAACATCACCATCAAAGCTCCACGCAGCATTACTGGCTTTCAAGGAATCCCCAATGGGTTTCGGGCTATTTTTCATCATTTTAGGTTACGTGAAAGGATGGAGCAACAAGTCCAACAAGTCCGAACCGAGGGAGCTAGCGCAGACACTAGATCTCAACCCAATTGGGATATCATATTTCCTTTATTTGACCCTTTAAGTAATTTGTTAGCAGCTCGCCTAAAGAAACGTTTTAAGCACTTGAGGAAATGGGCTAAGCGAATGAAGCTCAGTTGTTATCGTTTATACGAGAAAGACATTCCTGAGTTTCCCTGTACCATCGATTGGTACGATGGTGAAGTTGTCGTCTGGCTCTACCGCCGAAAAAAGGATGAAAATCAAGCCCAACAAAAGGCTTATGATGATCTCGTCATATCAGAAATCCAGTTGGGTTTAGCCATAAACGAGGATCAAATATCTGTAAAACGTCGTTACCGGCAGAGCGATGATGAAGGGAAACGTCAACAGTATCAAAAATTTGATCAAAGTGATGCCTGTAAGATCGTTGAAGAAAATGGACTCAATTTCAAGGTTAACCTTAGGGATTTCCTCGATACAGGTCTCTTTCTTGACCATCGAAACGCTCGATCATGGATCCGTGAACGATCCTCTGGCCTTAAGGTCTTGAACTTATTTGCCTACACAGGCAGTTTTTCCGTTTACGCCACCGCAGGTGGCGCTCGCTCTGTAACGAGCGTTGACTTGAGCAAAACCTATAGTCAGTGGACAGAAGAAAATCTGAACCTAAATCATTTCGATTCCATCTGTGACCAACGGGTCATTTCTGCTGATGTTATCGCTTGGTTGAAACACGCTCATTTAGAAAAGGACCACTATGACTTGGTCGTCTGTGACCCTCCAACTTTTTCTAATTCAAAAAAAATGAAAGAGGCTTCATTTGTTGTTGACCGTGATCATCCATGGCTTTTAGCTGATATCGCAAAAATACTCAAACCAGAAGGAAGATGTTTCTTCAGCACCAATTCCCGACAATTCAAATTGGATGAGCAAAAACTATCAACTGCTTTCGACAACATTGAAGAGGTCTCACAGCTCAGTGTTCCTGAAGATTTCCGCAATAAACGCATCCATCAAAGTTGGTGGCTACACAAGAAGTAGGTTAGGAATCCACAGGGTTGTCATGACGTTCATGCTGTCAGTACCACAGCTTCCGATAATGTATATTATGTAAATTTAATCAGTCCTTTATGGGGACCTTTTAACTTGAAACCTCATGGAGAAGAATTAAGCTAAACCACCCCCTTATTTTATAAAGTCATGAGACTTTCTAGTCAAATCTCTTACGAAGATGTCTTTGATAGGATCCCAGATCCCAGTCTCCTGATCGATTTGAATGATGAAACCATATTAGATGCTAGCTTTTCTGCCGAAAGAGCTCTAGGTACCGGTGAAGCCAATTGCCTGAATCACAAAAGATTATGGAGTTTGATCGATTTCAAAGATGACAACGTCAAGCGTACGTTTGTCAAAAACCTGAATATCACCAAACGAAAATTCTATCCAAGACGTTTTGAGACCATTATAAGCACCCAGGAAAAGAAAAATTGGGATATTGAAGTTCTGGGACACACCATTGAGATCTCCGATGATCGTCAGGTGTTACAAATCTCTTTTATTGATATCACACTCAGAAAAGAGAGTGAACGATTAAAAGAGCTGAGTAAACAAAATGCCAAAATGGTGGTCAAACACATGCTTCCCAAGTCCCTGCCCTCTATTCCAAACTATGAATTCGCCGTTTTCTATTTACCTTGGGACAATATTGGTGGTGACTTTTATGACTTCATTTCAATGGATGACAAGTGGGGAATATGCTTAGGGGACGCGAAAGGTCATGGGCTAGAGGCAGCACTCGTCATGGGCATGGCCAGAAAAACGCTCTCTATGCACGCCTCACAATTGAAAGACCCCAAAGATATCTTGTGCAAAACCAATGATACCATTTTTCCCGATCTAGACAAGGGCAACTTTATCACCTGTTTTTTTGGACTTTTCGATCCAAAAAATCACCTCATGGACATCGCCTCCGGAGGTCACAACTTAACTTTAGTCTATCGTTCGAGCGATAAATCCATTGAGTCTATACAGAGCAAGGGGCTTCCCCTTGGTCTTAGGGCAGGCTCTAAATTCGAAAATCTCATGGAAAAAAAGCAGTTGAGCTTTGGCGTTCAAGATATGTTTGTCCAGTACTCGGATGGGATTGCTGATGTCGAAAACAAAAAAGGTGAACTCTTCGGCATGGAAAGGTTTGAAGCCCTTCTGCAAGCAAACGGACATTTATCTTGTCATGATCTATGTAACTTAGTTCAAGAAAGGCTCAAATCCTTCCAAAAAAAGCACAGGCCTAAAGATGACATTTGCCTCTTGCTCATCAAAAGGTGCTCTTGAGGTTTAAAAATATGACAATGAGAGTGTGAGAAAAGCAATAAACAGCAGAGTACACATCAACCATTTGATATCTTTATACAGTAAAGTGTCTTTAAAAACACGAGGGCGACTGCCCTCCCCTACTTCAGGCAAACCAATGTCGTCATAAATGGTATTGGGTGACCAGCCTGTCTGATCATCTGAACCACAATGGGGACAGACAATAGCGCCTTCCGGGACGATGCCCTCACAGTTGGGGCAACGAAAAGATGATGACGAAGCCATCGTCTTAAATCAGCTTCTCTTTCAGCGCCCTCGCCATCGGATGAGCACCATCCAAATCAAGGGCTTTAAAACAGTGAGCCCGAGCCAGATCATCAGCTTTGACCCGACTGTAGATGATCGCACACTGGTAGTGAGCCTCCACTGATTCTGGATTGATGTCGAGCCATTTCTTGAACCAGTGCAGCGCCAAATCATACTCCATTCTTTGTTTATGACAAAATCCCAAAGACTTGAGAGCAATCTCATTAAAAGGGTCTTTATCATGCGCTTTGTTCAAAGCTAAAACCGCTTGATCAAGGTCACCAAATTGGCGGAAAGCCTCGGCCCGTTCTAGTTCAACCTGACAAGGAGATTGGATCATGTCCGGTAATGATTGGCAAAGTTTAACGAGGGCATGAACATCTTTTCTCGATATAAACAAGACCTTCAGTTTTTCAAAAAGCTCAGGAAAAAGCCCCCGTTCATGCCATTGTTCAATGAGATAGACTTCGTAATCCTGACTGCGTTTAAAATAGACACTATCCCTTAGTCTGGGCGGCTCACTTGCTTGCTCCGGTGAACTGGAAGAGCTCGATGAATCTAGAAGGGACAAGTTCGAGTTGCGTTTTTGTCTGAATGGCGCCTCAGTTGTCAAAGGACGATCAGTGCTGGGCGTTGCCTTTTCCTGTTTGTCCTTCATGTCCACCTTGGCAATAGACAAACGCACAGGCTTGGGCTCAAGCCTGATAGCTTTCTGTTGAGCTTCACCTAAAGCTATTTTTCTCAAGGACTCCCTATCCAACTGGCCGGTGCTTCTAGATAAGGAGATCGCTTCCAGAACTTTAGCTTGAAGTTCAGCGACATCTTCACTTAAAGGGCTTTGCTCTGCAGCCATCGCCAAGCGACGGCCAAGTCGAAGAGCTTGAATCCCTTTAGCCAAGGTTTATCAGTTAGCCCCCAATGGCTTGGGGTCCCAGGACTGATCAAGACGATCCTCGAGAGCTTTGCACACAGTGGAGAGCACTTTGAGGCGGGCATACAATTTATCATTGGAGGGGATCAAATGCCATGAGGCATGGTTTTGTTCTGTGAGTTCAAACATATCTTCTGCTGCATCTAGGTAAAGATCCCATTTTTCACGATTGCGCCAGTCCTCATCATTCAGTTTCCAAGCTTTGTAATCGATTTTAGCTCGCTCTTCAAAACGTCGCAATTGCTCCTCCTTTGACACGTGCAGCCAAAACTTACACAAAACGGTACCATGATGGATGAGTTCGGATTCAAAATCCTTGATCTCTCCAAATGCTTGATGCCAATCTTTTTTTTGCGCAAAACCCTCTACCCTCTCAACCAAAACGCGACCGTACCAACTTCGGTCGAAAATAGCCAGTCGCCCTCCCCTTGGACACCTTTTCCAGAACCTCCACAGATAGTGATGGTCTAACTCCTCCTGAGTTGGAGCAGCGATAGGGATAACGCTGTATTGTCGCGCATCAAGTGCCTTGGTCAGTCTTCTGATAGCACCCCCCTTCCCTGCCGCATCCCAACCTTCAAAAACAAGCACGGTCGATATTTTGCGGCGATAAGCTTCATTTTGTAACTTGTTGACCTTTGACTGCAATCGCTTCAGTTCAGCCTTGTAGATCGATCTTTCTACACTTCTAGATAGATCGCAATGGCTCAACAAGGCATGACGCTCTCCTATGCTTTCCATACAAGTCAAGCGCTCTTGCTTCTGTTTGACTTCACTTAACTTTTGCTCAACTTGAGTGATGAAATTTTCACTCATTTGCAAAAAACGGCTCTTTTCTTTTGAGCCATCGATCACCGTCCAAGGGATAGCATCGGTTTGCTCAATCAATTCATTTGCACTTTCCATGTAGCTATCGTAAAGCTCAAGGCTTTCCCAATCACTTGCCGTGATTTGCCAGTTTGAGAGTTCATCTGAACTCAATTTCATCAAGCGCTTTTCTTGTTTAGACTTGTTGAGTTGCATCCAGTATTTAAGAACCAAATACCCATTGTCTTTTAGAGTTTTTTCAAAAGCGACAACTCGTTGTAACTCTTTATGGTATAGATTACGGCTGATCTCGCCTTTGACTCTTTTCAACAATGGCAACGTTGCCCAGGCGTTAAGGTACAAGCCAATTTCACCAGCCCCAGGCAAATCGTTCCAGTAACGCCACATGCGGGGCCTCAATTTTTCTTCCTCTGTTTCTTCGCCATAAGCTGAGGTTGATATCCACCTAGGGTCCATCCACTCGTTGAGTAAATTTACACTCTCGTGTTTACCGGCTCCATCTACGCCACAGAACATGACCACCACCGGTATTTTAGCCTCACGGATAAGGTGTTGGATCTCCACCATTCTTTTACGACACGCTTCAGACCTTTGAGTCAACTCAGCTTTGTCGGCTTTGATTGGCCTAAGGATCTTATCGGAGATTGTATTCGTCATGCAACCTTGTTTAAATACCGACTAAATTGTAAAGACAAATACCGTAAATAAACCGCAAAATTGTATTTATTTGCGATGTACAGCACGGTTATTTTGGCATTGCTAATCCATGATCTTTGATGATTTTTAACACAATATCTTTGGTATAACTTCGCCCTAAACTGGTTTTCAGCTGTTGCTCGTTCAACACGCGAGTGATTTCATCAACACTGCGCCGATTGAACAATTGCCGAACAATTTGAACGGCCTTGTGCTCATCCCTTTTAGCTCTTGTCAGACTGACTCTACGCTGAGCTTCGCTCCTCATATGCCCTATGCTATGACTTGCCGCACCCTGAGCATCACCTTCGTGTTTTCGGAGGTGATGGACTCTTTGCTTTTCAGTGAATAACTTCTGCTTTATCAAATCCAATTC
>JACLAC010001189.1_pt1 | contig 61081 bp, 57 predicted proteins | sample 8027881 | NCBI WGS metagenome assembly JACLAC01 (sample SAMN15725517, study PRJNA655200) | protist metagenome | isolation source: fluorescence activated cell sorting (FACS) single amplified genomes of... | place: Spain: Blaines Bay Microbial Observatory, Mediterranean Sea | collected 2016-01-19
TAATATTAATAATATAAATATCTTATATTTTTTAATTGAATCATATTTATAACTTTCTTGGATAAATTTTTTTATCAAGACTAGCAGTCCCCCTCCATCTTGGGGAAACTGAAGCAGAACGAGCAATCACAAAGAAGCAGCAAATTCTTGATGTAGCCTCGGCCAGAGCTTGCTCAGGATGTCATTGTGTCCCGTGTCCGGAACTTCAAGATATTCGATCTGCCCTGGGTTCAAGGCGGCAAGTTCTCGTCCCATCTGAACAGGGACGACCTCGTCACGATCTCCATGAGCAATCAGAATCGCTGGAAATGGGTTTCGTTCCAACACAACCTGCAGTGGTTTCCGATTTTCAAAGTGATGTCGCAAGAGTGGCACCAGCCACCCACCAAAGAGATGTCGCACCATGTCTGCCAAGCTTGTGAACGGTGATAGCAGAACGATTCGATCTACCGGATGATCTTCTGCAAACTGCAAAGCCGCTGCAGCTCCCAGCGAATGCCCCAAGGTGGCCCAGCCTGGCTGTGATTCAATCCCATACTCTCTCTGCCATACCTGGAATGCTTCCCTTGTAGAAATGCGAATCATTTCAGGGGAAGCACTACCCTCACAAGACCCATAGCCGGGATAGTCAATCAAAAGAAAGCCCACTCCAGATGGATTTACCTGAGTAAGAAGCCCAAGCCAATCCAACGCCAGACCAGCGTTCCCGCCAAACAAAACCCAGACGCGTTGAACTGAACCGTTCTTAGGAGGAAGGTAATAAGCTGTCTGTGAACCTTCTGTTGTGTGATAGCGAAGGAGTTCCAGAGAAGAAGTTTTCCAGGGTTGATAACCTGCTGGGTAGGTTCGGGGATGATAGATTAGCTTGTGCTGAAAAAGTGTAAGCATCAACAAAACTCCAAGCATAAGAAACAGCCATCGAAATAGCGTTTTGAGCCAGCGTATTTCTCTCATTGAGTAGTAATAGCGAGATTGAATGTGGAGGAATAGCTTGAAACGTGAATCAAATCATCACATTTTTCTGTCTCCTGTTGTCTTTGGCAAGTCAGTGGATTACTGGTCCGTTGTCGTTGCCATTGAAAAAACTGAAGAACTTCCGTGGAGGAAACATGTTCAAGAGATTGAAAAGCTTGCTGCGTTCTGCAGGTATTTTGGGTGTGTCGTTACTGACTGCTGGAACTCTGATGGCCCAGGAGTGTCCACGAGGAACTCTGGACAGCCGCTTCTGTGACCGTGACGGTGACCTAGTGGCTGATGCCCCCACAGATCCCAGTGAATGGGTCAACCCAGACACTTTGAATTTTGTTTACACACCTGTTGAAGATCCTGCTGTGTACAAGACTGCCTGGGCAGATTTCATTACACATATGGAAGAAGTGACGGGCAAAAAGGTTAGGTACTTCATTATTCAGTCCAATGCAGCTCAAATCGAAGCCATGCGCTCTGGACGCATACACGTAGCCGGATTCAATACCGGCTCCAATCCATTGGCTGTCAACTGTGCTGGCTTTGCACCCTTCATGATCATGGCCAGTCTCGACGGAAACTTCGGCTACGAGATGGAGATCATCACTTATCCAGGCAGTGGAATCAACAAGGTCGAAGACATCAAGGGTCGTAACCTCGCGTTCACCTCTCCGACATCCAACTCTGGATTTAAGGCGCCTTCTGCGATCTTGAAGGCCGAGTTTGACATGCTTCCTGAGCGTGATTTTGAGCCTTCCTTCTCTGGAAAGCACGACAACTCGATTCTTGGTGTAGCCAACAAGGACTATGATGCAGCTTCCATCGCCAACTCAGTGAAATCAAGAATGATCTCACGAGATGTGATTAAGGCTGAGGATGTGATTACGATCTATAAGTCTCAGACTTTCCCGACCACTGGATTTGGACATGTTCACAACCTGCATCCAGATGTGGCCAAGAAAGTTCGGGAAGCCTTCTCCAGCTTTGAGTGGGACAAGCCAGACGGTACACCAACCAGCTTAAAAGTTGAATTTGAGAAGTCCAACGAAGGTAAGTTTTTGCCAATTACCTACAAAGAGCATTGGGCTGTGATCCGTACGATCGACAAAGCCAATAACGTTTCCTACGCCTGCAAGTAACTTATCTTTGTCCGCTCCCTTAGGAGCGGACCCCTTCGTAGATTTTTCATGCTTGAATTGAAGAAACTAGGCAAAAAGTATCGCACTGGAGACCGTGCCCTCAAGGAAGTCGACCTAACGGTTCCAGCTGGGCAGGTTCTTGCCTTGATTGGCCCTTCTGGAGCTGGCAAGTCTACATTGATTCGCTGCATCAATCGACTCGTCGAACCCACCTCAGGAGACGTCCTACTGAAAGGAGAGAGTCTAACCCACTTGCGAAGTAGTGGTCTGCGCAGGGTCCGTCGAAGAATTGGAATGATTTTTCAGGAATATGCTTTGGTAGAACGACTTAGTGTGATGGAAAACGTGCTCTCCGGTCGATTGGGTTACGTTGGATTTTGGGCCAGCTACTTCCGTCGCTTCCCGCAGTCAGATATTGACACGGCTTTTTCACTGCTGGACCGTGTCGGCTTGGAACCAATGGCAGACAAACGTGCCGATGAGCTTTCTGGTGGGCAACGGCAAAGAGTGGGCATTGCCCGGGCTCTGATTCAGAAACCGGAGTTGCTGCTGGTGGATGAACCCACGGCAAGCCTTGATCCCAAAACTTCCCGACAGATCATGCGGTTGATTACGGAACTCTGCACCGAACGCAAGCTTGCAGCGATCATTAATATCCATGATGTGGCGCTGGCCCAGATGTTTGCACAGCGCATCGTGGGTCTGCAGGCTGGCTCGATCGTCTATGACGGTGATCCAGAAGGTCTGACTTCAGATGTACTGACGCAGATCTATGGAGAGGAAGACTGGACAGCAGTTCGCAAACAACAGAGCAGCGAGTCTGAGCAAGACATTGGTGATCTTGAGGAGAACCTCTGATGAATGCTTCAAGGACCTGGAGACCAAAACCATTCATTGAAAATCCTAAACTCCGTTGGGGGATCACAATTGGAGTCTTACTCTACATGCTGCTAGCGCTTGGCTCTGTAGAAGTCAACTGGATGAGAATCTATGCAGGATTGGATCGGGGACTGCAATTTGTCGCAGCATTTGCCCAACCCAACTTCACTGAGCGCTGGACTGACATCTCTGAGGGGTTAGCAGAGAGCTTGGTGATGACGGTAGTCTCTACAGTAATTGGTATTGTTATTTCAATCCCGATTGCCCTTGGAGCTTCCCGCAACCTCGCTCCTTTACCCATCTATCTCTTCTGCCGAGCGATCATTACACTCTCCCGGACCTTCCAAGAAGTCATCATAGCCATCCTATTTGTAGCAATCTTTGGGTTTGGACCCTTTGCCGGTGTACTAACAATCTCTTTTGCGACCATTGGATTTTTGGCAAAACTGCTTGCTGAAGCCATTGAGAACATTGATCCTGGACAAGGCGAAGCTGTTCGTTCGACGGGAGCCCGCTGGTGGCAGTGGTTGAACTACGGTATTCAACCGCAGGTGATGCCTCGTCTGATTGGACTCTCACTCTATCGGCTCGACATCAACTTTCGAGAATCAGCTGTTGTCGGTCTCGTTGGAGCTGGAGGAATCGGAGCTACTCTGAACACAGCGTTTGACCGCTACGAATTCGATACTGCCGCAGCTATCCTGATCTTAATCATTGGAATCGTGATGTTTGCCGAGTATTCATCTAGTGCGATTCGCAAGCGAGTTCAGTGATGCCTGTTGAAACGAACTCCCAAGAAAAGATCTGGAAGCATCGCGACCGCAAGACACAGTTGACTCACTGGGCAATTTGGTTTTTTGGGACTGCGCTGTTTGTCTGGTGCTGGCAACTGGTTTCAGAGAAGACCGAATGGTTCTTTGTGCTGGATGCCCCAACCATTGCCGCAGATATCGGCTCCAGGATGGTCCCACCAAGGTGGGAATACATCGACAAGCTCTGGGTTCCACTATGGGACACTCTGAATATCGCTACTCTCGGTACTCTGCTGGCCCTAGTTCTAGCTGTGCCTGTGGCCTTCCTCGCAGCACGCAATACTTCGCCCAGCCCCACACTCCTGCGACCAATTGCCCTACTAGTCATCGTTTCATCGCGATCCATTAATTCACTGATCTGGTCCCTGTTGTTGGTCTCTATCCTAGGACCTGGGGTACTTGCCGGAATCATTGCGATTGCCCTACGATCCATTGGCTTTGTTGCCAAACTACTCTATGAGGCCATTGAAGAGATTGATGAAAACCAGGTAGAGGCAATCAAGACAACAGGAGCCAGCCGTTCCCAAGTGATTGCCTATGGCATCGTTCCACAAATTCTTCCTACCTTTGTTGGCGTGTCTGTGTTCCGCTGGGACATCAACATCCGTGAATCCACGGTCTTAGGATTGGTCGGAGCTGGAGGGATCGGACTGCAGCTTCAGGCATCTCTGAACATTCTAGCCTGGCCTCAAGTGACCTTGATTCTACTGATGATTTTCCTGACTGTGCTCTTCAGTGAGTGGCTCTCTGCCAAAGCCCGCCATGCGATCATCTAAGCATGTTGACGCTCTCCCTATTTCGCAAGCAGCAACAAGTTGAGGACCTGATCAGGTTTCTATTGAGGAACTTAGAAGATCTGGCTCTTCATCATCGAGAGGCCTTGACCGCCTACCTGGACGGTAACCTCGCAGAGTGTGAGCAGCGAGCCCAAGAGGTGGACCGTCTGGAGTCCGAGTTGGACGACTTGCAGCGTCAAATTCAGCAATTGCTCCTGCGGGAAGCGCTGATGCCTGATTCTAGAGATGATGTGCTGCGCCTACTGACTAAGCTCGATCGTATTCCAGGACAGTGTCGTCATTCCCTTAAAGAGCTACTACTGGAGCTTCCCCCACTCCCCAATGATTTCCGAGCCTCCCTAGTATTGATGTTTCACAAGACCCATAGTTGTCTCCGTGCGTTGAGCGCCACTGTAGACTCACTCTTCTCAGATCTTCGCTCCGTGCCTCGTCATGCCGAAGAAGTCGCCCGTCAAGAAAGTGAGGTGGATCGAGTGGAACAGCAGTTATTGGTTCGAGTGTTTAGAGATGATTCGCTGGAATTAGCGCGCCAGTTCCAGTACAAGGCCATGCTTCAGCGACTGGGAGGAATTTCTGATCTAGCAGAAGATGTAGCGGATGAAGTACTGCTGATTGCCACCAAAAGAATGGCCTAGTTGACAACCCGCAGGGAAAACACATTCTGGAGAATGAAGAGGCCCAAAAAGCAAAGCAGACTTGCTACCAACGGTGTAATTAACCAGCCCAGGGCTACTCTTCCGACTCTCCCCCAATTGATGTCCCGCCCACCACGTAACAAACCGACACCCAGTATTGCTCCAAGTATTGCCTGAGAACTAGAGACAGGCACTAAGGGCAGTGATGGTAGACCTTTTGACTGAAGCCAAGCTTTCAAACTAGCTGAAGCAAAAAGCAGCAAGACTATTGAATGGGCACTGACACAAATCCAGGCAGCCAAGGGTGACAGATTTGCCAGGCCAGATCCAACCAATTCAATTGTCCTTCTGGAGTAGGTCAACACTCCAGAGGCCATCGCCATCCCTCCAACCAGTAGCAATAGCTGGGTTGGTGAGCTTTCAAAGCCCTGCCAGCTAAGAGCAGGGAAAGGCTGCGATGGTAAAAAGACCGCAACGACGTTTGCAATGTTGTTAGCGCCCAGGCTATACGCACCCAGCGCTCCAGAACCGAGCAAGGCAAGCCGCGTATAGCCATCCAGACGAATCAACCCAATTCGACTATTTCGCAAGATCAACTTTACTATCCACATCATTGCCATCGCCATCGCTGCAGCCATCAGAGGTCCAAGTACCCAGGTGGAAACAACTTGCAAAAAAACAGTGATATCTGTTGCAACTCCTGCAAAGGCATTCCAACCCAGCAAAGATCCAATCAACGCCTGTGTTGTCGAAACCTGAATTCCAGTTCGAATCATCAGGAAAACAGCGATCGCTGCAGCCAGGGCAACCATGAACGCCCCACCAAGCACACTCACTGAACTCAATTCGACCAACCCCCTCGAAACACCTTCCCCACTCCAGACGGCTCCGAGAACCATAAAAATGCTACAAACCACTACAGCTGTTGAAAAACGGATCATTCGACTACCGACTGCTGTCCCAAAGACATTGCCAGCGTCATTAGCTCCCAGTGACCAGCCGAGAAATAGCCCGCTACTCAACAGGAAGAGAGTTTCTATCGTCATTCTTTGAGTAAACTCACAGCTACTGTTGTTGTGTGGATGACCGTTGAATCAATTGCTCTAAGTCTGCAGGAGTGTTGATTCCTTGCCAGCAAATCTTCAAGTGTTCAGGCACTTTCAAAATATTTAGCGGCCATTGCTGCATTCTCCGATTGATCTGCTTCCCTCCATCTAGCCACGTAGCTTCTAGCAGATAACGGAAACCTGGTTCGTAGACACCAATCATGGTTTCCAAAGGGCCAATCGCATGACGAGCCAAGGTAGCTAGTCGAAGGGGATCTCTCTGCGACAACAACCACTCCAGTGCCTCAAGATGTAACCTTGGATAATCGCACCCAACTACTAGCCAGGTCGTGTTTGGTTCTGATTCCCACAGCCCGAGCAGTCCACCCCAAGGACCAAAGCCTTGCACTCGATCTGGGATTACAGCATAACGCTCAAGTTCTTGATGATTGGAGATGGACCAATCCTTTGGAATAAGAGGCAGGACCCCTCCAAAGACGACTCTACCCACTCCCAATAATTCTTCTAGTAGATGAGCTAATTTTAAAGCCATCGGTCTGCCATCGATTTGCATCCAAGCTTTTGGGTGGCCCATCCTAGTGGATTGTCCTCCGACGAGGACAGCAGCCTTGAGTGTTTGTTGCCTTCGCATTGCTCGGAGTTTTTCGAGGCAATGATCCAGTAGTTTGATTTCTTCTCCCAGGCCAAAGCAGGGAATTTTCAACCGAGCTAACAATGCTGGATTTGTTGAACCGGGAACTCCAGCCCAAAGTGCAAGAACTCTTGAGTTGTCCAGCACAGGAATTCCCTGGCTGGGGTGAAGACAAACCACCTTCCAGTCACTTGATTGCTTACCCCCTTCGCGTAGTAAAATATCGAAGGGAACTTGGCGTCGGAGCTGAACTTCTGGGGCTACAGATCCTTGAAAGAAGTCACTTCCAGATAAATGCAGAAGAGTCTGAGTGGGATCAACAAAACCGACACCAGCAGCTCCTTCATCAAAAAACCTTTGGCTATCCTTGCTGGTAATTGGGGCGTGAACTTCCGAAGAGCTTTTGAGCACAGCCGGTGAAAATCCACCTGCTTTTAGTAATTTCAAACATTGGAGTAACAACTCGGTCTTGCCAGAAGCCGAATAGCCACAAAAAGCCAGGGAGGGAGTGAATGGTGAGGCGGTAACAGGTTCCATCAGCTGACAGCCTGGGGCTTGTATCCCGAATTCAACCGGATGGTTGCTAGCACACTGACTCCCACCATCAGCGTTGCGGTTGTCAGGCACCCAACGAGTCCAACAATTTGATAGGTCCAACCGGAGAGAAGTGTTCCCAGCAAACGTCCAGCAGCATTGGCCATGTAGTAAAAACCCACATCCATGGTAACTCGTTCGCTTTGAGTAAAGGCAAGAATAAGGTAGGAGTGAAGCGAAGAATTAACCGCAAAGACTGCTCCAAAAATGGCAAGTCCACCTACTAAAATTTGGGTCAGCCAGGAGGAGTTTTCCTGTAAAAAAAAGCTCGTAATGGCAAGAGTCACTAAGACCAAAAAGAGGATCGACCCCCAGTTTCGGGTAGCGCCAACCAGTTCCTGTTCTGAGCGGGAGTCAGCCTGCAACAACTTGGGAACCATCGTTTGAACCACTCCATACAGTATAATCCAGAATGACATAAAGGTCCCAATGAGGAAAAAGGCCTTGTAGTTGCCAGCTTCGCTACCATCTGACAGAACTGCATAGAAATATATCGGGATCCCCACAACAAACCAAACATCTCGGGCTCCAAAAAGAAAGATCCGTGCAGCTGAGAGCCAATTCACGTTATGGGACTTTGAAAAAACCTCGGAAAACTTCGCTTTCTTTCTGCCCTTGGGTAGTCCAGGTGGCATGAAGAGGAGCAGAGTCATTAAAATCAAACCCAGTACAGACGCCATGCCGACAATCGACCAGAGGAAACCAACGGAAGCCAACAAGCCGGCACCCAACAGGAAGCCGCAGCCCTTCACCACATTCTTCGAACCCGTCAACAGCGCCACCCAGCGAAACAAACGGCCATCCTCCTTGGGTGCCAGCAGCTTCACTGCTGACTTGGAAGACATCTTGGTTAGATCCTTGGCGACACCACTAGCTCCCTGAACCAACATCACAAACACCACCGAGAGGTTGACCGTCCAACCCGGATCTAATTGGGTGAGGGCACACAAAGCCAATACCTGCAGACCAAGTCCCACAAATAGCGTGCTCGTGAGTCCAAAACGGGCGGCAACCCAACCTCCAGAGAGGTTGGTAACCATACCAGCGATTTCGTAGAGAACAAACAGATAGGCTAATTGAATCGGCGAAAACCCAAGGGTGTGAAAATGCAACAAGACCAACATCCGCAGAGCACCATCAGTCAGCATGAATGACCAATAGGCTGCAGTGACCGCCAAGTAGGCGATAAATCCTTTTGAGTTCGAGCTTATTTCAGCATTCATCACTACAGTTGGTTGAGAATCATTTTTGTTAAATCGGCCATCCGCATCACGTAGCCCCACTCGTTGTCATACCAGGCATAGACCTTCACTTGAGTGCCATTCACCACCATCGTAGAGATTCCATCAATAATCGCAGAACGGGGATCATTAACGTAATCTGTAGAAACCAGTGGGCGTCGTTCGAATCCAAGGATCCCCTGCAACGAACCATTGGCATAGGTTTCAAAGAGTTGATTCAACTCCCCGACCGTGGTGGGACGCTTCAGTTCAAAAACACAATCTGTCAGCGATGCATTCAGCAGAGGTACTCGAACTGCGTGACCGTTCAAGCGTCCATTTAGATCAGGATAAATCAGGGTGATCGCCGTCGCAGAACCTGTTGTCGTTGGGATTAGTGAGTTCAATGCCGAGCGAGCCCGTCGTAAGTCCTTGACAGGGCGATCCACAATGGTCTGTGTGTTGGTCACATTATGAATGGTTGTGATTGATCCATGCTGAATGCCGATCTCCTCATGGAGAACCTTAACGACTGGAGCCAGACAATTGGTTGTGCAACTGGCTGCTGTAATCAAATGATGCTGCAAAGGATCATACAGATGATGATTTATCCCATAGACCAGGTTGAGGGCTGGTTCACTCTTGATAGGGGCAGAGACCAATACCTTTTTGACTCCTGCCCGAAAATACGGCTGCACTCGCTCCGGTGTCTTGAAAAAACCTGTGCAATCAATAACTAGATCAATGCCCGCTTCTTTCAGAGGTAGCTGATCAATCCTTTCAACCGCCAGTATTGGGATCTTTCGATCATCAACAATGATACTTTTTGAATCAAAGGAGATTTCTGCGCTCCAGCGCCCATGAACAGTGTCGAATTCTAGCAGGTGTGCGTGCAGTTCAGGACTGCCTACAGCATCATTGAGCAAGCTAATCTCGTGGGGTTGCACTTCCTGATGAATGAGTGCCCTGAGTAAAAGTTTGCCAATTCTGCCTAAGCCGTTGATGGCGATGTGTGCCATATTTGTTCTCGATTCTCTGTTGGGTGTAGGGGTGTTGTTTCTACAAAGAAATCCTTAATACAGAAGCAGGGTCAGCGTGCACAGATCTCACTCAAGGACTGTTGAGCAATAATCCTCCAGCGCTCCAGATCCTCAGCACAGATAGGATGCCACTTAGCAAGCAAAGGTAGCAGGGCCTGTACAGCTTAGTGTCGATCACTTTCAGGTTGACGGAGTGAATAGAAAATCCAGGTGCCTTCCCGGCGAAACTGGATCAGACCTGCATGTTTAAGGAACTGGAAGTGACGGGAAATTTTAGATTTCGGTAACCTGTGACCGCCTCCTCCTGGCAATTGCAAAGCTCTTCTCCGTGAGCAAGTAAATTCAGAATGCGCAGACGGGCTGGTTCCGCGAGTGCCTTGAAGAGTTGGGCGGTCGCATCAAGTTGAAAGTCTGGATCGAGTTGAGCAAAGATTTCCACGTTGTCTCCTTTATTTTTGCTTACACAAAAATAATTAGGTCACCGGTTTTGTCAACAACTTACAATGCAGGGAGTACCTCAAGGTTTCTGCTTAATTTCTCAGAGGAAGTGCCAAGCCAATAGTCATGAAGAGTCCTCCACAGACTTGATTGAAACGCTGTCCCACTCGCTGTAGCCAAGGACGAATCCGTTGAGCCAGGCTGGCCAGGCAGAGCTCTGTGACAATTTCAATCAACACAAAAGTAGCAGCCATCAAGACAAACTGCAGGACGAGTTCTCGCTGCGTGTCAAAAAACTGAGGCAAGAAGGCAGCAAAAAAAAGAATACCTTTGGGATTGGTCACCGCCGAAAGAGCCCCCTGACGAAAGAGTGTCCTCTTGCGAGAACTCTGCAATATAGGCGCAAGAGTTTCGCCGACAGGTGGCGCTCGCCAGACTTGAATACCGAGCCAGATTAGGTAGACCCCACCAACAAGTTTGAGAATGGTCAGACCAATCAGTGCGGATTGAAGCAGCGCACCGATTCCAAATAGAGAAAGTGCAATGAGGATTGTGAACCCCACCGCTCCACCAGCAATCGTACTTAGGGTCCGACGCCATTCGTAGAGAGCGCCATGCGTGAGAGCCAGCAGGCCGTTTGGTCCTGGAGAGAGGGAGAGCCCGAGGGCAGCAACCGAATAGATCAACCAGGTCTGTGGGTCCATCTTTCCTTCAGTCACCGAATTGAGATCAATTTAAATGCGAGCTCGGACGTTTGGTGCGTGTAGTTGAGTCGAATGGAATTGCTGCACGCGGGTGTTGCCAATCTCTAACAGTTGCTCCACGGTTTGTTCATCACACCCCAATGACTGAGCAATATTTCTCAATAACTCGCATTCTCTTTCATCAAAATGCCGATCAATTGTTGCCACGTTGAGTAGGCTGTCAAGGACACGATCTCTCAACTCCTTGGGTAGCTCAATTGGCTCTAATTCTGGACATTTACTATGAAGTACATATTCTTCCAGATCAAGGATTTCATCGTGGTCTGAAAGGAGTTGAATGGCTGAGTGCACGAAGGCACGCTCATGTAGATCTACTCGACCATCAGCCTGGACCATGGCCACTACCATTCGGGCAAACCAGCGTCGCTGTGTTGGGGTAAACATCTCCAACATCTCTGGATTGAACTCTGGGATTTGATCTTCTTTCTCCTCAAATTTCTGCTCTGTTTCACGCAGAATTCTAATAGTGGAAAGTACATTTTGGGACTGTTCATAACCGGAGAGAGCCGACTCACGAAACCAGTAGTACGCTTCATCCAGATTTTTAGGTATGCCTTTGCCACGAAAGTTCAGGATTCCTAGCTCATATTTTGCCTCCGCACTACCAAGAGTAGCTGCCTGCATCAGTAACCGATAGGCAGCGCTTGCATTACCTTCTAGTCGTAACAGTTTGAGCGCCTGCTGCGTGAGGTGCTCTTCATCAGTGCCTTTCTCCGTTTTTGCTGGGACTCTAGTGGTGGATGACAGTGCCACGACCTGATCCGTATGATTCAAATCAAACAGATGTTGGCCTCGCAGCGCAGATTCCTTAGCAATAAAGATTAGACTGTCTCCGGGGTTGACCGATTGACCAAAATGTGGGTTTACCAGCAGTTTATTTGTTCCTCGACGAATCAACCCCACAGGAAGATAGCCGTATTCTTTTTTTTTCTTGAGGATTGTTTCCTCCCAACTGGCTGTTGTCCAATCGTAGCTCAGGCGACGGACAAAGAGGCTCTGAGTACCTAAATCATGTGAGAGCAATTGGCTCACAAGGTTTCCCAAACCACTATTATTGGCAGACTGGGCGAGAATCGGAACGATCAGATCATCGAACTTGAGGCAGAAATCACATCCCACTTTGAGGAGATGCTGGTCAAAGTTATCATCACGGAAGGTTGCAATCGTAAATATTTCACCATCTGTTTCCTGTTCCAGACACAGTACCGCCATAAAGGTCTGGCCATCTTGCAGATGGTCAACAAAGGCCACCTTAGCCATGGATGCCCGTGCTTTGCGGAAAGATTCCTCGCTGTTAGTAGGATCCTGAATCCACTCCACTGAAAGATTTTCTGGAATTTCCTCCGACTGTGGTAAGCTCGTCAGCACTACGATATGATCACCCAACTCCCCACGAGACAGTTCTCTCAGCATGCGCCGGATAAAAATAGGATTATCCGAATTGATCAATAGATGTCCATCAATGCGAATATCATCCATCCCAAACACTTCAATCCCATGCTCTTCCAAGTCTCCACCCTTTCGCTCCGCAATTGACTTCAGTTGAATAACCTGATTGTCTTGACGCAAAATGTATTCAGAGCTGGGATTAATCAACACTACCTCTTCGACCACGATGCCCAGAGGCATATCTCCCGACGACCGCTTGGTCACTTGTACGTATTCCATCCATGTTTTTTCGGCAAATCGTGAGGGTAGCGGTTTTGTTTCCAGACGGTGTTGTTGTGACTGATGCACCACTCCCCGAATCCAGGAAGGCCCTCCCTGCGAACGGAAAGCTTGAAGCATCATCGGCACGTACAGGTCATATGGATTCAGAGCATGGTCGCAGCCTACATCCGCAAAGAATTTACGAAAATCGCTTCCTACGTATTGAGCAAGGGTGATCAGTTCACCCTTGCTCAGGGTTTCCAGTTGTAACACCGTGATCAAACCCTGGTTACTGTTCTTGAAGTAGACATAGGCTGTATGAGCCGACTTGGCACTAGCCTTCAGTAAGGTTTCAAGTTGCTGAGGATCACCAGCCACCCAAGTGACGTCCTTATACTCAGTGGTAAGCAGTGGATGTTGAGAAGATGGAGAAACAATTACGATCTTGCGCTCCTGAACCAACTGCTGATTCTGTCCCAGAATTTTAGTCATCCAGGCAGAATCATCTGAACAAACAAGGATGTGACCCTGCTTCTTAACCAGGTCCAACCCCTGTTCGCGCGAAGAGCGATATTCACTGACCTTGTTTGTCAAGGTAGAGACAATCAGCGAGTAATTCAGGACTCCTCCAATAATCACAAGAATAGTGAATACTCGTCCCCAGTAAGTTTCTGGCGACATATCGCCAAAGCCTACCGTGGCGATAGTCACAATCGACCAATAGAAGCTATTGAAAAGGCTGCCATATTCTGTTTCAGCATTCCCAGTCAACAAATATTCGATAACATGAATCCCCAGGGTGGAGAAAACAATTAGCGTGGGGAGAAACCAGTAGAGAATGTGACGGGTCTTCATAGTCGATTAGAATCCATTAAAATACTGCTTGAATATCGCAAATTGCTAAGATCTTTGGAGAATCAGAGAAATTTCTGAAAGAAAAGCTGCCCTAGATACTAGCTCTGGTTTGCTGAAAATCTTACGATAGCAATAAACCCCAGTTTTTCCAGTTGTGTTCAATGGCTAGTCAGGATGAAATGTTGATTTATTTCGTCCAACACTAGACTCCACAGAGGGAGGTTTGAAAAAGATAATCCTGGTGGGTGAAGTTGGCAGAACTAGTTTTTCTTGCATCCGAGTTAGGATTTCCCCTATAACAGTTCGTTGATTATGCATCGCAATTTCGTTTTAGCATTCACTTCTCAGCAGGGAATTCCTTATGAAAAGATTTATTATTGCCGCAACAACTCTAACACTTTTTGCAAGTTGGGTGCACGCCGCTGACCTGGGTGGCAAAGTGCTCCAGATTGGCTCAGACACCACGTATCCTCCGATGGAAATGGTGGATGAAAAAACTGGAGAGATCGTTGGTTTTGATGTAGACTTAGTTGATGCGATATGTGAGCGGATCAACTGTGTACCGCAGTTCGTGACTACAGCCTGGGATGGGATCTTTGCTGCGCTGCAACAGGGTGAATTCGATATGGTCGTCTCTGGTGTTTCAATCACACCAGAACGCGACAAGCAGATGGACTTCAGTGATCCATATCTCGTGGTTAGCCAGGCAATCATGGTCAGTATTGATGACGAGGGTATGACACTGGATGACATGAAAGGGGCTAGTCGAAAACTGGCTTCACAAACTGGAACAACCAATGCTCAACTCGCCGAAGAATTGGTTGGCCGCAACAATGTTGCTCTTTTCGACACCTTTGCCGCTGCGGTTCAAGCCCTACGTAATGGCGACGTCGATGGCCTGGTGATTGATGGCACCTCTGCTGCTGCTTACGAGCAGCAATTTGCTGGTGAACTGGTTGTTGGCATTCGTGGTCTCAACAGTGATCCTCTGGGGCTAGTCTTCCGTGAGGGAGACGGGATGGTCGACGCCTTCAACACTGGTCTTGCCCAAGTCAAAGCTGACGGCACGCTCGATAAGCTCGTCCTGAAATACTGGAGCGAATAATTTGACTCGCGCCTCATGACCGACCCTTCACCAAGGCGCATTGGCCCGGAGTGGCTCCAACTTCGGGCTAGCAATCTCGTGCTACTGGCCAGCGCGCCCTTCTTCATCTATCTCTTCGCCACCTCTACCAACTACAGTCGTTCCCTCGCATTCATCGTTGGCATTGAGGAAGGTGCTGCAGAAGTCTTTCAAATCTTCCTAATTTTGCTGTTGGGGTTGCTGAGCGGATTGATCCCCATCCTTCTTGCTCACAAATCTCCCAGTTGGCTCTCCTATCCTCGTGAAGTCTCCCGGTTGGGTCTGGTACTGCACTTATTGTTGATGTCTTGGCTACTCACTCAATGGAATTTGTCACCTTTCTGGGATTCGGTGATTGGAGACCTATTAGATGTCCGAAGCAATCCATTCCGAGATCCCAAGGTTAATTATCCAGCGCTTACTCCAGAAGGACAAGCTTGGATGCAAGGATGGCTGGAGGCTTTAAGGTGGCCATACCTTCTTGGGACTACCTTGCTCGGTGTAGTCGCTCTCACTAAAAAATCCCCAGCGCCTATCAACCGTTGGATTTGGCGTTTACTGCTGATTGTCCAAGGAGGGAGCCTACTATTCTTAATTTTGGTTGCACGACTGAGTTTCGCTACTGGCTTGTTGCTAACCCTGCGAGCAGCCATTTTCGCTTATGTAGCCTCTGCCATCCTTGGACTGGTTCTAGCAGGAATGCTATCCCTGCAGCCCAACCCCAAAATTTATCGACGCTACGTAGTGATTGCTGGTCTACTTTTGGGCATTGGTCTAATCTTCTCCCAAATGCCGCAGGAACAGTATGTTTTGATTGGAACCACAGAAGGCCGCGCTGCTTTCATCAAGAACACCCCACAACGTTTAGCAGACACGCTGCGTTACGGTGAGTTTGAAAATGGTGTGGAGATGCAGATTCGCGCCGCAAAAGATATTGAGCAAGCTCTGAAGCTCTATGCAGAAGACAAACGGATCAGCGCTGCTTTCATACCAGAATCAGTCCTTCCTGCAGAAGCAACCATTCTTTGGCGCACTGAGTTTCTAGCAGATGAATACAGGACACCCGCAATGGTCTTTGGTGTCTTCAGCTTTTTACTTGGATTGCTGACCTTCGGAGGATGGCAGCACCGGATGCATCCGTTGGCTGTCTTTGCTGAGTTCTATATTGATATCCTGCGTGGGATTCCCATGCTGGTTATTATCCTCTACGTGGGATTGCCACTCAGTGGAGCCGTAAAACAGGCCACCGATGGGTTCATTGACTTGCCCAATATGATCCGGGGAGTGTTTGCGATCTGTCTAGGCTACTCGGCCTACATGGCTGAGATTTTCCGAGCTGGTATTGAGGCTGTTCCCAAAGGGCAAGTAGAGGCCGCCCGAACACTTGGACTGGACCGATGGCAAACCGCCAGATTGGTTATTCTGCCACAGGCCTTACGTATCGTCATTCCGCCACTGGGCAATGAATTCATCGCAATGCTTAAGGACACGGCGCTCCTATCGATTCTTTCAGTTCGTGATGCCACCCAACGAATGCGCGAATTCCAAGCGAGTAGTTTTCTTCCTTTTGCTCCGTTTAATACGGCCGCGATTCTTTATGTAGTCCTTACCCTTGCGGCTGCCAGTCTGCTCAAGTGGCTGGAACGAAGAACCACACCCATTCCCAAAAGATGACACCTCCCCAACTTACCGAAGTAGAAGCGCTGGAGCTACTTGCTCAACACTACGGCTTGACAGGACAACTAGTTACCTTACCTGGAGAACGAGATCGTAACTTTCAACTCTACCTAGCAGGTGGAGCTAAAAACACTTTCAAGGTGGTGAATGCTGCAGTTCATCTGGAAAGTCTGCGGACTGAAATTCGAGCGATGCAGCACCTGAACTCTGAACTGGGTAGTATAGTACCACACCCACTAGCTGATCAGGCTGGACATTTTATTTCCCAGGGAAACTTACAAAATGGGAGTGCCTGCTGGTTACGTTTGCAAAGCTGGCAGCTAGGTATTCCACTCGCTGAATTCCGACCACACACCCCCGAACTGTTCCATTCTGTTGGGCACTTGATGGGACAAGTTGCCGCCTCACTCTCTACCCTTGCTGTTCAAGATCCCCATCCAGAGTTGCCGTGGCACCCTGATCAAGCTTCAGAAATTATCGAAGCAGGTATTTTCTTGGTAAATGATCCCTTGCTCAAGAATTTTCTGGAGCAAGCGCTAAGATTGTACGACAGATATGGACGACCATTGGAAACAGACTTACCTCGTTCTTTGATTCAGAACGACTCCAATGACTACAATGTACTGGTTCATGGTGGGCTTGAAGGACTAGCAGAGCTGAGCTTGATCGACTTTGGAGACATGGTCGTTTCCTGGACCTGTGCAGAAGCAGCTGTGACTTTGGCTTATACTCTTCTTGGTCAAATATCCCCTTGGAAGGCAGTGCAGACAACACTCAGTGGTTTCAGTCAAGCTAGGCCACTCTCTCTACAGGAGTCCGAATTTGTCTGGCCAATGGCACTCATGCGACTCGGTGTGAGCATCGTAATGGCTGCAAAACAAATTCAAGATCAGCCAGAAAACAAATATCTATTGATCAGCCAGCAACCAATTCGAGAATTACTTCAATGCTTGAATACTCTCTCACTGGAGGAGGGTGTAGCCCGCTCCAGATTCGCCTGTGGTCATTCCTGCACTCACCGTAAAGTTTCTCTGGAAACAGTGCTGGAAAAGCAGATGTTTTCTGCAGTGATGGGCCAAGCTCTCACTCCCGACAACACCCTAATATTACCACTGGGAATCGAGAGCCCCTCCAGCAATTGGCTGAGTGGTGACGTTGAGGAACAGTCAGATCGCATTCAACAAGCCATTGAAAGTGCAAACAAAATCTTTGCTCTTGGGCTCTATGATGAGATTCGACTGTGCTACACTGCCCCTGAATTTCAGCAGGATCTAGAATCACGCACCGTACATCTAGGGCTGGATGTTTTTGGAATAGCTGGCACACCCATATTTGCACCCTTGGATGGGACCTTTGTAACTGTCCATGACAACGCTCAAGAGCAGGACTATGGTCCCACACTCATGTTGCAACATGAGGATCTTGGCGGAGAGAGCTTCTTCACGCTCTACGGCCATCTTGATCCTGAGTGCCTAGATCTCTGGCAACCAGGCGACTCTGTACAAGCTGGAACTCGTATTGCCAAGATCGGCACATCACCCCGAAACGGCAACTGGCCTCCACATTTGCACTTACAAGTGACCAGTCATCGAATGGGATGGGAAACCGATTTCCCTGGGGTGGCCTTGCCATCTGAGCAAAGTTTCTGGAAAGAGCTCAGTCCAAATCCCTATCGTCTACTCGGAATCCAACAAAAATCCTGGGTAGAACCTGGGGGTCTGCCGAGAGATTTATTGGCAAGACGCCTTCACATCTTGGGACGCAATCTCTCTCTATCTTATAAAGAACCGCTCACCATTCTAAGAGGAAAGGGAGTCTACCTGGTTGATGCTCTCGGGCGTCGCTTTGTTGACTGTGTGAACAATGTTGCTCATGTCGGGCACTGCCATCCAAAGGTTGTCGACGCCCAGAGAAAACAGAGTGGCTTACTCAACACAAACACCCGCTACCTTCACCCTGAACTCATCAGGTACGCAGAGCGCTTGTGTAGCCTGCTTCCTGAGCCACTGAACGTCTGCTTCTTGGTTTGTACTGGCAGTGAGGCCAATGAACTGGCGCTACGGCTAGCTCAAGTCTATACCCAAGCTCAGGGGGTAGTGGTGGTGGACGTCGGCTATCATGGGCATACCAAATCTCTCATCGACTTGAGTCCGTACAAGCACAATGGCCCTGGTGGAAAAGGAGCACCGGACTGGGTACGGACTACTAACATGCCTGATTTATTTCGTGGAGTGTACAGGGAGCATCACCCAGATCCAGGTTCAGCCTACGCTGAAAAAGTCATTGAGCACGCACAATCACTGGCAACATCCAGATCTGGACTGGCTGGGTTTATTTGTGAATCTATTCTGAGTTGTGGAGGACAGATCGTGCTTCCAGAGAATTATCTACAGACCGCTTATGCAGGAGTTAATAGGCTTGGAGGACTGTGTATAGCCGATGAAGTGCAAGTCGGTTTTGGTAGAGTGGGAAAAACCTTTTGGGGATTTGAACTACAGGGAGTCGTTCCAGATATCGTTACTCTTGGCAAACCAATTGGCAATGGACATCCTCTCGCAGCTGTGATCACCACTGCCGAAATTGCAGAAGGCTTTGCCAACGGAATGGAATACTTTAACACTTTTGGTGGAAATCCTGTCTCTGCGGCAGTGGGTAACGCCGTACTGGATGTGATTGAAGAGGAAGACCTCCAAAAACATGCACTGACCTTGGGGGATTATCTGCTTGAACGCTGGCAGGGAATGTCAAAGTGGTGTCCGGCTCTGGGACAAGTTCGTGGAGAGGGTCTATTTCTTGGTATGGAGTTCGTTGCTGATTCCTTGCAGAGAGTACCTTGTGCAGCCCGAGCGAGTTATGTCGTGGAACGTATGAAAGCACAGGGATTCTTGCTCAGTACAGATGGACTGGATCACAATGTAATCAAGTTCAAACCCCCACTAGTTTTTCCAGAATCTGAAGCAGAACGGCTTTGTAAGAATCTCGAACAGATACTCCAGGAAGCCCCTCTGCAGCTAACTGAAAGAGATTAACAAACTCCTGTGTAGATTTGCAATCTCAGATACCTGTCTTATCAGGCATCAAAGGTTGGAACTTGCCAATGAGCCAAACCTTCCAAGACACCCTTTGCATAATTTTGCTGCGCTTGGTAGAACTGCTCCGCTAGAAATTTCTGCAAATATTCTTTCACTTCTGGACGAGCATTTCCAACGAGTATACCTCGGAAACCTTCATCAAACATTGACTGATCGTTACCGCTGTCCCCAGCAACGATTGTATTAGCTTCCTGCCATTTCAGTAATTCTAGCAGGTAGCGCAGCGCTTTCCCCTTATTGACCATCCCCGGCAAAATATCGACATAGTAGTTCTCCCCAAAGGCCGCGCAGATCACTTGGTAACGTCCGACAGGCTCCACCATACGCCTTGAAATTTCGGCTAGCCACCCAAGCGGCTGTTTGGGATCCGTGATCGCGTACGAGACCTTGTATGGAGTCTGACAATTAACAGCCTCCAGGCTGATCACTTCATTTAAGTCAATCAATCGCTGATGAACTTCCTCCGCAGAGAAGCCAAACTCCTCAAGTTGCAGTTGCCAATCGAGAATGGGTTTTGAGAAACTTTCAAAAGGAGGTAAATAAAGTTCGGCTCCAGTTTGAGCGATGACCGCATCAGGTTTCGGAAGCCCCTCGTGCGTCAAGCCGTGGAGCACATCAGGATAGGGTCTACCTGTACAGAACAGCACCCGAGCCTGATCAGCTTGTTGGAGACGTTCGAGTTTTTGCCCAAGTTTACGTAACGACGGCAAATCTCCAGTGAGGGTAAAGTCGATGTCAAATACGAGATTCCAAGTCAGCATTCGATACCAGTTAGTAGTGTTTTGATTCAGATGTTTGATTAGTTCAAAGGCCCTGCATGAAGAACGCCCTGGCATAGCGGATAACTTTGTCTTCTATTCAGGAAAAGTTTAGCAGGAAAGGCCACAAGTAAATTTGAGCATAGCGCTTGCAGCTAGTTTGTGATATAATAATGAGCTTTTGCTATTTTCCTAGACTAGAATTCTTTGCACATTGGGGTAATTTTCTATGGATTTCTTTATTCGCGAGGCTTGGGCTCAGGACGCGGCTGTAGGCGGTGGCGACACAACTGCCATGCTAGTACAGTTTGGGCCCCTCATTCTGATCTTCGCCATCTTTTATTTTTTAATCATTCGACCACAGCAAAAGCGCCAAAAAGAATTGCGAACCATGCTGAGTGCCTTGGGCAAGGGCGATAAAGTCGTGACGAATTCTGGTATTCACGGCACAATCTTTAAGCTCGGAGAAGACACGATCACCGTAGAAATTGCTGACAAAGTCAGGATTCAGATGGATCGTGGGCAAGTTTCCCGTGTTGTGCAGAAGGCCAAGGATGCCAGTGCCTCCGACAATGAATCCAAGGAAGAGTCTTGAGCTGACTTTCCTCGATACTCTTAAGTTTTCAGAATTAAATAAACAACACCCATGAATGTACGTGTCAAAGGCTTACTAATTCTGTTGGTCTTTGCGGCAGCTGTTTTTTACAGCCTGCCCACATATAAAGCCTACCAGCCTGGGGTAGACCCTCAAAAACATCCAAATCGTGTGAATCTGGGGCTAGATCTCCAAGGGGGAATGTACCTCGACATCGAGATCAAGGTTGAAGAAGCCGTTAAAGAAACGGTTAGCCGTGCCGCCCAGGAGTTGGAGGATTTGCTGCTGGACAACTACGTCAAATTTGTCGAAGTCCGCCAAGAGAATAACGTTGTTATTTTAGAGATGGAAAAAGGGGAGACCGTCAATCTAACTGAATCTCCCTACGATCGCTTATTAGTTCAGTTCACTCCTGCAGAGCAACCCAATAACAGGACAACGTTGACACTCCTTCCTGAAGAGTTAACTCGCATTCAGGAGAATGCAATCACACAAGCTCTGGAGGTCTTGCGTAATCGCATTGACAGCCTGGGAGTCAGTGAACCCACCCTGCAACGCCAGGGGGATAATAGCATCATCATCCAACTTCCCGGTTTGAAAGACAGAGCACAGGCGATCGAACTGATTGGCCCTCAGGCTGTTCTGGAGTTTCGTATTGTTAACGACGACGCTACCCCAGCTGCCTATAATCGCTACACCGAAGTTGTTCGATATGAGGAAATCCGCGACCCCGTCACACAGGAAGTTCTATCCCGCAACCCTTACGTATTGAACAAAGAGGTCTTGTTGACTGGGGAGTACATTCGAGATGCTCGGGTTCGTTTTGATCAGCAAACCAATCAACCTTACGTTTCTCTTTCCTTTGATTCGATTGGCGCCGATCGCTTCGCAAAATTGACTGAAAGGAATCGGGGCAAACGTCTGGCAATTGTTTTGGATGACAAGGTTCAGTCAGCACCTGTGATCAGAGAGAAAATTAGCGGTGGAGAAGCATCAATTTCAGGCCAGTTTACTACAGAAGAAGCTGGCAACCTCTCTATAGTACTTCGTTCGGGTTCTCTGCCAGCCCCTATTGAAATTCGAGAAGAACGCACTGTGGGTGCCTCCCTCGGTGAAGATTCAGTTGAGCAAGGCCTTATCTCGCTACTACTTGGCGGGCTTCTAGTCCTGATTTTTATGATGATCTATTATCGGCTCGCCGGTGTCTTCGCCGCATTCGCTCTAGTCTTCAATCTTTTGCTGATCATAGCTGTCTTGGGTGGGGTTGGAGCCACCTTAACGCTGCCTGGCATGGCAGGAATTGTATTGACAACAGGTATGGCTGTTGATGCGAATGTCTTGATTTTCCAAAGAATTCGAGAAGAACTTGCAAAAAGCAACAACTTGCGTAGCTCAATCAATGAAGGTTTTGATCGAGCTTTCAAAACCATCCTCGATGCCAATGTTACAACGCTCTTCGCAGCCCTAGCCTTGCTACAATTTGGAACAGGTCCCATTAAGGGATTTGCCGTCACACTATCTCTGGGGATTCTCTCCAGTATGTTTACCGCTATCGTCGTCACTCGGTTCTTCTTCGAAATGATCTACCTGAATCGCAAGCAACTTAAAGCCATCAGCATCTGAAACATGCTCTCTCAACCATTTCAAATCCGCTTTCTCGAAAAGCGACGCTATACCGTCTATCTCTCAATTTTCTTGGTTCTCAGCACTTTTCTATCTGTGCTACTACACGGAGGCTTGAATTATGGAATTGACTTCCGAGGGGGAACCAACGTGCAGATTCGCTTCGACAGCGAACCTGACCTGAATCAATTGCGCGAGTTATTCGCCAGTCAGGGTTATGACAGCATCATGTTGCAGACCTTTGGAGCCGAAAAAGATCGAGAGATCCTACTGGGATTACCAATTGATAGTTCGTTGGGAACCGGGGAATCCCTGACAACCAACCTGCAACAAATTCTTCAGAACGCCAACACCAACCCAGAGATTCGACGTGTCGAGACTATTGGGCCAAAAGTTGGTGACGAACTGAAAGAAGACGCTCTTCTGGCTGTTTTGATAGCCTTGGGATTGGTACTCATATACATTAGCATTCGCTTTCAATGGCGATTTGGAGTCAGTGCCGTGGTTTGCCTCCTACACGATGTACTTGCTGTTGTCGGAGTGTTCTCGTTGTTCGACAAGGAATTCAACCTAACCATCATTGCAGCTTTGCTGACGGTAGTCGGGTATTCTCTGAACGATACAATCGTCGTTTTCGACCGTGTTCGGGAAAATATCGCTAAATTCCGCAAGCGCGAGACTGAAGAACTGTTGGATCTCAGCATCAATGAGACTCTTAGCCGAACCTTACTGACCTCTGCCACAACCTTATTCGTTGTGATCATGTTGCTGCTCTTCGGCGGAGAAATTATCCATGATTTCGCTTTCGCTTTATTCGTGGGAATTCTTGTTGGGACCTACTCCTCTATTTATGTAGCGAGCCCGATCTTTCTATTGCTTCAGGAAAAAGCCCCACCCAAACCGGCAACACCAAGTACCACAGAGCTATCCAAGGAAAGTCAATGACAGAATCCTCCAATCCAGGCTTCCAGCAGATCGCAATTGTTGGACTGGGCCTGATTGGTGGTTCCCTCGCACTGGATCTTCGGCGGCTACATTTGGCAGAACACCTGCTGGGCTATGACCAGCGTTCTCATCATTGTGAGGAAGCGCTTCATCGTAACCTGATTGATTCTGTCTCAATGCATTTTGATGAAAAACTCCGCCATGCGGATCTAGTCATTCTAGCAACCCCGGTCAGTAGTTTTCCACAAGTCCTCCACTCTATCCGGTCTCAACTTGGCCCGCGTACGCTGTTGTCCGATGTCGGTAGTGTGAAATCACCTCTCTTGTCAACAATCCATAACTACCCTGAATTGATTCCAAGATTTGTGGGCGGACATCCGATTGCTGGTGGTGAACGCTTTGGGCCCACCAGCGCACGGACCCACCTTTTCGAAGGGAAGCGTTTCATCCTCACTCCTAGTGATGCAACTCCTCTGAAAGTCACTCAGCGACTCCAACTTCTCTGGGAAGCGCTTGGAAGCAATGTTACTGTAATGAATGCGGCACAACACGATCAGATCTTCGCTGCAGTCAGCCACTTACCACACCTGATCGCCTATGCCAGCATCCAGGCCATAATTGGTTCCGACCAAGAGGAAGTACTTCGGTTTTCTGGGGCTGGACTCAAGGACTTCTCTCGAATCGCTTCTTCCAGTCCAGAAATGTGGACGGACATCTTTCTCGAGAACAAAGAGCACCTGCTACCCAGACTTCGTCATCTAAAGGAATTGTTGGGGCAATTGGATGATCACCTTGAACATGCAAACCGAGAAAAATTGCAACAATTTCTACAGCAAGCAAAGTTTGCAAGAGATCAGTGGATTGGCTAGGGAATATACCTGAAAAAACTTGTGCTTTTGCCTGTTGAGTCTCATCTTTTATCGTTTTATCTCGTAGATTTAAGCCGACGATCATGATCGGTTGCAAATCGACTCCTTGTACTACCGAGAAGGTAGTCGCTCCTTGTCCCATGTCGTTGTAAACTCCTATGAAAGTTCAGGTTCAGGATCTCGGAAAATTGCGTCGCGAAATGCAGATTGAAATTCCTTTCGATGAGATCCGAGGGGAATATCAACAAGTAAAGGATCAGCTGCGCAACACCCGCCTGCGCGGATTCCGTCCTGGCAAGTTTCCCAAAGGCTGGATGAAAAGCCGGTTCCGTAGTTCAATGGCCTACGAGATCCGCGAACGGTTGTTTCCTCAATTTTATTCAAAAGCTCTTCAATCAGAGAATTTGATTCCAGCGGTTCCACCAACATCGTTGAACATTGACTTTGATGAAAAGAAGCCCCTGAGCTTCAAGGTCGAGTTGGAAATTGCACCGACACTTCCTGAAATTGACTACGACAAGCTGGCCCTGGAAGAACAGGAACTTGATGCGGTCACTGATCAGGATATCAACGACATGCTCCAGCAGCTTCGTCGTGCCCGCTCGGTTCGGGAACCTAAGGAAGCTGGTGTAGTGGAGAAAGGGAATTTGTTAACTTTTGACGCTCGTGGCACTTTGGATGGAGAGCCCTTGCCAGAGGAGCAACAGATTGAAAAATCTGAGTTTGAAGTAGGGGGTGAATTTTTCACTGAGTTTAGCGAGGCCGTTTTGGGGATGGCTGTTGAAGAAACAAAAACCGTTACTTTGGAAATGGGCTCTACCTTCAATGATGAATTGCAGGGAAAAAGTGCAGAGTTTGAAATCGCCATCCACAGTGTCGAATTACTGACTCTGCCGGAGTTAGATGAAGAATTTTTCAAGTCCTATGGGCACGATACTGAAGAAGACCTACGCAAAGCTGTTCGTGAGATGCAGTCAGAGAACAAGAAAAACAATCGCATGACGGACTATCGGGAACAGCTTTTGCCGCAACTCGTGAGACAAATTGAGGATATTGATCTACCGGAGAGCAGTATTACGGAGCGAGAAAAAGCAATAAAAGAAGAAAAAAACGAAGCTGGAGAAGAACTGACTGCAGAGCAAATCAGCCAAAGGCTGGAAGCACATCGTGATCGATTACGCAGAGATTTTTTGGTAGATCACATCTTCCGTAGCGCTGCTCTAAAGCTGGACGAAGCAACACTAGCCAATCGCTTCTCCAATGCTGCTGGGATGATGGGGCTTTCTGCACAAGATTTTTATAATCATCGATATGGCCGGGTGTTGATGAATTCGATGGTCACAGAGCTACGTGGTGAGCAGGCACTAAACCATATCATTGACAAACTGGTTGGTCCAGAGCTCTCGAGTGAGGCATCAGAAAATAAAGAAGAAAAACAAGAGATTGCAGCTGAGCAAGACTGAACCGAACGAACTAACCCCAAATCAAGAGCGAGCCGATGCCACTCATCCCGATGGTCGTCGAACAAACCAATCGAGGGGAGAGATCCTATGACATCTATTCACGACTGCTCAAGGATCGTATCGCCTTCATAGGTACCCCAATCGATGATAATGTTGCAAACCTGATGATCGCACAGTTGCTGTTCCTTGAAGCAGAAGATCCTGAGAGTGATATCTCTTTGTATATCAACTGCCCAGGTGGACTAGTCTCAGCGGGATTGGCGATTTATGACACCATGCAGTACCTCCGCCCCCAGGTGCAAACAATCTGTATTGGTCAAGCTGCTAGTATGGGAGCTATTCTTCTCGCAGCAGGAGCGCCAGGCAAAAGATATGCGCTTCCCAACTGTCGGATCATGATTCACCAGTTGATGGGTGGTTTCTCTGGACAAGCCGAGGACATTGACATACAGGCACGGGAGATCGTACGCTTAACGGGCACACTAAATGACATTCTTGCCAAACATACTGGTAAAAATGCAGGACAAATAGAGCAGGATACTCAGCGTGACTACTATTTCTCTGGAGAGGAAGCCAAAACATATGGCCTCGTAGACCATGTAATGACTAAGCGTGAAGAACCACCTGCTTTAAACAATAGTTGATTGTAGCACCAACCACTCTTTTCCATTTGCTGAGCTTCAGACCCAATTGAATGATGTTTGGGTCTTAACAATCATGGAGTCAGTATGAGCAACCAGAAAGACGCACCATTGCGCTGCTCATTCTGTGGAAAAACACAGGATGAGGTAAAAAAGATCATTGCAGGGCCCGGCGTCTATATCTGTGATGAGTGCATAGAACTGTGCAACGACATCATGGAAGAGGAGTGGCAGCGTGAACGAGCAATAGATGATTCTGAACAAGTACTGTTGAAGCCTGCTGATATTAAGGATGTGCTGGACAACTATGTGATTGGTCAGCAGTTTGCCAAGCGTGTGCTTTCTGTGGCAGTTCACAATCACTACAAGCGTATTCATGCAAATCTGCACGATAGTGAAGTAGAGTTGCAGAAGAGCAATATTCTGTTGATTGGTCCAACAGGTACAGGAAAAACCTTATTGGCTCAGACCTTAGCCAAGATTCTGAACGTACCTTTTGCAATGACTGACGCAACGACGCTGACGGAAGCCGGCTACGTTGGAGAAGATGTCGAGAATATTGTACTGAAGCTCCTGCAAGCCGCTGACTATGAAACGGAACGTGCAGAACAGGGAATCATCTACATAGACGAAATTGATAAGATTACACGCAAGAGTGACAACCCTTCTATCACTCGCGATGTTTCAGGTGAGGGCGTACAGCAGGCTTTACTAAAGATTATTGAAGGCACGACCGCCAACATTCCTCCTCAAGGGGGACGCAAGCATCCACAGCAAGAGTGTGTCCAGGTCGACACATCAAATATCCTCTTCATCTGTGGTGGTGCTTTCGTCAATCTCGATCAAATCATCAAGCGACGGATTGGAGATCAGGCCATCGGTTTTGGCAGTAAGATTCAAGACAAGATTCAAGACGCAGATTTATTGCGACAGTTAGAGCCGGAAGATCTACTGAAGTATGGTCTGATTCCAGAATTTGTAGGCAGACTCCCTGTCATAAGCACACTGCATGATTTGGAAGAAGAACATCTGATTCAAATTCTGGTTGAGCCAAAGAACGCCTTGATTCGCCAGTACCAGAAGCTTTTTGAGTTAGAAAACGTAAAGCTGTCTTTCACAAAAGGTGCTTACAAAGTGATTGTTCAAGAGGCAATCAAGCGTAAAACCGGCGCTCGTGGTCTGCGCTCGATTCTCGAGAAAGCCATGCTAGACATAATGTACGAAACTCCCTCGAACAGTAACATTCAAGAAGTTATAATCAGCGAAAATACGATTACTCAAGATGTGCCTCCCAAGTTGATCATGCGGCAATCTGCCGATAATAACCGAAAAATGAAGGTTAGTTAGCCCTGTCCAATTCATGCCCCAAAAACCAATAGACGTATATGGTATCGGTAATCCATTAATGGATCTGCTGGTACACATTCCAGCGAGTTTCCTTGAGAAACAAGAACTGGAAGCCAATCGTATGTACCTGGTTCACCAGGAACGCCAACAAGAGTTGATTGAGGAGCTACAGTCTAGTCAAAACGAAGTGATCTCCGCTCCAGGGGGATCGGCAGCCAACACAATAAGTGGGCTTGCACTGATTGGTAGTAACGTAGCGTATACCGGTAAGCTGGGCCAAGACGCTTTGGGGCAACTGTATGAACAATTATTGGCAAAAGAAGGAGTCACGACTCGCTTTGGCTTTGGGGAGGGTAGTAGCGGGAGTAGTCTGATCTTGGTTGGAGAGGACGGTTCTCGCACCATGAACACCTTTCTGGGGATGTGCCAGGAATTACATCCCAGCGACATTGATGCTGAGTTGATGCAGCAGGCCCGCTACCTGTACATCGAAGGATATCTATGGGACACAGAAATTCAGCAGGATGCTGTCAGTCAAGCGATTGGCCTCGCCAAGAAACACGGTACAAAGGTTGCTCTCAGTCTCTCAGACCCATTCTGTGCTCAGCGTCACCAAGAAGCATTTCATCGGCTGGTTCGTGAAGATGTCGATCTGCTCTTCTGCAACCAGGAAGAGGCTTTTGCACTGCTAAACACTGAGATCTCGCAGGAAGCTCTGGAATACCTGGCTACCCAAGTGGAGACAGTTGCTTTTACGATGGGGGCCCGTGGGGCCTTAGTATGCGAACAACGCGAGATGTTCTATATTGATCCTCGGCGAGTAAATGTAGTTGATACGACGGGAGCAGGTGATGCTTTTGCGGCAGGATTTTTGTACGGTCTGACACATGAAAAGAGCATTTTTGAAAGTGGTGTGCTTGCCACTGCTATGGCTGCTGAAGTGATCCAGCGCATGGGTCCTCGTTTAGACAGAGCCATCAAAGAGAAAATGCAGATCCTTTTCGGCTCTCACAACTGATCCCACCTTCATCTTCTCTATACCCATGAAGCTTCCTGAGTTGCTAGCTCCTGCCGGGAGCCTAGAGCGCCTGAAAGTCGCCGTTCTTTACGGCGCTAACGCTGTCTATCTCTCTGGGCATCGTTTCGGGCTGCGCAGCGGTGCAGATAATTTCACTGATACTGAAATCATTGAAGGGTTGCAGTTCGCTCATCAGCACGATGCCAAGGTCTTTGTTGTCCTCAATGCGTTCCCACATGACCAAGATCTCAAAGAGATGCCAGAATACGTGATCTGGCTGGAGCAGCAAGGTGTCGATGCCGTTATTGTTTCAGATCTGGGAACTTGTACGCTGATTCATCAACACACCAACATTCCAATTCACCTTTCTACCCAAGCGTCCTGCCTGAATTCTTGGGCGGCTCAAGCTTGGAAAAATCTGGGAGTTCAGCGCCTTATTCTGGGAAGAGAGGTATCTGTTCAGGAAGCCGGATGGATTCGGCACAAGGTAGGAATCGCTGTGGAACTGTTCGTTCATGGTTCGATGTGCATGGCCTACTCTGGTAACTGTGTCATCTCGAACTATACCGCTGGCAGAGACAGCAACCGGGGCGGCTGTGTCCAAAGTTGTCGGTTTCATTACGATGTTCAAGAAATCAACAAAGAAGAGTCCTACAAAACTTCTTTTATGAGTTCCAAGGACCTGCGGGGTCTGGAGCAGTTACCTCAATTTTTCGAGCAAGGAATTGACAGCCTAAAAATTGAAGGTCGAATGAAAAGTAACCTCTACGTCGCCACAACGACTCGTGTTTATGCACAGGGTTTGAAAATTTGTGCAAATGAACCACCTCCACTCTGGCAAAGCCGCCTGCAGGAGCTAACCCAGGAATTGGAACGAATTCCACATCGAGGTTACACAGAGGCTTCTTTAAACACACCAGCTGGACATGACAGCATTTATCCGGGCCATCGTAACGGAAATCAACCTTATGAAATCGCCGGGACAGTACTAGCAACATCTGAAAATTTTCTGACGCTGTTAGTTCAGAACCCCTTCACTGCAGGAGAATCTCTAGAATTTATAACTTTCGCAGGTGACACTATTTTGCTGAATACTTCTGGACTTCTGGACATCCAACAACGACCACTGAATCGCGCCAAACCCAACAGCCTTGTCTTGCTACCAAGTATTCCTCAGATCAAACCGTTGAACTTGGCTCGTCGACAAGCTGCCTAAAGTCAACGTCGAATTGCAAAATCCACCAACTTATCACCTACTGCATCTCTCTGTACATCTACAGAAGTAACTTTTGAATATGCAGGTCCTCGTTTACAATGCTCCACAAGTTGACCCAATAGTGCCTCTTCACCTTGAATCACAACCTCTACACTGCCATCGGGGCAATTCCAAAAGACCCTACCAACCCCAATCTAGTTGCCTCTTGACGTACAAAGTGGCGAAAACCAACTTCTTGCACGACTCCTACAATCTTCAATTTGTACTGCAACATTCCTATTCTCCCTATTGATCACAGACTCCACGGAATAGCTAAACCTGCCATTTGCCCCAATATTTCTGGACAAATCTCTCAACTAGGATCTTATCTCCAGATTACCACCTTGGTAAGCGATCCTGATATTTTTGACGTACCGCCACCTCCACACCATTTTGCAGCAGTAGCAACTCTATGTAAGAACCTTTTCTAACCTTTGCTCCAATCGACCTGCCAACTTGATAAAACGCTTATCATAGCGAGCAAAGTCTCCGTGCTTCACTTTTTGAAGCTTTGTAAATTAACGACGATTTATCCTTGAATAGACAGTCCGTTCCTCATTAGCCAAGCGTTTTAAATAACACTAACGTGAAGCATAAATGCTCCAGATGCCCATCTTTTCTTCATAGGCTCGTGCCGCAGCAACTAAATATCTGTCAAAATTTCTGGGCAACTGGTAGCGAGCATCAAAGAAGCTATGACCCAGACCGATGAGCAGCAAATTAAGTTCGGTATCTTCAGCCTGTAATAGCTCTAAAGTCTGCTTATAGAGATCTCTTGGAAACTGAGGAGAAACCCAGAGTTGCAAGGGTCTATTTTGCAATCAGCCCTTGAGAAAATTCCTAGCTGACAAACCAAATTGTAGGCCCTGACTCTTATAGGATTGACTCAGCTCCAGAGTATTAACAAATAGCAACTAGATTTTCTCTTAGGACTCCGTGTAATTGTTACGAGTCCAATCAACGTAAAAGGTGTCTCCATCAACTACCCTGACCATCGAAGGTGCGATGATCTGTGCGTAAAAGACAGGCACAAATCAAATATACTTTTTACAAGGAAGCACCCCCACATAAATGCAGTACTCTCTATGCTTTCAAAAAAACTTTTAAATCTAATTTTGCAACTAATAACACAGCTCCACATTTTTGAAAAATCCTTAGGCAGATTATACACCAAAAAGCTCACCCAACTGAAGATTCTATGGATCTATATATGCTTTATTTTAGGGAATACTGGAGATAGAAACATGCTTTGGAAGCAGACAAAATACCTTGCAGTCTAGAAGTGTGACTGTTAGTTTGATTTCAATTTTTTCTTCATCTGAACCAACCACACCCTGCTTCATTTGACATACCCTCCGCCAATCTCCATTTACAGGCTTCTCATGCGATCCATTTCGCGACTGCGCCGATCGATCGGTCGCTCGTTCCTACTTTTGCTCGCTGTCTCTATGGCTCCTTCCTTAACTCTCGGTGCCGAAGGTCTCTCCGACGGCCTATATGCCGATCTGGAAACCAATCGAGGTCGAATTCTACTGAAACTCTTTTACAAGCGAGTACCGGGAACAGTTGCAAATTTTGTGGGTCTTGCTGATGGAACACAGTCTTGGAATGATCCAATTTCTGGAGACTCACGCAAGAGCAGGTTCTACGATGGCTTGACCTTTCACCGGGTCATTGCCGACTTCATGGTTCAAGGTGGTGATCCATTGGGCACTGGCAGTGGAGGTCCCGGGTATCGCTTTGCCGATGAATTCCACCCGGAGTTGCGGCATAATAAGCCCGGTATTCTCTCGATGGCTAATGCCGGACCTGATACTAATGGAAGCCAATTCTTTATCACCCATAAAGAAACTCCCTGGCTAGATGACAAGCACTCCGTTTTTGGCGAAGTTGTTGAGGGCATGGATGTGGTCAACACAATTGAGAAAGGAGACCGAATCGAGCAAATGCGAATCGTGAGGCAAGGGTCTGATGCCGAGGCCTTCGACGAAATGGCGGTCATCTCCAAAGCTGATGCCACAAGGCAGGCTTTGTCAGAGCAAAACCGAAAAAACATCCCTGAAGCCAGTTCAGAGCTTGATTCCTCTCGTGTGCCACAACCCGACCAACCTATTGCTTCCAAAGTAGCCCTAGAGATGCTTGTGATTGGTTATCAGGGTGCTCGTATTCCAAAGCAGGATCTCTACTACGACCGAGAAGGAGCTGCTGAGGTTAGCGCAAAGTTAGCTGACCTCGCTCGTCGTAAGGGAGCAGATTTCAGTGAATTGGTTGATCGCTTTACGGATCTGCCAGAGCAAACCCGTATCCCAATGATTGATCAAGCCAACCCACAATTACCACCATTCCTTAAACCAGCCTTCTCACTGTTGGAAGGTCAGATCAGTGATCCAGTCGAAACTCCGCTTGGATTCTTGATCTTCAAACGCGTATCACTGGAATTAATTACAGCGAGTCATGTACTGATTTCCTACCAGGGAGCACTACGATCTGAACAAAGTCGCAGCAAGGATGAGGCAATGCAGCTTGCCCAACAACTGCTTGCAGAGATTCAAGATGGTCGTGATTTTGCGGAAGTCGCTAAAGAGCATTCAAATGGACCGTCTGCTCCACAAGGTGGGGTGTTGGGCGAGTTCCCCCGAGGAATGATGGTACCTGAATTTGACCAAGCAGCCTTCACCTTGGAACCCAATACGGTCAGTGAAGTGGTTGAGACTGCATTTGGTTTCCACATCATCAAACGCATCCAATAGAATTGCATGCTGGAGCAAATTACCACTGCCGCCATTGTGATCATTGGCAACGAGATACTTTCGGGCAAAGTGAAGGACGAAAACTCCTATTATCTCTGTCGTGAATTGCGTGATCTTGGAGTGGAGGTTCGTTCCGTCGTGACCATCCCCGATGAGACCGAAACAATCGGTAATGTTGTCCGGCAGGCTTCTGAAAAATACACTTGGGTCTTTACCAGCGGAGGCATTGGCCCCACGCATGATGATCTAACGGTCCCTTCGATTGCAGCAGGTTTTCAAACCCCGCTGGTCCGTTCGGAAAAGCTAGCAAAGCTGATCAGTGGCTACTACGGGAAAGAAGTGAATGAAGCCCATTTGAGAATGGCCATGATTCCAGAGGGCTCAGAGCTTCTATTTGACGAGAGCAAGCGAGTCTCTCAAATACTCTTCCATAATATTCTGATCTTTCCAGGAATCCCCCGACTGCTTCAGCGAAGATTCCAAACCTTTCGGGAACGCTTCCGTAACAACCCCATCTATCTACACCAAATTTTCCTGAATTGTGATGAAGGACAGATTGCACATCTACTGGATCAAACTCTCGCTACCTACCCAGAGCTACAACTGGGCTCCTACCCACGAACCAAGGAGGAAGAGGAACATGAGGTGAAGCTAACCTTAGAATCGAGAGAAGCCGTCTGTTTGCAGGAAGCAGCCAATTACCTGCTTGAACGCATCCCTCCCCAGTTTATTTTGCGTAACGAATCTCCAACCTAAAACCTACTGATGAATTTCCGACAACTAGCGGAGCAGTTTAGAGATCGTGGTCCTCTCTTACACATTATTCTAGATGGCTGGGGAGTCGGTCCACCTGATAAAACCAATGCGCTCCACAAAGCTTCTCTGCCAATCTTTAAACAAATCACGGAGCAGTATCCTTACACCCAACTTTGGACGCATGGTACATACGTTGGCTTACCTGGTGATAATGATCTCGGTGGTTCTGAAGTCGGACACATGACCCTGGGCGCTGGAATCGTCAAGGAGCAAGGTCCCTCTTTGATCAAACGTATGATCGACAGTGGGGAGCTCTTCGAAAGTCCAGTACTCCAGAAGTTGACCAACAATTGTCTTCAGCACGATACACCTCTCCACCTTCTTGGTTTACTCTCCAATGGTAATGTTCACAGCCACATTGATCATACCATTGCCTTGATTGAACATGCCTTCAAGCATGGTCTTCGTCGTTGTTATGTACATGCCTTGTTGGATGGTAGGGATGTTGCGATTCAATCAGCACTGGACTACACCGAACAGTTGGAGTCTCTCTTCCATCAACTCAAAAGCCAGCGTCCTGCAATCGAATACGGTTTTGCCAGTGCAGGCGGACGAGAAAAGATCACAATGGATCGGGATCAGAACTGGTCTAAAATTCAACTCGGCTGGAGTCTACATGTTCATGGGAAGGGAGAGCATCAATTCAGATCAGTTCGTGAAGGGATTGAACATTTTCGCCAGCAGTCTCCAGACATCATCGACCAAGATCTACCTGGATTTTCAATCGTGCGGCACGGAAAGCCTGTCGGGCCGATCCAAGACCACCACAGCCTCATCTTTACTAATTTTCGGGCAGACCGAGCGATTGAGTTTACTCATGCGATTTTGGATGATTCCTTCCCACATTTTGATCGAGGATTACGGCCTCAGATCCACTACGCTGGGATGATGACTTATGATCAAGACCTAGATCTTCCGCCAGACTACCTTGTCGGGACATCCAAAGTTGAAAATCCCTTTGGCAAGCGAATTCTAGAAAAGGGATTGCGACAATTCAGGCTGACTGAAACCCAAAAATTTGCTCACGTGACTTTCTTCTTCAATGGGGGCTATCGAGAACCTCTTGATCCGAAAAAAGAGATTTATCACCTGATCAACTCGGACAAGGTTGACTCGTTTGCAAATGCTCCAGCCATGAAAGCTAAGGAAATCACAGACCAGGCAATTCAATTTTTACGTTCCGGAGAGTTTGATTACGGACTAATCAACTATCCAAATGCCGACATGGTTGGTCATTGTGGAAAAATAGAGGCCGTAATCAAAGCGGTGGAGAAGGTAGATCAGCAGCTTGGCAGGCTGTTGCCCGTGATCGATGCAGTCGACGGTATCCTTGTGATCACTGCAGATCATGGGAATGCAGATGAGATGCTGGTCAAGAATAAGCAGGGTAACTGGGAAAGTAGTACGAAGCATTCACTGAATCCAGTGCCTTTTGTGATTTATGATCCGAAATACAAGCAACAGTATCAACTTCAAGCACACGACTCCGAAATCAACCTAAACCTAAGTCATGTCGCAGCAACTCTGTTTATACTCATGGGGGAAACACCTCCTAATGACATCAACGATTCCCTGTTCAGATTATGACCTTGCACTGGAAAGTTGTCTGTAAAGATCACCAGATCACTCTTGGCCATATCGTAGTATTGAAAAACTTAATTTTCGCCCCAACCTAATACAAATGTCCCAGATCACCTGTATTGGAGCCGGCTATGTTGGTGGCCCAACAATGGCCATGTTGGCACTCAATTGCCCAGAACATGATTTTACAGTTGTGGACATCAATGAAGAGCGAATTCAGCGCTGGGCTTCTGAAAACCTACCGATCTATGAGCCTGGTCTGCTAGAAGTCGTGCAGCAAGCAAGAGATCGTAACCTCTTCTTTTCCAACGATATTCCCAAAGCTATTCAACAAGCTGATATTATCTTTGTTGCCGTCAATACACCAACCAAGGCATTTGGCGAAGGAGCTGGGAAAGCTGCCGATTTACAGTATTGGGAAAAAACTGCGCGGGATATTCTGACACATGCCCGACAACCTGAAGTGATTGTCGTCGAGAAGAGTACACTACCGGTTCGTACAGCTGAGGCAATGTCACAGATTTTATCTTCGAGTTCTGGCCACAGCCGTTTCTCAGTCGTATCCAACCCAGAATTCCTGGCAGAAGGTACTGCAATTCCAGACCTACAGGCACCAGACAGAGTCCTAGTTGGTGGGGAAGAGAACGAATTTGGTCGCCGTGCAGCTAGAACAATTGCCGACCTTTATGGTCATTGGGTTGCGGAAGACCGGATACTGCTCACCAATGTCTGGAGCAGTGAACTCTCCAAATTGGTGGCCAATGCAATGCTGGCACAACGAGTCTCATCGATCAACAGCATTTCGGCACTTTGCGAGAGAACGCAAGCCAACATAGATGAAATCAGCCGTGCCGTTGGTATGGATCGGAGAATTGGGCCTCATTTTCTGCAGGCAAGCATTGGATTTGGTGGTTCTTGTTTCCGAAAAGATATATTACATCTGTCATACCTCTGTGAATACTACGGACTGCCTGAAGTTGCTGATTACTGGGCCAGCGTAGTGCGGATCAACGATTTCCAGACAGATCGTTTCTTCCAGAATATCCTCAAGCAGCAGTTTAACACCTTGGCAGGAAAAAAAATCACATTGCTTGGCTTTGCCTTCAAGCCGGATACTGGAGACACACGTGATTCTCCGGCCATTCCGCTATCCCGAAAGCTATTGCGTGAACATGCCCAAGTAAGGGTACATGATCCCAGGGCCCGTGAAGAAGTCGAGCATGATCTGGCTTCCATGGAAGGAGACATCGCTTTTATCGAGGATCCGTACGAGGCTGCTTTTGGAGCCCATGCTATTGCCTTAGTGACACAATGGCAACAATATCGTGATCTCGACTACGGACACATCTTAGAGAATATGATGCAGCCTGCTTACCTGTTTGATGGCCGAAACCACCTCGATCATCAATATCTCTTCAATCTGGGTTACAACGTCTTCCCGCTAGGGAGTGCCCCCCTAACTCACCTTTAAACCAACAACCTTGGTGGTTAGGAGCCACCACCCTTAACCTGAGGGGAATCCATGAGTAGCTTTGAGGCCAACCTGAAGACGCTGCCCTTTGCAGAACAAACAATCCTGCTCCGCGTCTTTGACTCTAAAGACAAGTTGATGGCGATTTTGCCCAATATTCCAGCCAAGCAGGGAACCTTGCGTGTGTTTTCTCACATAGCCAGTATCACGGGACAAATTGGACGGAACGAAGCCAACGAAGCGCTCCGTGTTTTTGGAGAGTACACCGAGCGTGCACAACAAAATCCTGGTCTTCATCCTAAGCTGGATCTTCTCCTCAATCTTCATGACGGAGACTTTCTGAGAATTGAGAGGATCGAAAGTTCATACTCCAATCTGCTAGCCAATATACATGATCGCAAGGCAAGCGCAGCAGAATCAGAGGCCTTCATCGAATTACTCAATCAAGGGAAAGTGAGAGCTGCTGAAAAGGTAAGGAATGAATGGGAGCCACAAACCTACGTGATTGATGGAGTCCTGAATTACTTTGGTACTCATGGAAATCGGCGAATGGAATCCACCTACTGGGACAAAGTTCCCTTGAAGTATTCCAACTTCACGGATCAAGACTTCGAAGCCGGCGGTGTGCGTTATGCACCTGGTAGTATCGTCAGAACCGGAGCCTACATTGGTCCACAGACCGTAATTATGAATCAGGCTTTTATCAACATCGGTGCCTATATTGCGGGGGGCGGTGTGATGATTGACGGTGGCAGTAGAATCGCCTCCTGTGCTCAAATTGGTCGAGGGGTTAAATTCGGCGCAGGCTCTGGAATTGAAGGCATCCTTGAACCCGCGGGCCGTCTGGCCTCCATCGTCGAAGATAACGTCAAAATCGGAGCGATGTGTGAGTTAGCAGGTATCATTGGAGAAGGCGCAGTCGTTGCCAGCGGGGTCGTAATGGCTTCTGGTAAGAAAATTATTGACGAGGAGACGGGAGACGTTGTCCCTCCACTAGAGTGCCGTGTAGGTAGTGAAACGTTTCTACTTCCTATTATTCCACCGTATCGTCTTGCAGTGGGAGGTTCCCAATTGAGTTCTAATGGACGCATTACGACGGATGCAGTCATCCTGAAACCAGGAGATCTGAGAGAGTCAGCAACCCTAAAGCATTTCCGTAAACAAGGCATTCTTTATAGCTGATTACCAACCCTCTAACGTCCGTACAGTTCTGCACGGACTTCCTCTTATTGTGCAGCAATTGCCTTGCTATCCCGTAGCTCTTCTACGATTGTTCGGTCGATTGGCACCTGGACATATCCAGTTTCTTCACTCCAGAAATAATAGTAACCCGTCGGCGTTCCATCCTCTTTCTCGCCACTGGTAATCTTACCATCCTTGATCGTCCAAGACTTGACGACCTGTCCTTCATCGACGTAACTAACCTTGTAGTCTTTTCCCAGAACATTATCGGCACTTCTAAAAAACTGGTTGCGAGCTTCTTCTGTACAACCTGCAAGAGCTAGGGCTAGGAAGAAGAGACCTGTCAAAATCTTCATATGTCATCTCCATGAGAGTGAATAAATTCTGAAAGAAAATATGAAACAACCTAGCGAAAGCTAGCAGGGAGCGCAAGTGAATCTGGCGAAGACGGCAGATCCTGTCACTGGGAGTGAAGGATCTGCTGCACAAGGAAAGGAATCAGCCGAGCAGGTAATAGAAGCCCATGTAGCTCACACCCATAATCACGGTAGGAATAGCCGCACCCATAGCGAGGTTGGCTGGATTCACACCACCTGGGAAGTAGCGGGACAGAATGGATTGACCAGCAGGGTTTGGAGCGTTGGCGATGACAGTCAGACCGCCACCCGTTACGGCACCTGCGACAACTGCGTACTTCTGGCCATCGGTGAAGCCAGGTACTAGTGTAGCCAAGAAGGTGATTGCTGCGTTGTCATTAAACGCTGTTAAGACTGTTGATCCAATCATCAAGGGCAACTCGCTCAAACTTTGCAGCACAGGTGCGATCCACCAGGCCTGAACCCCACCATGAGTTACAAGACCAGCCAGGAAGAAGCCAACCAACAAGGGCCCTTTGATCTCCAGTTTGTTCTGGTAGGCCTTAGACGCCATGCTGAAGCCAATAAAGAAGAGGAAGCCACCAATGAATAGTGGTGGGTAATGCGCATTGTAAACAGTCCAGGCCATGAAAAGCAGATGAGTTACTGTGACCCAACCTGGAATTGGATCTTCACGGTCTTCCCACTTGACTGGCGCATTGGTTTCGGATGATTCACCAGAGTCCGACTTCTTTAGGTTGGCAAATTCATTCTTGAAAATGATGTAGTAAAGAATGTTTGCTATCACAACACCTATGACAGCCTTCCAACCAAAGTTGACCATCATGAAGGCAATATCCCAACCCCAAGGAGCTGCAACCATCAAGACCGGTGGTGCTGCAAAGTGGGTCAGTGTACCCCCGACAGAAACGTTAACAAACAGGAGCCCAATCGTCGCATAGGCGAATTTGGGAGTCGGGTTGTAATCGTAGAATTGCTTGGCGAGCAATAAAGCCGCAATTGTCATAGCAGCTGGCTCAGTGATGAAGGAACCCAGCAACGGTGCGATGGTCAAAATAGAGAACCACCAAGCCTGAGTTGTAGATTGACCAAAAGCGGCTATTCTACCCATAATTTGTTCTGCTAGCCTCACGATCGGGCGGGTAGAAGCGATAGCCATAATCACTACAACAAACATTGGCTCAATGTAGACCACCGTGTGTGCGATGTAGTCTTTAAAAGTAGACCAGTCGTAGAAGCCGATGACAGCAACCATCAGCGCAATCACCCAAATTCCAAAAATCGCCTCTACTTCGCCAATGAAGTGAAACAATTCCGCTTTGAAAGATGGGCTGTTCTTGATGAACTCCTCGGACTTCCCTGCTTTACGAAGCTCTTCTTCGTGGTGGTGTTTGAGGTGGTGAGCTTTCTCTGTCAGTGGAGCAGCCGCAAAAGTGTGGCAAATTGCTAGCAGGAACACCAATGAACCTACCAGATTGAAAGGACTTTCTGCGATACGAGAAGCCAGAATAGATCCGATTCCCCCTCCTTCTGGGTCGTTATAATCTTCTAGGGCTATTGGGAAGTTTGTTTCCACAGTTCCACCACCACCACCGGCCGCAATCACGAAGCCAGCAAGCAGAACGAACAAGACTGGGATCATCCAGGCTCTTCGTGACAAGGCTACAGCAGCCAAAGTAGATAGACTCCAGTCACGAATTCCGAGCTGTCGCTCAATTCCATCCAGCATCTTTTGGATTGGTACTGGCAAGCTGGGGCTTCCTAGCACTTGATCTCGAAACGCTATCGAACTTCGGCGAGTTCGGTTCGCTGACGCTCCTGAGGACCGGCGTCGAAAGGAGGGATTTCTCCGCATTTTGGGCTCCATTACTGAAAATATTATGAGAGGGGAGGTGATCGGGGGCGAAATTGATTTGGCTTTTTTCTGGCATGCCAATCTGAGATCAAATGGCAAATGCTGAAAATAGCGAAAGCGACAGCGTCTGAAAACCCCTCCCCTGATTCGTTTGCAAGGATACATTGATCAGTTCCGAAAGCAATCCGAAATTCCTGCAGCAGGGCTATTGTGTCAACTGATTCGCTAACTATCTTGCATCTGTCTGACTTACACTTCAGTGCATACCCCAAAAATTGGGGCCAGTGGTTTTCCAAACGACTATTGGGAGCTACGAATTGGTGGCTGAACCGGAGCTCAAAATATCCGGCACAGCGCTACCATCAACTGATTGAAGTTGTGAGACAGATGGACTGGGATCACTTGGTAATTAGTGGTGATCTCACTCAACTTGCACTCCCTGAGGAATTTGCCCGAGCGCGAATGGCCTTGCGGCCTGTGTTAAAGGACCAAGAAAGAGTTAGTATTGTTCCTGGGAATCATGATTATTACGTAAGCGAAACTGAGGAATCAGACAATTTCCACAGCTACTTTGGAAGTTTTTTTGGCAAGAATGAAATTCACACCCGTCGACTGAATCAGGATTGGCACTTGATTGGTTGGCACAGCGCAATACAAACACCATGGTACAATGCTTCTGGCTGTGTCCGGCGTGAAACGCTGAAGGCCACAGACAAATATATACAACAACAAGCGACAGATACATGGTTTGTTCTGGTCAACCACTACCCAATCAGTTTTCCAGACAGAGAACATGACACGAAACACGAACTGTTGAACTTGGAGCAGGTCCAGTACTGGCTGAGCAATCGGCCAAAGATTCGACTGTATCTGCATGGACACATTCATCACAACTGGCATCATGTGCAGCAGTATTCATCGCATTCACTGCACATTGTCAATTCGGCTTCGTCGACCATGATTGACGAGAACTCTGCATCAAGTTTTCACCGTATTCGGTTGCATAAGGACCAAATACAAGTGGAACCTATTAGTTTTTGAAAGCCCATGTCCAAACTTTGGTTATCCTTCTGCTGTCTAGCTTTTGCTTCTCCGGTGTTTGCTCAAGGAAATAGCATGTCTGACAACCGCTGTGCTGAAGCAATTCGCCAACTGACAGAATTCGAACCAACCGGAATCTACGGAAGTAGTGTCGAACACGAATGGACACCGGCGTCGATGTATTTGTTGCAACGAGAAGCAGAGAAATACCGGATATTGCACCGACATTTTCTTGACCAAGTAGAAAATTGGCGTTTCGAGGTGCTGGAAATGAAAGGAGGGAAAACTATGATGTTTGTTTTTGCAAAAACTTTTGAACCTCGCTACTGCGAAGGGCCTAACGCTTTTTTTGTTAAGCGAATTAAGCAGGAACCAATTGGGGAAACTCGCACACAAGTTTCAGACAGAAGGTAATTTTTCTTCCCTATTTCGTTTTCGGGAAATCCATCTGTGGCGCATTCGCTCTAGCGTCTGCTGCCACAGCATCTCTTCAAATTTTCGCAGAGAACGGGGCTGATTTTTCATAACTCGCCTCTCTTTCTGAAGTCTGCATCATTGTTTACCACAGATCGCTTTCCTGGACTTCAATCATTTCCAAGACATCCTCCGTCAGAATTAGGTCATCACCAAAAATTGGTTCTCCAATCACTTTGTCAATCTGCTGAATTTGTCCACCTCGCTCCAAATAACGGGTGGTAGCTGCCTGAATTTCTTCGCGTGTGATTTGAAGGATCATAAGATCTCCTTGGTAATTTAATCATTTATTAGTTAACAATTTCAGACTCCTAAGTAATCTTAATGAAGATTTTTTTAGGCTATTTATACACAATCTGCAGTATACATGCCACGAATTAAAAAAAATCTCACTTCCCACAATTTCCCAAAACTTTATTTTTAGTCAGAAATCCGCCAATATAAATTTTCAGTTATTCTTACCCAATAAAATCTTTTTTGGTTTCTTATTCAGGGAGGAGATAGCCCATGGCAGAAACCACATCAGAATCTGCACTTTCCGAAGAAGAATTAGAATACTTTCGGAAGAAGTTGCTCGCAATGCGAGAAGAGATTTATGCAGAAAGCGCTGCAACTGTTGAGGAAATGCAGAATGAGTCCACTCTCTACCCTGATCCAAACGACCGAGCCAGCCTGGAAGCAGATCACTTTAATACCCTGAGGATCAGAGATCGTGAACGGAAGTTACTTGGCAAGATCGAAGCAGCCTTACAGCGTATTGAAGATGGTACTTTCGGTATTTGCGAAATAACCGGCGAGCCGATTGAAAGAAAACGTCTAGAAGCTCGTCCAGTTACTACTCTCAGTCTGAAGGCAAAAGAAGAGCAGGAACTCGAAGAACGTCGTCAACATCGCTGACTCAGAACCTACCCACCAACTCAACAATGCAAATCAACAAATCATCCACGCTTTTTGCTAGGGCTCAGCTGCGCATCCCAGGTGGAGTGAACAGCCCAGTCCGAGCATTCAAATCTGTTCGCAGTACCCCCCTTTTCATGCGTGAAGGGAAAGGGAGCCACATTACTGATGTCGATGGTAATGACTACATTGACTATATTGGCTCTTGGGGGCCTCTTATTCTAGGACATTGTCATCCCGAAGTTATTGCTGCGATTGAGGAGACACTACATAGAGGCGCTTCTTTCGGAACACCTACCGAAGGTGAAGTGCATCTAGCAGAAATGATCTGTACTGCGGTGAACAGTGTGGAAATGGTTCGGCTGACCAACTCTGGCACGGAAGCTTCCATGGCTGCGATCCGAGTTGCCAGAGGATATACGGGTCGTGACAAAATCATCAAATTTGAGGGGTGCTACCACGGCAGTGTGGATTCTTTATTGGTCAAAGCAGGATCAGGTGTTATGACTCTTGGCCTCCCAGACTCCCCGGGAGTGCCTTCGTCCTTCGTTGAACATACTCTCCTTGCTGATTTCAATAATCTTGAGTCGGTCACCGATCTCTTTGATGAATATGGTTCTGAGATCGCAGCAGTAGTTCTCGAGCCTGTCGCAGGAAACATGGGGATGGTAGTGCCAGACCTAGATTTTCTAAAAGGATTGAGAAATCTCTGCGATGTCCATGGATCCCTATTGGTGTTTGATGAAGTGATGACCGGTTTCCGAGTTGATTATGGAGGGGCTCAGTCGATCTTTGGGATCATTCCTGACATGACTATTTTCGGAAAAGTGATTGGAGGAGGTCTACCGGTTGGAGCTTATGGAGGCAGGCAAGATGTGATGCTGATGGTCGCACCCGCTGGTCCAGTTTATCAAGCCGGTACTTTATCTGGGAATCCACTGGCGGTAGCAGCTGGTCGCAAAACATTGGAAATTTTGCAGGCAACCGACACTTATGCGGAATTGAGCCGAAAATCCAACTGGCTCATCGATGAAATGCGTCAGAGTGCTGGACAAAACGGAATTCCACTTCAGACTAATGTCATGGGTGGGATGTTTGGCTTTTTCTTTGCTGAGAAGCCGGTTCGTAATTATCAGGATGCTGCCGAATCAAATCAAGATCGATTCCGTAAATTCTTCATGGGTATGCTAAAAGCCGGTATTTACTTAGCGCCTTCTTCCTTCGAAAGTGGCTTTATCTCGATGGCCCATACTGAAGAAGACCTGGAAAAAACAGCAGTAGCCTGCCGCAAAGTGATGGCCACACTGTGAGCTTGCTCACGATCGATGAATACCTTCGGCAGCCTGTAGCAGAGAGACTACCTTACTATCAGCGGGAAGATAGACTATATCATGTGATGATGTCGCAACAGTTCCCTCGTCCGCTGATGGAGGAAATCTTCGGTGTCGCTAACACACTCAAGGCAATGTCACATGACTACGAAGGTCTTGAGTTTCTCTCTCGTCTGCTACGCCACAAGCGGGCAATGCTTTACTTCACCCAACCTTCTACTCGTACCTTCCTCTCCTTCTTAACTGCTTGCCAACTGGTTGGTATCACTACTGGAGAAGTGCAGGATCCTGCACTATCTTCTGAATACAAGGGAGAGAGTCAAGAAGATGCAGTCCGGGTCTTTAGCAGCTATTTCGATCTTGTAATCATGCGTGATCCAAAACCCGGTTTTTGTGAATACATCGCATATCGCCAAGATCGGACTGGCTTCAGTGTTCCAATCCTCAACGGTGGCAGTGGCAAAGACCAGCACCCCACCCAAGCGCTATTGGATCTCTATACGATGCACCGTTCCTTCCAGCAAATGGGAGGAATTTCCGGGAAGAGGTACGCTTTCGTGGGAGATCTTCAACGTGGTCGAGCAGTACGATCAGCAATGTATTTGCTCGCCAATTATGAAGATCTTGATTTCTATGCCATCGCGCCCAAGGGCTTTCAAATTTCTCCAGACCTTCAACTACACCTAAGGGAGCGGGGTGTTCGTCTACACTTCACAGATCAATTAAACGAGGTATTGTCTGAGGTGGATTGCATTTATATGACCCGTGTACAGGACGAGTACGACCTCTCCGGAGAGTCGGGCAAGATCAACTTGGCAAACTTCAGCCTGACCGAAAAAAATGTAAATCTACTTCCAGAACACGCCATCATTCTCCACCCACTGCCTCGGCGTCAGGAAATATCCAGTGGAATCGATGCTAATCCACGAGCAATGTACTGGTCTCAGCTACGTAACGGAGTCTATATTCGGGCTGCCCTTCTGCTCTACATTTTTGGAAAAAATAAACAACTGCCAATTATCTAGGAAAATCTGGCTCATGACCAATAGCCCTTGTATTAGGAACGCAATAAATCTAACATAAACTACTGATTTTTATTTTTTCTTCATCTTTACAAGCTTTACACACTCAAAAATTTTAAGCTGAATGTATTAGGCCTTTTTGAAGATATTCAATGCACAGCTACGCCAAAATTCCAACAGTTTCAAAAAAACGTGGAGCAGATATGGGTGGAAGGAAGACAGAATACAAAGAAGATACAATAGCAATATTTGATGATGGTTGCGTGTATAAACGCAGGGACTATTGGCAGTTTAGGCTTTGGTTGGAAAAGGATAAGAAATACGCAAGGAAGAGTTAGCGGACAAGGAAAGGGAAAGAAGCAGTTGAATTAGGCAGGAACTTTACTTGAAATTTTTTGCGGACATGAAGCAAGCCATGAGTTATTGCAGTATTGCTAGTGCTGAGACAACAGAGAAATACTTAGCTGTGAGTAAGCATGATTTTGAAATGAGACTGATTGTAGCAAGTAGGTACGACACACTGAAATCACATCTGAAGTATTGGGTCGCATTTATTGACAGGAAAAAGAAAGCAAAGGATTTAAAGTGTAGAGACTGCAAAGGATATTATGAGTGGCGACATGCACAGGCAAAGGGAGATGTAAAACAGATTTTTTAGCAGAAACGGTGTCCGGCTCCCATTGAATGAGACAGTATCTTTTATGCCTATGATTGTAGCTACCTTCTAACTTGTGTATCCGCAAAGATTGTAGACAAATAAAAGTTGTTTTGATAAACAACATAAGTTAAAAATTAATATGATAGCACCAAAACAACTATTCTCAAGTGGTTATAAAATTCGGATGTCGACAAAAACCTTAAAAAAATTACCAGCGGTATTGTTTATCATTTTATTCTTATTATTTAATACTAAATTATCTTTTTCCCAAGAGAAGAAAGATGAGCTAGTATACCAGCTAAAAGATGGGAATCTGCAAACGATACCAGACAGTTATTTCCAATACTTAGAAGGTGTCAGTCATACAATCCCATTTGCAGAATTAAAATCTGAAAGTTGGACAAATAATATGAAAACAACCCAATCGTTTTATGATGGTTACTGGATAAAAATAGCTATACATAACAGCACAAAAAATGAGGTTATGGGTATTCACCATAATTTCAATTTTGAAAAAAAATTAATCTATGAAAATAAACTTGGTATAAAGATATTTAATTTCTTAGATTCGGAACAAGAAGACTATGAATATAAAGATGAAGATCGTATCTGGTTTGATTACAAAATTCGAATGCCGATTGAAGAAATTACTGAAATATATAGTTATTTTAGAAGTCAGCCATTGGATAGAGCAAACTCAAGAAAAGGTGGCATCGATAAAATTAGTATTGGTTCATGGAAGGAAATTGAATTTGCTGAAAATTTTAGAACTTCAAGATATCTAATTACCATCCCTATCTTTTTCTTTTTCGCGATATATTTCTTAATGTTTTATTTAGTTTCAAGAGATAAAAATTATCTTTGGATCTCTATTCTTCTATTTGTTTTTTCGTTTCAAGGCGTTGCATTTTCATCTAGTTCATACTTTGGCTATAGGTTTAACTATATGTATGGACCTATGGGTTTGGCATTGGTTTCTGCTGTGGTGATTCAGTTTTTTAGAAACTTGTTACTATTGAATCATAATTACCCGAAATTAGATAAAATATTTATTTGGGCACTAAGAGTTTATCTGGTTTTGATAGTGATTTACTTTTTTGATTCTTTCCAATACCCAGAAGGAGAGATATATAAAAATTTAATTGAATACCCCTTCCCCAAGTATGGTGTAGGTACTATTCCAGTTTTTATCGCATCGATTCCGGTTGTTTTAGCAAGTTTTATCTCAGTAATAATTTCTGGAATAATGTGGAGGAACGGAGACAAAGCCTCTGGCTATCTAATTATTTCTTTCTTGATACCAGTTGTCAGTACATTATCACAACTACCTCGATTTTTAGTTCCTGGTATTTTTAACGAAAACTATGTTGTTGAAAGATTTATAGTATCAATTCCAAGTTTTGCACTTCTCTTCATTCCAGCAACGATCGGATTGGCTCTTGCTCAACGTTCAAATGATACAAAGCAAGTATTTCTTAATAAACAAATTGAATTGAATGAATCATTAGAAAAAAGGGTACAGCAACGAACCCATGAACTTACAAAGGCTAATCAAACAATAACTGAAAGTATTAATTCTGCTAAGGCGATCCAAAATGCTATACTTCCAGAGATTGATGCTAAGGTTTGTGGATTCAAGGAATTCGAATACATTTGGGAACCTAGAGACATCGTTGGTGGTGATTTTTATTGGATGGGTCAAAAAGATGACTGGTCAATTCTAATCGTTGCTGACTGTACTGGTCATGGAATCCCAGGTGCTTTTATGACACTAATTTCAAGTACCCTTTTAGGCAGAGTCTCTCACTTGAAAGACTTGAGTAAGCCTGATCAAGTGCTGAATCATTTGGATGAATTACTCGAAGAAACTTTGAGGTATAAAGAAGGAGGTGACACTAGTTTTGGTTTAGATTGTGGCATTATTTGTTTCTCTCAGAAACATAAGCTTTTGCGCTACGCAGGTGCTAAGACCAATCTCTATCAAAAAATTGATGAAGAGGTAATTGAAATTAAGGGTGATAAGAAAAGTTTAGGTTATGAAATAAAAGAGCACCCAATTGAATTTAAGGTTACTGAATTTGATACAAGTCAGCATTCATCTTTCTTCATCTTTTCGGATGGGGTGACTGATCAAGTTGGAGGGGAGAAAAAACTGATGTATGGGAAGAAACGAGTGATTGCTCACATCAAAGAAGCGAATGGTGTCCAGTCCGCCGTCCACAATATTGTCGCTGACATCAATCAGTACCAGGCAGAGCACAAGAGGAGGGATGATTTAACTCTCTTTGGATTTGCTGTCTAAATTTACTCCCACAATCGTGTTAACACGATTTACTCTCATATGAATTCAGCCGCCTATCCCCTCTGATCGTCATTCACATCAATATACACTGGGTGGCCTAAATGCTCACATGTCCTTCCAGCGGACTGGGCTTTAGGGAAATTGCCGACATGTGCGGGACCAGCGTGAATAGATCGAGCGTACCTACACCAATTGAATGACGAGATCCACATGACCAATACCGTAGCAGAACTACCGCAAGAAATAAGACGGTACGATGGAGGTGATATAGAAAGTCGATATGGAAAAGAGTGAGAGACTGAGTGAGGCTATCCAGTCTCTATCAAGATATTGGATGGAAAGAACTAGGCTCGATAAAAAGATTGGCTTGCTGAATGTTGCAGTTAAGCGTGAATTAATAAGTAGTTATCAAGAAAGAGAACTCTTCCAAGAGACATACGATCTGCCAAGTAGAGATAGTAAGGAATATTTATCATTTTTCAAGGAAGAGGAAAAAGAAGAATTAACAAAGTTATCAGGTGAAAATCAATTTCTAGTAAATTTGGAGTGGCAAGTTGGCGAAAAGATGGATCTAAATTTCCATGCTAGTCTGCCAAAAGATCCACATAGCATGACTAGCGAAAGAAAAGGATTTTTTATACATTAGATGGTTAAAAACACCGACGGTGAAATCACTGTAGATTATCCAGATATAGATGCCGAAGGGATTGATGATCAAAGTGTAAAAATATTAGAAGATATGGTGACGCTGTATCGAGCTTCGTAAATTTGCTGGACAACTAATTAATGTTAATCGAGATATGTTAGGACCATCGTAACACAAAAGACCTTTTGAATAATTCCAGCCCATACAAAAAATTACTTTGAAAACAAATTAAAAATTACTTCCACAATCGCGTTAACATGATTCACACAGTGCAACTTCACTGCTGGTCATAACTCTTAGTCGTACAATTCAATAGAATTTCCCACAGTCAGTGTACTCAGATCTGCTATCTGTCCATGAAACCACTACGTCCTTGCCATTTAATTCTTAGATCCATGCAAACACCAGAAACCCGAAAGGAAAATTTGATTTAGGAGAATTAAAGACATTTGTGATAACAGCATCAACCAAATTGAGCGCGTCTACTACTATCAACAAAACACGATAAGTCTTACCAATGTGGTAGCTAACTACAGGCTGGATGTGGATGAGCAGATTCAGCTGATTTGGAAAGGGGGATAATAAACCATGTTGGATTTATTACAGATTCACTAACTATATGTTAATAGAAAGAAATTTACTACTATTTATTTAAATTCAACATTACAATATCAATAGATCAAAATTAAATTTTTTCTATTACAATATATTTGAATCACTTAAGTTTTAGATTTTTTAATTTCTTATTGCTAGAGCACTTTTATATTTACTAAAGATTGAAATGAATCAAATCAATTTGATTCAAAAGAATTCTCTTTTTTCCACAAAATAAAATATTTTATAATAATTTTCATACTACCTATAGTAGTTCCTAAAAACATCTTATTTGCTAATAGTTTTTCAAATAATTTCTCAATTACAGTATTAGGCAGTTTGAGGCAGCTACTGGGTGTGGTGAGATGGATGAGATGATAGCTGCACAGTTGGTAAATAGAAAACGCGTTGACACATAAAAGCAGCGAAGTTGAACTAGTTTGGCGTTGAGTGTGTGTGCTGCTAGTGGTAGCAGTTGCACATTGAAAAAACTTAACAGGAAGGTTCTCGTAGAATCAGTTTATAACTTACTTAAGGGCAGTACTGTTTAACTGATTTGATGCACATCTGTTATACACTGGAAAATATTAGCTATAAATACCTGAAATAAAATATGAAAAAACCAGAGCTTTGTATTAGAAACGCTAATGTTGTTTTACCCGATCAACTACAAGAGACCGATGTGCTGGTAGAAGATGGGATCATCAGCGCCATTGGTCGTGGATTGCCAGACGGAAAAGAAACTCTTGATGCTGCTGGTCTGATCCTCTTCCCAGGCTTGATTGATCCACAGGTGCATTTTAGAGAGCCAGGAAATACTCACAAAGAAGATTTACACACTGGATCTAAAGCTGCTGCTGCTGGAGGAATTACAAGTTTCCTGGATATGCCGAACAATAATCCAGCTGTGATCAATGCAGAACGAATGGCCGCCAAGAAACAACGTGCTGCCGAGCAGTGTGTGGTCAACTATGGCTTCTTTGTTGGCGCTACTCCCAAAAACCTGGCTGAAATCAACTCGGTTCCAAATGTTTGCGGAATCAAGGTCTTCATGGGCTCTTCTACTGGAGACTTGCTTGTTCATCGTGAAGAAGACCTGGAGCGAATTTTTGCCAATGGTAGTCGCCTAATTGCTGTACACGCAGAGAGTGAAAATCAAATTCGGGACAACACTGCCCTGCTCCAAGGATGTAAGGATGTCAAGGTACATCCCAAAATTCGAGACGAGGCCACTGCACTGGAAGCAACAGAATTAGCGGTTCGTCTATCTCTCCAATATAAAAGACGGCTTCATGTTCTCCATCTCACTACAGAAGAGGAAACCCTATTGCTGCACCGCTTGCCTAGAGATCACAGGATCTCCACGGAAGTCTGCCCACAGCACTTTATGCTAGCAGCCCCAGACTGCTATGAGAAACTAGGAACTCTAGCCCAGATGAACCCTCCCCTACGTAGCCCACGTCATGGCAAGGCGCTCTGGCAGGCGCTTAAAGATGATATCATCAACTGCATTGCCACTGATCACGCCCCACACACTCTTGAAGAGAAGGATGCCCCTTATGGTAAGGCTCCATCGGGGATGCCCGGAGTAGAGACTTCCCTACCATTACTCCTAACAAAGCATAGTCAAGGAGACTGTAGCTTGGTGGAAATAGCAAAGTGGATGAGTGAAGCGCCAGCTCGACTTTACAGGATGAAAAACAAAGGAAGGATTCAGGTAGGGTACGATGCCGACCTGACCTTGGTTGATACACAGTTGAAGCGAACCGTGGAAAATGGGAAACTATTTACGAAGGTTAACTGGTCTCCCTATGCAGGCATGGAATTAACAGGATGGCCGATTCGCACCATTGTTCATGGTCAGACCGTTTTTGTGGATGGCCAAATCCAGCCAGACGTTCGTGGTAGAGAGATACAGTTCATGGAAAACTAATTCTTTCATTCCTGCTCACTCATTTTTCCTTTAAATTTCCTCATTCAGTTCCCAATCGAGATTTGCGTAGAGCTTCAGTAAAGGGATGCCCGTCATTTTCCTCAAGAGTCGCAGCCTGCAAACGATTCTCATACACTTTCAAGAGCGTATAAGTGTACTCTTCGACTCGCTTCAGTCGACGAGGAAGTTCATCTTTTTCATAGTGGCGACCAGAAGGAATCGGAGCCAACAATTGGTAAAAAATAAATCGTAGAGAAGCTTGAGGGTAGTGGATCATGTAAAGTAAGTAGGGGACTACTTGCTTGTCTTGCTCACGCTCCTCATAAATGCGTAAAAACAATAAAACTAAGTGGTAATAGTTGATCCCTCGGTAGACTTGGCGTTCTACAAAATGTCTGATTGAATCCATATAGCGTTCTTTATTGAAACGCTGTTGACCTGTGTGTGATTCGTAATAGCGTGTAATCAAAATCGAAGAAATGAAATAGCTCCACGCCTTGCGAAACTCTCCTAGCGGAAATCGTTGACGCTGATCATTGTGCAAGAATTCTTCAGCACAATTGATCAAAACTCCTGTGGTTGAGCGCGTTTGTTGAATCGATTGTATCCGAAATTGAAAATTCCTAAGTAGCTGACGAAGACGCTGGACGTGCCCATCTTCTAGGGGGTTTTTTCCTGAATGTTGTTGATTCAAACTGATCCAACGATGTAGCCCTCGAAGCGCCTCCCAAAGCTTTAAGTAAATAGAGTTTTCATACTGTCCCTGCAGTTCCTTGACAAAGGCAGACCAATCTTTGACAGGTAAACTTCTGGGCAATTGTTTAAGCAATTGCATCGGAAGTTGTTGGCGCTCTCGTTGAAATGCTAGTGAAATCGGTTGATTCGGTAAAAGAAAAACCAAGGCTTTGCGTTCTTGCTGAAGCTGCCTCATCCGATTCGCCAACTGTATCAGCATTTCTTCGGGTTCCCAGTCCTCCTGACCCTCTTCCAGATTGGCTGCCAACTCTGAAATAAAACCAATTAGCCCATCAATTTCTTCCAGCTTATTGGAAGCGGCTCGGAGATAATGTGCAGGATCTTCACGTTCAAACCGTGAATACGCTCGATGCTCATGTGGAAGTAGAAAATGAATTTGGCGATCTAACTTCTTAACCTCCAGCAAACTCTTCTGCAAAACATCCGTTGGATTGCGGCGAAAGGTTTCCAGAAAGTCTTCAAAGGCTTGTTCAATCACCTGGTTGATTTGTTTTGGTAGTGCCTGGGCTTCCCAAAGTTGTTTCCAGTGAGTCGTAAGTTGGGCCCGGATTTTCTCTCCATCTTTTTTAAGTGAATATCGGCCCTGCTGAGCAAAACTTTGATACTGCTGATCCAAGCCAGCGCTTGAAACTTCCTGAGTACGAAGGAGATCCAGCTTTTCAAGCATCCCTGCACTCACACTCGACTGCTCACTATCAGCACCCTGCTGATAGAATTCCAGTGGCAGTACGCTCTCATTCAGATAAATTTCTCCAATCAGCTTGGAAAATAAAGTGCGGGTGATGTTGATGATCTGTTCACTGGTCTTAATCTCTTCTGGTAGAATAATAGTAATTGTGTAGACTCGTGAAATTTCATTGAAATCGAGTCTGGAAGCTGGCAACGGAACCTTTCCTTGCAACTGCAAACCAGACTCAGACTCAAATTCATGAACAGGTAGAAAGCGGATCTGATGATTCGGATCGCGAAGCCTCAAGTCCAGGCTTGCAGAAAATTCGAGGATGGAAGGAATAAGGTGTTTAAGCAGAGTGACTGCCTTCTCCGGAAGTTTTACTGAAAAGTGCAGATTTTTGAGAACAAACTCCTTATCAAAAGTTTGCTCCATTTTCTGAAGATCATAATCGCGGAGCTGTTGTTCAAGGACATCAAGATTCCCAGGACGACGAAAACGCTCTGCAAAAAACTCTTCACTGAAGCCTGAAACAGCCATGCATTAAGCTCACAGGAATAATTAGCGCTTGCGAACGGTGGCAATATCACTGCTCCAGTGGCGCAATTCTCGGGGACCTTCCAGAGCCATCTTCAATTGAATCAATTCTATGAAGGGCTTGCTCTCAATATCAATATCTGGGTAACGCCGGCTAAGGTAACTCCACAAATTCAGAAAGTTTTCATCTTTCTTCTTCTCATTTTCCCGGTTTCGATCTTCTGGAAGGAGATCCTCCCGATGGTACTGCGCATGCTTACTCATAACAGATTCCCTTGTCAACCGTGATCGCACCCGGAGATGCCCAGTTATCCAACTGTATTAGTCTTTGTTAGGATGGTAAGCTGCAATCTGCTTGCCTCGCCTCCAAGCACTTCTTCTTTTCATTGCATGAAACTGTTTTTGTTGAATTTTATAAACCGTTCTTCACTCGTCTATTCTTCTCACTTTCCAATATTTTTCTTCGATGCCGACGTCCTCCCAACAAACCATTGTCCTCAAAGTGGGGACTTATGTTCTTCAGCAACTCAATGGCAAATTGGATTATAACCTGATCCAAGAACTAGCGAAAACGATTGCTGAATTACGCCAGAGAGGCCACGAAGTCTTACTCGTCAGTTCAGGCGCAATTGGAGCTGGTCGGGAACGCTGCGCGGTCCTCCCAAACCCTCCTCAAGCAGCCACACCCGGTAAGGGCCGTAAAGAATTGGGTATTCAACAAATGTTGGCGGCTGTTGGACAAGTTCGCCTGATGCAAATCTACTCAGAATTTTTTCAGGAACACCAACTCCTCGTTGCTCAGGTGTTAGTCACTCGAGCTGACTTTGCCAAACGACAATCGTATCTGAATATCCGCAATACCATCCAACAACTACTGTACTTTGGAATCTTACCGATCATCAATGAAAACGATGTGGTCTCCACGGAAGAGTTACCCTTCTTTGGTGACAACGACCAACTCGCTGTTTCTTTTGCTGCATTGGCAGGTGCCAGTCATTTGTTCTTCCTAACAAGTGCACCAGGGTTGTTGGTTCGTGAGAAACAACCTGATGGCTCTATAAAAGAAGTGGTGCTTTCTGAAGTCAAACAAGTGAATAAGGAGTTGCTTCAGCATTGCCAACGTCCAGGTACCAACGTAGGTCGTGGAGGAATGGAGAGCAAAGTCCGGGCAGCTGGAAAATCCATCTCCTTTGGCATTAATGCCTACATCACTTCCGGAAAAGAGCCCAATACCGTTCTCAAAATCTTAGATGGTACGCAAGTGGGCACTCATTTCTTAGCTCATGGATCAAAACTTAGAGGTTATCGCCAGTGGCTCGCAGCAGGAGCGCTGAGTCAAGGTGAAATACATGTGGACTCAGGTGCTGAACAAGCTTTACGAGTTCATAAAAAGAGTCTCTTGCTCTCTGGCGTTTGTGAGGTCCAAGGAAATTTTAGTGCCAAGGATCCGGTCAATATCTTCAATCTCCAGCACGAGCTTATCGGGGTTGGACTCGCAGCTCAACCCGCCCAAGCTTTGAGAGTCTTACTTCAGCAGAGTGAAGCTAACAGACATACACGAGCTGTAATTCATCGGGATGACTTGTTTCTGGCAGACGGACATCTCTAGTGTCTCTTTTCCAATGCCAAGTTGAAAAACTTGTCTTCGGTGGGGCGGGACTGGGGCACTTAAAGGGGCAGGTTGTTTTCATTCCGGGTGCCTTACCCGGAGAGGTCGTAGAAATTGAATTACAGAAGCAGCGTGGCGATTTTTCAGAAGCCCGGCTTGTCCGAATTCTGGAGGAAGCCCCAGAACGAATCGCACCACAAGAAAACCACTTCCACTGCTGTAGCCCTTGGCAAATTCTTGCTCCAGAGAAAGAGGCATACTGGAAACGTCAGATCGTTCTTGATAACCTGCAACGACAAACTGTGCTCTGTCATAGTGATTTACAAGTTAGAGAGACAGGGCCACGCTTAGGTTACCGCAATCGTTTGGAATTCCATTTTACCCAAGTGAAGAACCGACTGCGATTAGCACTTCATGAACCAGCAAGCCAAAATCCAATTCCTGTAGAAACTTGCCAACTTGGGCTACCCACACTGCAACGGGCTTCTCAGGAATTGATCCTCCTGCTTGATGATGCTCAACTCCGACCAAAGGAGATGGGCCGATTGGTTTTACGAGGGAATCGAAACGGGCAAGCTGTTGCTTTACTTCAGATAAATACTGCTGCAAAGCAACGTTTAACCTCTCACCAGCGCAACTGGCCGCAACTGGATTTCCAGTTCATTGCTTATTCTGAGAGCACTCCAAAAGAAGCTGTATCTCAAAGTGAATTGTTCGAACCGGTTACGAATACAAGAATCTATTTCGGCGGACTGGGTTTCTTTCAAATCAACCCATTCTGCCTGGAACTGCTTGTGTCCGTAGTCGGTGAATGGATCAAGGGAGAGGAGGTCTTGGACCTATATGGTGGGGTGGGAACCCTCAGTTTGCCACATGCCAAGCAGATACAAAGCTGCGTGATTGTTGAAGAACATCCTGACGCAATCCATTTCGCCCAGAAGAACACCAAAGCAATTCCTCACTTTCAGGTCACTTTCTCAAAAGTACAACAAGCCTTGAAGCAAATTGGTGTTCAGCACACTGTTCTGCTAAACCCACCTCGGGCTGGAATTGCCAATCAAGTCCGTCAGCAACTCCTCAAGGTGGAACCCAAGAGATTGATCTATCTCTCCTGCAATATAAGTACTTGTGCGCGGGATCTCAAAGATCTTCAGAGCTGCTACGAGCTAAAGTGTCAGCAGGCATTCAATTTTTTTCCAGCCACACCACACATCGAATTGTTAACAATTCTAGAAAGGAAGAAATGAAAAAGAAGAGGAGGAGGGGACTGAATCGGTAACATCTTAGATTGTAGTAAGCTGTATCGATTGGTTGCAAGTGGACCGCAAGCAGTACTTGTGAGGGGGGACTCACCCGAAATTTCTAAAAACCAAATCCAATTCGATTAAGAGTGCCAAACCACTTGCGAGTGTTTGACTTCTCGACTTTGGTAACACTCCTGATAAGCAAGTACGCTATCTTTACCCATGAAACGCTTGGCCAAGGCTAGCGGAATAGAAGGCAAGTGGAAGACAATCAGTCTATCCAATACATTTAAAAAGTCTCGATCCACGTTGAAGCAGAGGAACCGAGCTCCTGAGCGAAGGTATTGACGCACTAGCACAGGAACACCTTTGATAACCTACTCAATCTCAGAAATTAGATTGCTGATTTCTTTGAGATCATTGGAGATGTTGTGTAAACTTTTTTTCTTGGGGACAAAAGGATGACGGTATGGAGGGCTTGGGCAAACTTCCTGAGACGTGTGATGTTCGAAATGTTGTACTTTGAGGAAACGAAGTAATAGTTTCTTTGATGCCCTTGAGTAGCTCTGGCTAATGCTGACAGGCCCAAAGAGATCATGTTTGAAGGTGTGCTGGAAGATGAATTCACTGATCCTTCACTAAAGCAAAGACAGTGGTGTTGCCTGTCTTTGCTTTAGTGAAGGTGAATGAAAGAGTTCCTCATTTTGATTGCAGGATTCAACTCCGTGACAAACCTTGAACTCAGTTCAAACGCTGAATGGGTGTAGAGTCCATTTACCCCAGCAACCCTCGTGATTCTATCGACCAAACCGAGCCGATATACACCAGCCAACCTACTCTCTCGCTTACTCCAGAGAAAAAATGCAGATAACTTAGGCATCGGCATCTAAATCCAAAGACTTTCCCGACCCTTCTTCAACTGCACGTAAGGCAATTTCTCGCAACCTACCAATCTCGTGCATCAACTTATCGACCTGAGTATGAGTTGCATATCCTACAAGAAAATACTCTGTTCCCACCAGTAGCTATTCTTGTGGCAGGCCTTCAACTTCCAAACTCAACTGATTTCGGGGTGGTGCCTCGGTGATTAGTCTTCGAAATAATCAAAACTAGTGTAATAATTTGTGCAGGAGAATCCACTGCTTATGTTATCGAATCAAAAGGAAATAGGTCTTGAACCGAAGGTATTCAATCAGTTTTTCGTTAGACCCAAATTCCTGCAACCGCTTGTAAGGAACACCTTTCCCAAAAAAAATCCTCAACAAAGGATCATTGCTTGTTGAGAAGTTCTCTGATCAACAACCTTGTCCGTAATCTTGGATGAATCAGACCAAATAGTTGGAAGGGGATGCTTTTCTGACCTCGAAAAAGCATCGGCAGGACAGTCGATCTAGTCATCCACAAAATCACTGAAACATGAGGTGTCCATGCTGAATCAATGGTGCGCAATGACTTCAAGTGAAGACAAGAAACCTCTCCAGCTGGAAAAATGACTGGCGCTTTCCCTGCGCGCACAACGCGCACTGCTTCACTCAATGTTTTGCTGTTGACTGAACTGAAAGATAGATTTCCAAAGGGATCGGCCGGAAAAAATTAAGGCTAGATTTCCAGTATCTTGTTGAGCAGGCAATAGCCCATCATCCGGAAGTCTGAGTGGACTTAATTTAACAAATTGCCGAGGACAACAGCTTCAAGCCCACCAAAGGGATGGTCAGCAACAATAACAAGGGGACTCTTCGAAGGGATGTGTTGAAGATCCTCTTCTGAAATTTGAGGTTCAACCTTTCGTGCACCGGTACAGGTTTCCTAAAAATTAGCAGATGTTAGATTGACTGGTAGTTGCTCATATTCACGATTCAAATGACTTATTCCAGTCAGAATTCTAATTCGGGAGCTCGTCTATTGAGTGGATTAGGAAGGATCTCACCCAAGCTGATCAAGGGATCTTCAATGTTGGTTTGCGTTAGCTTACGAGCCGTCCTTGTTCCTCATCAATGGCAAAAATTATTTACGAAAATCGCCTGATAAGTGTTAGCCCCGAATGAGATTTATATCAGAGAAAAGTCAGCTAAAGATTTTGTTTGATCAACTGAATGGCCTGATTAACTTCTACTTGGTTTAGCTACTCATCCTTGAAAAAACAATTTTACCAGCTCTATTGAGAATTATCACTGCAGAGCTCTCTGGAGCTAGACCCCATGCATTGCGAATCGCCCCCTCCTTGTCCAGTACAAAGCCTGGTACTACATATTTCCTCTTACGGTCTTCCGCAGTGCGCTGCACAATACCGGAGGTACCAAACATGGCATCGTCTAAATTGATAATATTGAATGTCTGATGGAGATTACCCAGGAGTAGGTAGAACTGTTCCCTCAAAAGTCGATCAATGAAGGTATCATTCAGGGATGTAGCTGAACGGGTTCCCGCTAAATGGTAAATTGTGAATATCTTCCCACAAAGTTCCCTGCTGTTTCACGGAACATAGCTGATTTGCTCTCCCTCCAAATTGAGTTTTCCAAATTCGGTTAAGTTCACTTCTGGTAAAACTTCTCCAAGCTTGATCTGAGAGGCAGAGCTAATTCTAAGTGAAAAAGCTACTAAGAAAATAATGGGGGAAAATTTAAGTTTCGGGTGCATCTGTATTCTCAATTAACTATTTTGAAATTTTAGTAGACGTAGCTGTCACAACCTGTAGACGGGATCTATTGAAAAAATTGATATCATAAATATAAAATGGTTTTATCTATAGACCCTCAGAGCAGCAAATCTATTAAAGCCAGGGATAAATCATTTAAAAACTGATACAAGGGTTTTATTTAAATTTGACTTCGCGATATGGTATATTGTTTCTCGGCTAAAATTAATAACTTTCATATTCAATAAAATCGATAGATTTCTCTGAAACCACAAAAAGATCAGGCTTGCCAAACAGAAAGTATTTTTATGCATTTTATAAATCCCGTACTGATGGAATCTTGATCTTTACTGTATGACTGAAAAACTAACTGGGATGCATCCACAGAGAGTTTACATTACCAGCAATTTGAGGGAGCAATGTCGAGAAACGATAATTGTTTTATTAGTTCCCATAACCTCAGAGCATACTGGCAAATGAGCAAGGAACTCTGATGGCAGAGATAATTGTCATTGGCGGGGGCCCAGCAGGTCTGTCAGCCGCATTGATATGTGCGAGAATGGGCCTTGACACAACTGTTCTTGAAAAGCGTACCTTCCCAGTGATCAAAGCCTGTGGAGAAGGGTTAATGCCAAGTGGAGTTAATTGTCTAAAGCGTCTAGTTCCTCAGGAATTAATCAACAAAATAGAATATCAAAAGTTTTCGGGCATTCGATATATTGCTCCGAACGGTGAGTGCACATCAGGCTATTTTGGCAATGGTGATGGGTGGGGAATTGAACGCTCTGAACTTTCAAAACTACTAAGTCGGGCCGTTGAACAAGAGCCAGGAATCAAAGTCTTTGAAAACACTATTGCTAAAGTGGAAGGCTCAACTGAGCAGCCTATCGTTCATTTTAATGGCAAAACTCTGAGACCAAACTTATTGATTGCTGCAGACGGATTGCACTCTCCAATTAGAAGATGGGCTGGACTAAATGGGTCAACCTCCAAATTAAAGCGTTGGGGCTTGAGGCAGCATTATGAAATTGCACCATGGACCAATTTGGTAGAGGTCCACTGGTCAAAGGGTATGGAGGCCTATGTCACACCTGTATCCCCGAATACTGTTGGGGTTGCCGTTCTGAGTCACCAAGAATTGATATCAAGTTGGCAAAAGCCGATTTCTTTAAAAGAAACACTACAAGTATTCAAGGATTTAGGACCAAAACTACTTTTGAGCGAAGCTAAGGATCAACTGATTGGAATAGGTCCGCTTCATCAAAAAGTGAAAAGAACTGGAACTGGGAGAGTGGTATTGATGGGGGATGCGGCAGGATATTTGGATGCAATCACCGGAGAAGGAATCAGCAATGCCATGGAACAAGCTTTGCTGATAGATCGATTACTGAAAAAGCAGAAAGAAAAGCCAAGTCTAGACGAGTTGGTGATGGATTACTCCAACCAACTACCTGCTTTGATGAGAAGATACTATTGGCTCACTAGGCTTACTCTGCTTTTGCATTGCCGTCCATCATTAGTCAACAAAGTTGTTAAAGTCTCTCAGAACACCCCTTGGTTGTTCAATTATCTACTAAATTTGAATTCTGCTCGGAATTTTTCCGAAGCGGCTAGTCATTCACTCCAAATTCATGGAAGAAATCATGGACGTGAGCTACTCAAAATTGTTATTAGAAGAAGTATCGGAAAGATTGGCAAGAAGTCCTGAAGACGGGAATACCAGTACTTGGACCACAATTGACCATATCGAGGTGAAAAAATTGTTGGTAGGAGAAGCGGACGGGGAGTGATGGGAGCCACGTAACTCCCCAAGAAATCAGGCGGCAGCTTTTTGCCGCATCTGTTCTACAAGTTTTGTGAATTCTGCAGGGTTCTCGTAAGCGAGATCGGCAAGTGATTTTCGGTCAAGCTCAACGCCTACACTTTTCAGGCTGTGCATGAACACATTGTAACTTAAGCCATGTTCACGAACAGCTGCGTTGATTCTCATGATCCACAATTGTCTGTAATTGCGCTTGCGAACCTTACGGTCACGGTAAGAATATTCTCTGGACCGTTCTACTGCATCCTTGACGGTTCGCCATAGGCGACTACGGCCACCTCGATAGCCTTTAGCGGCTTTAAAATATGAGTTTTTTTTCTTGCGCGCGTGTACTGCTCTTTTAATTCGTGCCATTGGTCAAATCCTTTAAGCGTATGGGAGCAATGCAACGACTGCTTGATGATCGCTGCCCTCAACATACCCTTTTTGTCGGAGGCTACGTTTTGCATCGTTGCTTCGCTTCCGCATGCCATGACGCAAGTAGGCTTTTTTCCGTTTAAACTTTCCAGATCCCGTCATCTTGAACCGCTTTGCCCCACCCTTGTGGGTTTTCATTTTGTAGCCAGCCATATTACTTCTTCTTTGATGGAGCGAGAATCATGAACATGGAGCGTCCTTCGTTACGGACAGGTTGCTCGACAATCCCATTCTCACCTATCATGTTTTGAAATCGCTCAATAAGAACTAAACCCAAATCCTTATGGGCCATTTCTCGACCCATGAAGACGACATTGACTTTCACCTTGTCACCTTCTTCAAGGAAGCGAAGAGCGTTTCGCACCTTAAACTGTAGGTCATGATCTTCAATCTTTGGTCGGAGTTTTACCTCTTTGAGATGTATCACCTTTTGATGAACTTTGGCAGCATGTTGCCTTTTACTTTGCTGGTATTTAAACTTTCCGTAGTCCATTAATCGGCAGACAGGCGGATCCGCTTTAGGAGAAACTTCGACTAAATCAAGTCCATCCGATTGAGCTCTAGTGAG
>JACLAC010018459.1_pt1 | contig 60898 bp, 45 predicted proteins | sample 8027881 | NCBI WGS metagenome assembly JACLAC01 (sample SAMN15725517, study PRJNA655200) | protist metagenome | isolation source: fluorescence activated cell sorting (FACS) single amplified genomes of... | place: Spain: Blaines Bay Microbial Observatory, Mediterranean Sea | collected 2016-01-19
GTATACGGAGAAATGAAATGTCGCTCCCACTGGAAATCACCTTGGATATGATGCGAGAAAAACTTTATGCGGCAGTCGTATCAGATGCATTAGATGCGCTAGGTTATAGAAAACAATCACCAAAAATTCCTTTGTTAACTCAGACTTCTGAAGATGTTCTGATTGGACGTTGCAAAACGACGCTGTGGGAGGATATTGATTTTGAAGATCCATGTCCGTATGAGCTAGAGTTACTCGCCATTGATTCTTGCCAGCCCGATGATGTAATGATTTGTGCAGCCCAAGGATCAACTCGCTCAGGAGTTTGGGGCGAATTACTCTCAACTGCATCAAAGAATCGGGGTTGTGTAGGAGCAATCATTCATGGTTCCATTCGAGACACAGCTAAAATCAAAGCTCTTGGGTTCGCAGTGTATGCTACGGGTCGTAGCGTTTACGACAGTATGAATCGCCAACGTGTCATGTCAATAGATGAACCTGTCAAAATAGAAGGTGTGACCTTTTGTGCTGGGGATTTGGTAATTGCTGATAGCGATGGAGTGGTGGTAGTTCCAAGAGAGATTGAAAATCAGGCTATCAAGAAAGCTTGGGAAAAAGTGAACGAGGAAAATATAACCCGTGATGCCATTACCAACGGTCTGTCGGTTACCGAAGCTTATAAGAAATACGGTGTACTGTAAGCACTAGGTTTCATACAGTTCATGACTAAGCGGAATCGTAAAAGAATAGGTGTGATCGGATTTTTGCATGAGTCCAATACGTTTATTTCATCTCCAACCACTTATCAAGCATTCGAAAATGATTGTCTGCTAGAGAGGGATGATTTTTACCGGACAATGAGTCAATCTAACCATGAGACATCAGGTTTTTTTTCAGTCTTAGATGAAGTGAAAGACGAATTTGAGTCGATTCCAATCATGTTAGCCCGTGCAGTTCCTTATGGAACAATTACTGCTCGAGCCTATAGACGTATTGTTGATACTATGTTGAGTCTTTTGGATGAGGTCGGTCCGATTGATGGTCTACTAGTCGCTCCGCATGGTGCCACAGTCTCAACAGAATATCCGGATGCAGATGGATATTGGCTTCGTACATTACGCGATTTTTTAGGGCCAAATATACCAATTATTGGAACACTAGATCCACATGGTAATTTATCTGACTTGATGGCTAAATCTTGTAATGCCCTGATTGCATACAGAAGTAATCCTCACCTCGACCAGTTTGAAATAGGAAGACAAGCGGCCTCTTTACTAATCGAAACTTTGAAGTCTGAGGTCAGACCAGTGATGGAAATTGCTAGACCGCCGGTAGCTATAAACATTCAAAAACAAGAAACAAACATGAATCCTTGTTTACAACTGTATAACCTAGCAGACCAACAGTTAAACCACCCGACGGTTCTCACTAACAGCATCATGCTGGGATTTCCATATTCAGACGTAGATGAGATGGGAACTGCTTTTATTGTTGTCACCGATGGGAATCGATCGTTAGCTCGGGAATATGTAGATACACTAGCAGAATATCTAACCCTACACCGAAGAGACTTTCGAGCTGAATTGGAACCCATGGAAGAAACAGTTAAAAGGTGTAAATCTTTAATAGGTCCTGTCTGCTTATTAGATATGGGAGATAATACAGGAGGAGGAGGACCAGCTGACAGCACAATTCTGTTGCATGAGTGCCAAAGGCAGGGGCTTACGAATACGTTTGTCTGTTTATATGACCCCGCAGTTGTTAGTCAGTGTATGAATCTTGAAATTGGTTCTGTACGAAAAATAAAAGTTGGTGCAAAAACTGATGAACTTCATGGTCGGCCTTGGATTGGGTTAGTCAAACTGATTGGTAAATACGGTGGTAAATTTTATGAACCGAAGGCACGACACGGTGGAGCTACAGATTGTGATCAAGGGCCTACAGTTGTTGTAAGGCATAAATCAGGAATCACTATTATGGTTACATCTAAAAGACAGCCACCTTTCAGTTTAAGACAGTTAACCAGCTTTGATGTTGATCCTCTTAAATTTCATATTCTTATAACAAAAGGTGTGAATGCACCTATCGCTGCCTATAAACCAATTTGTAAACAAATTGTTAAAGTTAATACTCCAGGTGTTACTACTGCTGATATTGAGAAACTAAATTATCGGCATCGTCGCGTACCACTTTACCCGTTTGAAGACATTCTATAGAAGTATATTTGATGAGTTTATTCAACAAATTCGTCATTAAAACCGACAATGATTACCCACATTTGTTGATTACTGCCGGTGTACACGGAGATGAATTTGAATCCATCCGATGTATTCATACCTTAATTAATCAACTTCCAGGCAATCTACTGAAAGGTAAATTGACACTGGTTCCGTGTGTAAATACTGAGGCTTTCTTGCTAGGAAACCGTACCGCTGCTGATGAACTCGATTTAGCACGGATTTGTCCGGGCGACCCAAATGGGACGATTACAATGCGTGTTGGGCACGAACTTTCTCAACTAATTAGAACCGCTGACTACTACATTGACCTACATACTGGTGGTATCCGATTCTCGGTACATCCACTCACTGGATACCTTCTTCACCCTGATCAACAGGTATTAGATTGTTCAAAGTGGCTTGCTAAATCGTTCAATCTACCATTTATTTGGGGAACTGATTGGCGCCTACCGGGGCGTAGCATGTCGATTGCTTGTGAATACGGTATTCCGGCTATCTACGCAGAGTATTTGGGAGGTGCCCAATGTTCAGAAGAGGGAGTTTCAGATTACATCAACGGTTGTCTGAATGTACTCGGAAGGTTGGGCATGATGAATCGAGTTCAACCGGAGTCGAGGGTGAAGACGATTGTGGAGGATCCACGTCGAGGTTCCGGTCATATGCAGGTGTGTCATCCTGCGGAGTTTGACGGTTTTTTTACACCGACCTATAGTTTAGGAGACACGGTTCAGGAAGGGGACGTGTTAGGAACAGTTCGAACTATCGACGGTCGTTATACTTCAAAGTTGATTGCTAACCAAAATGGAACGGTAATAGTATTGCGCACTTTTTCCATGGTTCGAAAAGGCGAAGCTACTGTCGTCATCGCTTGAATAATGATTCACCCTTAACCAATGTTCGCGTTTTTCAATCAATTGGTCTTTTCTCATAAATTCTGTGAATAATACGGCCTTTTTAACCTGTCGGGAGTCGTAAATTTGCGAATGAACTTCTCTGTAGAAAAAATTCGATTGACTAATGAGGATCATCAATTCAGTTTTCGATAGAGAATGATAGTCCAGCCAGATCAGATTATTCGTAGATGTGCTCAATTTCGGTATTTTAGAGGTAGTTATCAAAGACTACATCAAAGCAGTATTTGACCATCAATAAGTCATTCGAACGAATACAGATTAACTGAAATAACGGATTAATATTTATCGTTTACTTCAGGTTAATGAGGAAACCTAGATTAAATGAGAATTGATTGCCAAAGTCACATTTTCCCACCAGAATATGTAGAGATTTTACTGAAAGCTAATGGCTATTCGGATAATAATGGAGATAAACATGATCAAGCTGACTTTGCTCGACCCACAACGGAAAAAATCCATGACCGCGTTTATCGAGTATCATATCGTAGATGGCAGTCTTTTCAAATCGATTTGGGAGATTATGACTCATCAGCCAAATTACGTGCGATGGATGAAGCAGATATTGATCTGTCCATCATTAGCGTCAACATTCCCAATCCTTGTCTTTTACCTTCAAAATTATCTGTTAAAGGCGCTCAAATTATTAACAATTACATTGCTGATTTAGCGACTAAAAATCCTGATCGATTTGCTGGGTTTGCAAGTCTGCCTTGGAATGTTCCTAGCGCAGCTATGGTAGAAATCGATCGAATTAAGGATATGGGTTTTCTGGGAGTTATGCTCTACCCACATGTGGCTGGCCACAATCTAGATTCGAATCAGTTTGAACCTATCTATGCTCATTTAGCAAAAAAGGATTTACCAATCATCTTTCATCCGACTGTACCAACTTGGGGACAGGCGATTAAAGAATTTACAATGATTCCGATGATCGGATTTCAAGTTGATACCAGTTTCGGCCTATTACGCTTGATTCTAAGTGGTATTTTCGAACGATACCCAAGACTGAAAATGGTCCTGCCTCATGCTGGCGGTATTTTACCTTACATGATTGGTCGTATCGATCATCAGACCGAAGTAATGGGACGAGCAAACGACTTCATTCAAAAACCAGTTAGTAGTTATCTCAGACAAAATGTCTATTTTGATTTGGTTTCTCCATCGATCGAAGGAATGACATACGCTCTTAACTTTATTGGTGAAAACCGGGTTTTGTTTGCATCTGATTCCCCTTGGATCCAGCCATCTGTCTTTACAAAATTAGTCGACCAAATGACAATTACAGCTAGGCAACGTCGGCTAATTTATGGTGGTAACTGTGTGGACCTTTTTAAACTATGAATACTAGCAGGTATTAACATTTTGAGACCGACACATTATTTATATTGACCAATTCAAATAGGAAAGAAATAGATGTCCAATCCGACTGATCGAACGTCTCTTGTACCTTTTTACACTTTTCCTGAAACTCTAACCGAGCAAGAGGAAGCGCTGAAAACTAACCCATTGATGAATCGCATGATCGACTATCGTCAATCATATGAGAATGATCCGCATCGTCCAATTTATCACTATGTTAACCCCGAGCATACACTTAATGATCCTAATGGACTTTGTTTTTGGCAAAATCGATGGCACCTTTTTTACCAAGCTTACCCACCAGAAGATTCTCGTCAACATTGGGGGCATGCTGTTAGCCATGATCTGATTCATTGGCGAGATTTGCCTTACGCAATCTACCCTAACCCAGAGAATTGTTGCTTTTCCGGTACGACATTGGTGGAAGATGAGCGCGTGATTGCTATGTATCACGGTACAGAGGTCGGAAATATGGTGGCAACATCAAGTGATCCTCTTTTATTGAACTGGAAGAAATTGACTAATCAAGCAGTAATTCCTATCCGTTCAGAGGATAGTTCTCCTTTGCCATATCGTGTCTTTGATCCTTGTATTTGGAAAAAGGATAAGTTTTACTATTCTTTATCCGGAGGAACTTTACCCAATGGTCCTGGCGGAAAGCCAATACGTGCTAACTTTCTATTTCGATCCGAAAACCTCACGAAGTGGGAATATTTGCATCCATTTGTCGAAGACGACCAGTACACTTTGGTTGGAGATGATGGTGCTTGTCCCTACTTCTGGCCAATCGGCGAACAGCACATGTTGCTATTTTTCAGTCATATGAGTGGAGGGCAATACCTAATTGGTGACTACGATAAGAAGAGAGATAAATTTGTAGTTACCGAACATGGAAAAAACAACTTTGGACCAGTCAGTCCTTCTGGTATACATGCTCCATCCGCCACGCCAGACGGAAAAGGTGGGGTGATCGTTTTGTACAATATGAATCCTGGTTTGCCAACCAAAGGGTGGAATCAGGTTATGACGCTACCACGACAGCTAAACTTGGTTGATAAAGATGAGTTGAGTGTCCAGCCCGCTGGAAATATAGAGTCACTTCGGTATGGTCATCAGTACATTGGAAAAACGACTTTGTCTGCTAATCAAGAAGTTGTCCTAGACCAAATTCAAGGCAACGCCATGGAAATAGTGGCAGAAATCGATGTTGGCAATGCACCAATGGTTGAAATGAACATCTTGCGTTCGCCTAACAAAGAAGAATACACTCGGATTTCCTTCTATCGTAATCGAGGTTATCGCGACCGGATTCGAGGACATGGGAGTTGCTTAACGATTGATTCGTCCTATTCTTCGATTCTACCATCTGCTCGCTCTCGAGCACCGGAGAGCGGCCAGGTTTTCCTTGCCGAAAAAGAAGTTCTTCAATTACGTGTCTTTATCGATCGAAGCATAGTTGAAGTTTTCGTTAATAACAAGCAATGCGTCGCCATGCGAGTATACCCGGGTCGAGTTGACAGTTTAGGCGTTTCACTTCGCTCACAAGGACAGGATAGCTTACTTAAATCAATGGATGCTTGGCAAATGAGAAATATCTACCGATAAGCGGTTGAGAGTGAAATTAATTTCCGATTACTGGCCTAGCCGAGTTAGGGCTTGCCGGTAGAAGCTCACAAGTTCATCATCTGGATTCCTAGTTAAAACAGATTGTAGCTTAGCAACCAATTTGTCGTTAGGCGCTGGTTGGCCCTGCATGTTTGGCACCAAGAGTTGTTCCGGAAAAACTAGAAGTCGTAGTGCGTGCCTTCTTTGCCTGAGATCTTCATCCTTTGGTATAGATTCTTCTTTGTTTGGTGCTAATCGATTTACTAGAAACTCAGACGTGTAGTCCTTAAAATCTTTGAGTAGCTCAATGCTATTTTTATATTGATCAAGTAAGGTCGCAATGTTCTGTCTTTGCAGTAAATCTGTCACTACTTTGTATGTACTGTCATTTTCCTCGCGATTAATTTCCGGTGAATCTAGAATCAAACGCTCTAGTTTTGTTCGTTGCTCTTCGGTCAAGATGAATAAACTCTCAATTGTCATTTTGGGTTTAATAGCGATAACGTTTCCCCATACCCTGACAGCCATCAAGTTTATGTCAATCTGTCCTGATAGTTTGGTGATTTGTTTTTGGGTCTCGAATCGATCGGGATTATCCTCTTCGGTTTCTATTAGTTTTTCGTTTAATTTTCGGATTTCCTGCTGATATCTTCCGACCTGTTTCTCATCTAGCATTCTGCCTATGACAACAGGCACGACATCTTTCCAAGCATTAAGGCCAGTTTTATCATTGCGAAAATTGGTAATGATTTGCCCCATCAGATTCAATGCATGTCGGCGATCGTCAGCATTAATGGGTCGACCTAAGCTTTCTTCATGTCCTTCTATTATTAACTTTAGAAAATCAAATGTGTTTTTCCAATCGGTCGATTGAAAAATTTTGACCGTTTCACTTTGGGAATCTAGTTTTCTCGAGAGAGTAAACAAAGGTGGATATAAGTGTTGTCGCCAGGTATCTTGAGATGAGTTTCTAGCTGCTCGCGCTAATATTCTGGCAGCATTAACTAGGACAAGGCTATCTATGTTTTGGGGTAGTTCGCTAATTGCATTCAAATACTGAAGAACTCGTTCTTTGGTTGGGATTTGGGGTAATACCATAAAGTTAGGTTCTTTATTTTTTCTGGAATGAGCGTTATATAACAATCCTTTTAGAAGACCAAGCGCTAAATCATCCTTTGTCTCCAAGTCTTTTTTTACGACACTGGATAATGTTTTTTTTGCAGCGGCATCTATTAAAGGCATTTTGTTAGTAGTTAATTGCACCAGATCAACTATAATTCTCTGGCTCAGATCTCGATTTGTTTTCTGACCGGAAACATTCAATCTTAGAGCAGCAATTGAATCAACTAATGCAGTAGCCGCAGCTACTCTCACACTGACGTCTTCTCTATTTCTTTTCAGGTATTCTAGCAATATTTCAACTGTACCAACAGGATCTATATGAGGTAATGTAGCCAAAATTGCACGTTGAATATTTTCGTTTCCTTTTTCTAAAACTTCAAGTAAAGCTGTTAGCGATGGTTTCGCATTACTTCCTTGATTGGCCAAAATTTGAATCGCTAATTCCTGATTTTGTTTGTCTTGTAGAACAATGAGAGATATTTGGTTGATCGTAGTTGCAGCAAGTTCATCACCATCTATCATTTTATCTAAACATAAAAGACTATTTTTTCGGATAGAAGCACTTGTATGGTTGAGTCGCGCAGTTACCTCTGATGTTATAGAGTCAAACTCAGTATCGCTCATAATTCTTCTGATATTAGGACCAATTTTAGCCATTGAGGATAATGAAGCACTTAGGTTAATAAAATTGTTTTTTTTGATTTGCTGATGAAGTGTATCTATAATTTTTCGAATTTCGGATACTGAGGGTTGGTTGATCGAAACGGTATAGTCCACCAGTTGATTATTCAACCTAAAATAGACCCCTAACGAGGAGGCTTTCGATCGATCCAATGGGCGTATTTGACAAACAAGTTTTCTGTTTGCAGAATGATCAAAAATAGACCAAGACATGTTATTTTTTTGTACAGTTGGGTTCTTAGGTAATCGTAAACCCATCAACTTGAATTGACCATCTAGTTGTGAACCATCAAAATTTTTTCTGTCACCACTGGTAACTGCATCTAATTCTTCACTAAAATTATTCTTTTTTAGCAGAATATAGGGGGACAGGTTATTTTGCTTTTGTATATGGAAAAGATCTTGCCCCTGAGAATCAGGTATGGACCATACTTGACCACGCTGTCGAACTTGGACTTGAGCGTTTAATGGAATTTGGGCAACAGAATTCTCTAGTTTTTTTCTAAATTGATCCGAAATTTGGGTTGGAAAATCTAACGATTCAAAATCTTTAGGTATATCTGTAATTCTAAGGTTCATCGAAATCATATCAGGCAAGCAGAAGGCTCTATACTCATTGTTCATTATCTGTCCAACGGCTACTGTGACAATTGGTTGTAGTTTGTCATTTTCCTGTCCCAAGGAATGAAGTGTCTCTAGATAAATAGAAGATGGATGTCCAATTTCCCCCAAAGCCATTATGGTATAAAACCCTAATTGTTCTTCTACCTTCGTTAATTGTGAAAAATTAGATATCAAGCTGAAGCGTTGATTGAGTGGAGCAACTGCTGAATTCTCAAAATCGTATGGAAGTGGAAGTTTCTTAGCATCAGATTGATCTGTAATCTGATTTGGAATGAGATCTGTATTGGGTTGAGTAAAGGATTTGAAAGCTTTTGCTATAGCCTGACAGACACGATTATCAGGATCCACCATGTTACTAAGCAGAAATGATAAAATTAGCCTTTTGTCCCTGCTGGAGGTTTCCCTTTGCTGGACCATGTTTGATAAAACAAGTACAATGTTACGCCTTATTTCCTCGTCAGGACAAAGCTCAAAAACCTCAATTGATGAATTTGGCGAAAAGTTCACTGGTGGAGGACGCTTTATCGGTCTTTGAAAGTCCCCAGCTTGATGAAGTATAAAATACCTTCGCTTCTTTTTAGAAGACGCAGAGGGGGTTTTAATAACTTCAGAATTGGTCAGCATCCATGAGGTTGATCGTATTTGATTGTCGTTAATAACCGGAATAGATATAGTGCTAGCGTCACCAGACAACTGAATCTCTTCTTGTTGAAAAGCTGAAAATAATTGTGGATCGAGACTATTTCTGAAGATATCGAGACTGTCATCTCTACCTGCTAAAATTCGATATATTTGATTGCTTTCAGGGTCAATAATTTGCCATTTTTTCCCTTTTTTGATGATACGCACATCTGCGTCTGGTGATATCTTTAGGCCACCGAGTTGTAAGCTCTGGTTTAGGTTTGGAGTGTAGCTATTTGCTTCACTCACTTTCTTGTACCTATCCAAGTCAGCGCTATATTTATCTGGCAAGCTTAGTAGCCTGACTTCGTTGCTTCTTATTAATTTCGCCTGAAGGTCTTGCAGCAGATAAAATTTGAAGCTTTTGAACAAATTTATCAACTCGTTAATAATTCCTTGTTTTTGCTCGGTGGATAACTTTATCTTAGCTAAAGCCAGTATCACCTCAAGTTGAACCAATCGATTTTTTGTTTTCATGGCTTCTTTCAGATCAGAAATAAACTTTTCATCTTGTGTATGAAAGTTGATCTCACCTAATGCATAGGCTATGTTCTGTCGGACTACTGATTCTGGGTGATTGAGAAGTTGGTAAGTAAAGGACAACTCATGATATTTAGATAATGCTGATAGAGCATTCATTCTAATGCTAGCCTGACTGACGGATAATGCATAAACCAAAGACTCGTTAATAGGTGATAAGTTGACGGTAGGGCCCACGGGCATTTTTTGTTGGTCGATGAGTTTTTGCTTCTCGATAAGTAAGTCTATAATTAGCTCGATCTGCACTTGGATTTCCGGAACCATTTGCTTCCTCAACATATGATTTTGGTCAACTGTTAAGAATAATTTTCGAATAAAATCGTGGTCTTTTGTGTTTAATTCTGTTTCCTGGAGTTTTTTCATAGCTAAGGTACGCGTAGACAAATCGGGTGAGGATAATTTCTTTAACAAAAGAACTGAATCTTGGGCGGCGATGACAGTCGAAAATAGAATTAAAAAAAGAAAGGATGCAAGATGTATACAGCCATCCACCATTTGATTTGGTTGTAGTCCGTACATCGACAGGCTAAGATGAATCGGTGTTTTTGTTGTCGTAAACAGACAGCCAAGCACGAGGTGCAACTAGTTTTTCCTCGTCGGCTTGTTTATTCCGATGGGTTTTTGGAGCCGTTTTGTCAGTTGTAACCAACTGTGGTTGTTGGTCAATAGATTGCTTTACTTCCGTTTGCTCTTTTTCTTCGACCAGAGAGATTAACCGTTCAAACTCTGCTAAAGGATTGGGTGGATCAGGTACAGTTTGTAATAATTGAAGCGTACCACGAGCTATCATTAATTCTTCATTGGTTGGAATTACCAGTATTTTAATGTCTGATTCTTGAGAGTTAATTGACTGTTCTCGCCCTTTTATTCTATTTTGCTGCTCGTTGACTTTTATCCCTATAAACCCAAGTTTCTGGCAAATTTTGCTCCGAATTCGAGGTGAGTTTTCGCCGATACCACCGGTAAAAATTAAAACGTTGATTCCACCTAACGTCGCCACATACTGACCGATATACTGAGTAACACGATGGCAGAACATATTAAGCGCTAGTAGTGTTCGTTCAGGTGTGTCTTGTTCACCGGATAGCTGGCTTAGGAGATCTCGAATATCAGAACTTACTCCAGAAATACCCAACAACCCACTTTTATCATTCAATAGTGTCATTACTTGGTCGATCGTCATATCATGCTGTGAAACCAGTTGAAAAATCAGACTAGGATCGATATCACCACAGCGCGTGCCCATCATTAAGCCTGCCAAAGGAGTGATTCCCATACTTGTATCAACAGACAATCCACCATCAATGGCTGTGACACTTGCTCCACTACCTAAGTGACAAGAGATTATCTTGAGAGATTCAATTGAGCAGTCCAAAATCTCGGCTGCACGTGTCGAAACATAAGAATGTGAAGTACCATGAAAACCATACTTTCTGATGTGGTGCTGTTGATAGAAGTGATAAGGTATAGGGTAAAGGTGAGCATAAGGAGGAATCGTTTGATGAAAGGCCGTGTCAAAAATAGCAACTTGTGGCACTTCGTCCAAAAGACTTTCTATCGATCGAATCCCCTGCAAATTGAATGGGTTATGTAGTGGCGCTAAGTCCGACAACTTCTCGATGAGTGCTTTTACTGAAGGCACAACCAGAGCTGCTGAAGAAAAGTGGTGCCCCCCGTGGACTACCCGGTGCCCCACAGCTGTAATTACCTCCAGACCATCGATAATACCATGTCTCGTATCAGTCAGTGTTGCACAAATGAGAGGGAAAAATTTTTGGTAGCTCTGAGCCTCTAGGTCTAGCTCGTAACTGACACCATCGTGTCTTTGGTAGGTTAGCTTTGGATGGGAAGAATTGACCCGATCAATTTGCCCTTTCGCCAAACTAATCTCACCCACCATTTCAAAACACTGATACTTAATGGATGAACTGCCTGCATTAATCGTAAGAATGATCGGCATCTATATTCTAACCTGTTAAACAGCATCTCGATTCTACAAAAATTAAAAACCCATCAGGCCACAACAACGACGACAAACGGGCATGACTCCCTCACGACTGATCGATTGACGGAATTTGACTGCAGCTTCGTTGTTCCACATGTCTTCCACTCTATCCTCTTGAATATTTCCAATTATATAGTCGTGGTAATCGCGACAGAGACTGACATCACCATTACTGTCAATTTCTAATGTCATATATATGCTAACACACTGATTGTAACCAAAGGTTTCAGTGTGGTCTTTATAATAAGTATTGATGTCTTTTTTTGTTGTTAACTCTGGCATCATCATAGGAGGACATCTACCCTCTTCCGCGGATAGATCAAGCATTTCTTGATACTTATCCAAGATGATACCGTGGTCAAAATTATTCCAATCCCCAATCCATCCGTAATGGGTTTGTGGTTTTTTGCCAAATCGTCTTTCGTAATCTTTTGAGTGTTCGATGGCAGAAGCCTGATCAATCCACCAAGTGAGGTAAAGGATTTGAGCATCTGCGTATTCACTGGTGAATTTGTACAGATCAACCACATAATCTATATTGTAGGAGGTAATGCAACTCAGAGGAACTATATATGGGAATAATGTGCCTCGGTCCTCTTTTTCTGTTTTGACGTTACTCAGTGCTGCTTGAACGTCTTTGAAATTACTGTATTTACCTGAGACCGCAGGTCTCTGTGTGTCATGGATTTCGGCATTTGGTCCATCGACACTGAGATACAAAATTGTGCAAGTGTCAACAATTTCCTTGGCAATGCTGCCAATTTTAGTACCATTGCTGACCATCGAAATTGGCATTCCTTTTTCTTTGATGTAATAGAGAAGATCAACCATACCTGGATACATCATCGGCTCTCCACCCCAAATATACCAAACGGGCTTCCATCCCTTATCGGCAATTTGATCTACCAAGTTTTTGTAAGTTTCGAGTGGTACTTCACGAGCTTTCAGTTCTTTCAGGCTAGTGCCATGCAAATAACCGTTATCACCCCACTGCCCACAAGTGTGACAGCGAAGATTACACATATCCGTAATACGGAGACTAACCAACTCAATACCATCACCTCTTCCATGCGTTGCCCCAAACGGGTGTCTCAAGTTGAATGACTCTTTTGCCATCTGATACTTGAAGAGGTTGAATGCATATTTCCAATTTTCTTTAGTAATAGCTGCGATCTGTTTTACAAAAAAACGAGGTGAAACTCGACTTCTAATCTGCATTTTCTTAAAATACCGGAAAAAGTTGGGGATACTACTTTTTTCACGGCCTCCTGCTAATTTGGTAATTTAGTTTGTTTTTGCAATGTACGTTTTAGTTTATTCCAGTTATTCATTATTTTTCACTCTTCCCATTATTTGTGATGTCGTAGCAGACAATATTTTATATCGGACTCCTCCCCAAACAATTTCTTTTTTGAACAAGGTGATTATAACATTAAAGGCAGCGACGATGGATGAAAGAGGAACGAAAATAGATGATCGATGAATGTTTCTTTGGACCTCTGATTGTGATCTTAACCATTCAGGTAATATACGTAGCGATATTCGATAACATTGAATTTCGAAGAATGGGACTAAAAAAACAATAGATAATGGGACTGGGTCAAGCCAAAAAATGCTCAGCAAAGCAAAAAGTAAGATCACATTTTTGGGAACAGAACCTATAAATGTAGCCAGCCAAGCCTTACGGTGCCCCATCCAAAATGTCATTATCATTTGGCGGGTGGTGAACTCCAAAACTTGACTCCATGTACGCATTTCAAGTCGATTGACGGTAATACAATCAGGAACAAAATGGATTTTTTGTTCCTGATCCTTGACAGCATGGGTGAGGTTATGATCTTCAATGGTTGCGTTAGACCAGCGTTGAATAATTTTTCCAGATTCAATTAACTCTCGCCGAATTGCGTTAGACCCCCCCCATACCATAGTTGCTGCAGGATTTGCTTGAAGGGGAATCTGGAAATTGACCCAAGCAGCTTCCGTATAGGCTGCTAAACTAGCAATTTGAGGCAAGTACAGCCTTGCTCCAACCGTTGCACCAATTTTTTCATCCTGAAGAGGTTCAACCAAGCTTGTCAACCATGTTTGATGAACAAACGCATCTGCATCTACAAAAGCAATAATCTCCGTTTCTACTGGCAATTGGCTAATTACTGTAATCAAATTTTGTATTTTCTGGGAGCATGAGATCTGTTCATCCACGATATTAGGAGCAATCACGACATCAGCATTTTCGATACTTGCTGTCAAACGTTTTAAGTGGGAGTAAGAAACATCAGCCTGTTTCGCTCCCGTTGCATGAGTTACAAAGTAAAGTTGATAATGACCTTGGTAATCCTGACCAAGCAATTGGAGCACATTCTTTTCTGTTTCCTGATCCCATCCGTAGTGGGGTGCTATAACAGCCACTCTTGGGTGGTAACTTCCTCGTTTTTGTCGCCTCTCTTTTGTCGCATACAAAAACGAACGAAGAGCCACGTAACACTCGCATAATAGTACCAAATAACAAATGCCAATTAAGTATAAACTCATTGATAATTGCTCGTGATTTCGCGCCATTTCATGGGAATCAAGAATCTATCATAGACTTCGATTTCAGTCAACCTATTTGTCAGATTTGAAGCTTCATTTTAGACCTGCGAAGTCTACACGAAATGGGACTCATATGTTGTCTTCCAATCCTTGACACTTCTTTCTTAGCTGTGATAGAATGCGAAAATAGCATCTTTTTTATACATATCTTTAACACTTGACTGAAATTTTATGACTATCTGTCCACATTCAAGTGTCAGGATGTACGGCCTCACCGACTATTTTCATATTCCTTTGCAATTTACAAGGCACAAGGTGGACCTGAGTTTTATGATAAGAATTAGCAGTGATTGGTATTCACCGGTTTTACGTAGATTAGTTGTGTTTTTTCACCTATTTTTGATTGTTAGTTCAGTCATATGGGCGCAGCAAGATTTATCTTTGAGTCTCTCGGAGGTCGCTGTCCAGATTCGAGAGCAGGTGGATATTGGAAATATCCGAAAAGATGTTGCTAGGCTTTCGAGTCTTTCGACACGGGTAACGGGCTACCCACAAGCTGCCAGTGCCAGTAAGTATGTATTTGACCGATTTGTCGAAATCGGTTTGGAAGATGTTGAAGGGAGAGATTTCCCAATCACAGTCCCAGTTGACAAAGGCAACAGTCAACTGGAGATAATCAGTAGTAATACAATTTTTAAACTTTCACCTCTTTGGCCTAACCTTGTTCGCACTTCTCTGATTAGTGATGGTATTAAGCATCGTGTCACCATGGGTGAAACATTGGATCAAATTGCTGAATCTTATCAGATCGATCGACAAGAAATTGTCAGCCATAATCCGTTTTTGCAACGAGATGGAAACGACCAAACGCTTGTTGAAGGTAATGAAATTTTCATTCCAACAGGTGGGTTAACTGCTCCGATAATTGATGGTGGAACTTGTGATCTGAAACAATTTAACGGTACGGATGTTGGTGGTTTTTGGTATAAGGTTAAATCGACTGATACCATTGAGTTCGTGGCGCGACAGAATGGGGTTGGCGCCGCTAGCATCACAGACGACATCCTAAATCGTCACCTGCAAAAAAACGAAGATTCAATAGACAATAATGTAAATGGGGAAGTCGATGAATACGGTGAAATACCTCTCTTGTCCGAAATAAGTGAGTGGGCAACCGATGGTATTGACAATAATGGTAACGGTTTAATCGACGAGAAAGTAGGAGCTGAAAGGAATGGATTAGATGACGATGGCGACGGTCTAGTAGACGAAGATGATGAGTTTGTAGCAGCTGACGAATCCCATATTTTTATACCTCGTGGTAGTATCGTGCTAGCAGATTTTAATTCTGGAACGAAATGGATTAACGGCTCCATGTTAGGCGCCAAGGCGGTTATTTTCATTGAACCTGACGTGACTATGAGAGGTGAAGCTGAAAATAAGTTCCTCACTGTTCCAGCGAATATCCCGCGCTTTTGGATTGGCAAATCCGATGGGGAGCAGCTGAAAAGATTAATTAGTTCTGCTAATCAAAGTGGAGATAATCTAGAGGTACGATTGAGCGGAAAAATCAAGTGGGAAAAGAAAGTTGGGCAAAACATCCGCGGTTTTCTGCCAGGCTCAGATCCACAACTGAAAGATGAAATGATCGTCATTTCAGCCTATTATGACTCTATGTCGGTAGTTCCCTCAATGGCCCCCGGAGCTGAGCCAACAAGTGGAATTGCAACTTTAATGGAGCTGGCTAGAATTTTTCGATCTCAAGCATTTCGACCTGGACGTTCGGTTCTGTTCGTTGCCACTGATGCTCATTTTCAGGGCCTGTCGGGAATGCGAGCTTTCATGGATGGTATCGGTCAAGATGTGATCGGTGAAATAGAAGATTCTGCTGGGACACCTACAATGCATGGTCTCCGTCGAGGTATAGATACGGATTTACACGAGCTAGAAGAGCTAGGACGTAAAATAGTCTTGTCGATTGATCGTAACGTCTTAGTAGATCTCCCTTCTGATTTTTACGGTCATATACATCAAATCAATAGTGATCTGAATTCTCTGGTGATCACCTTAGATGGACTAGTTGAAACCCAAAACAAAATCAGTCTGCTAACCAAAGCGCAACGAGATTACAAAGAAAAACAGAAAAAAAAGACTCAATCTACTAAAAAACGAGAAAAACAAGACTTTACAAAAGAAGAAGAGTCTTTGCTTAAGGCCAATTCTGCTAAATTTAAGAAAGAAGCAGAGCAGACAGTTCAATTTCTTCGCGATATTATTTTTCGTTTAGACCAATTACAAAAGGTTGCGATCGATAAATGTCGTATCGCTCAACAAGAATTACTTTCTAATGTAGCTTTACCCATGGCTCACCTTGACTTGTGGGCATTAGATCAATTGACAGAAGATCTACGAAGTAAGCAAATTGGAGGGAAATATAGCCAAACACCTGACAGCTCTTACATTCAACCTACAGAGATTAGCAAGGGTAAATTTGTCCTGAACGAACCCGCCAACTTCACTGGAAATCCTGATCATATCGAGATGCTCAGCACCTATTTACATGATTGGGAATTTGAAGACCCAAGAAAATTCACTCTACAATACAGTCAAGAGAAATTGCTTGATCGACATCTGGCTTTCAGAGATTTGCAGAAAATGAAGTCCGCCCGATCTACTATCCACAATGGCACGAAGTCGCGTGGAAACTATATTGAGCAGGAAAAACAAATACTGAAACAGGTTGCAAATGAGATCAACAGATCTAATCAATCAGCTACAGCGGTGGAAAATTTCAAAAATGTGATCAATCGATTACGGGGTGAACCTTTAGCTGAACCAAAATCTGACGTCATTGAAAGCTACTTAACAGTTGAAAGTAGAAAACGGTTGAGGGACCTCAAAACTGACATTCAGCGGAAACTGGATGAAAAATCTAGTGAAGCAGAGAAGGGCACTTCAACAGCCTCTATAGAAGTCGCAATCATTGATTTAACAAAGGATAAGCAAGCGATCTTGGAAGTTGGAATGAGAAACGCTGGTGTGGAAAAACAGCGGGTAACTGATTTGATAGATGGACATGATCAGCTAGAACGACTCTACCTGAAGGAAGAAGAGTTAGTACTTCGTAATTACTTAGAAGATTCAGAAGTAGATTCTGCTTTGGAAGCCCGTCTGCAGATAGGTGCTTACTTAACAGAAAGCAGGTTGCTTTCCTATATCAAAGAGCGAGCATCGAACGATATTATTGAGTTGAAAGCTTTGCAAAATCAGATCAGTAATCTTAATTCTGGTTTGCCGGAAGAAACTAAAGATTTGCTTCGCAATAACATGATGACTCTCAGGAATGCTCGGTTTCGTAATATTCAGACGAAAGCTGAGCGCTTGTTCCGAATTAGTAAATTGGAGTACCGCCGAAAAATAAAGGCTATCGAACAAGCAATCTCATTACAGGACACATTTAACCGTTTTTACACTTCATTATTCATATCTGTTGACTTATCTAGCCAAAGTGATAAATTCGGCGTTTTTAACAAAGGATGGTTTTATGATCAACAGCCAGAACATGTGCTTCGCCGTGAGTTCGCGTCCATAGGAAACCGATTAACGGAGTATGCTAATCAGGCTGATTTTGGAGAGCGAATTGATAAACTGTGGCAATTTACTGATGACCAGATTCAAAGAGGGATAACCACTAATCAGTGGTCGGTATCCTCAGGAATCAAACCTAAAGAAAAGCTTGAGGGTAAAACACTAGAGTCTTTGATTTCCAATCACTACGATACTTTGACTGGACTGGGTGGAGTCTCTCGCCTAATGCGAATGCAATTTGAGCAAATGAAGGCTAGAGGTGAACCATCAGAGGACATGCTCAAAGACATGGATTATATCCGTAAAGAGGTTGAGCGGTTTGTACGAAATGATATTCGGTCAGCTCGAAAAACACGTAAAAATCTAATACGTCGTACGAACAAACTGAAGAGTCAACTCGCACTCAGAGGTGAAGACCCTGCTCAATTAACAACAGACGAGATTGATGATATTAAGACCTTGATAGGAGTGGTTGGTTTGGGGGGGGACAGCAATTTTGTTAATGCTATTTCAGCCAGTGGTGGAAAAACTTGGAGGACCCACATTCCGGGTAAAATTGCGTTTGATAGTGAGGTTGCTACATTAACTGGTAAGACCGGAATAGCTTTTGCAACAGTCGATGATCGGCGGGTTTTGACCGATACTCCTTTAGATACTATTGATCGCATGGATCTGAAAAAAGATGGGAATTTACACGCTCAAATAAAATCTTTGGCATCTATTTTGGTCCAAGCTTTGCGGGACCCTTCGATGCCAACTGCAGCTCGTGTTGATAATTTTTATTGTAGTCTAATCGGCAACGTTGTTGAATTCGATGCCAGAGAAAGCTCCGTTCCTGATAAACCTGTTCCACAACCAATTCTGACGATTCGCCGTAAGCATAAGTCAATGATGGGGGTTCGTGGAGACCTATTCATCATGGGCGATAACCGAGGTGCTTATGAAGTCACGGGTTTAGCTATGGAGGGACGAGCTACCAATAGGATTGGTGGCGCTCAAGAAATCGAGGCTTATGTGCTCGATAACGAATCAGGAGACATCACTTACGCGCCTGATTTAGGAAATTACGGAGCCAAGCTTTTGCCGAATAAAATACCGATTGATCGGCGAAGACGTGGAGCTCCAATAGTAGTCTTCAAATGTGTGTCGACAACAATCTATGATTTAGTCGACCAGCGCTATCTCAGAACTTTAAGAAACTTGGATGTGTATGACGCTGCCACTGATAGCGCGCCAGAAAAGTTTGGTGTTTCAAAACCTTGGCAACAAGAGGGTGTATCTGCAACTGAGCCGATTGCTCTGGTCTATTCTGAGCCTAATAGTCGTTTGAAATTAGGAATGTCCTATGGACAAATTGGCAAACGCTTACTGTTAATTAAGGCTGGACAAAGTGGAACTAAAAATCCAACCCTTTATACAGGAGAAGGTTTTGTAGTTCGAGAGAATGGTTCTATTCGAACTACACCTTATGTCGTTGTTCGAGATATGTGGTGGCTAGACGAAAATCGATCTCGTCTGTATAAGCGTTTTGGTATCAGTAGCGAGCGCTTGGACCAACTTCATCACTACGCTCATGAAAATCTTTCTCAAGCCGAAATAGCTCTTAAAAAGGGCGCTTATGATTCCGCGATGCAATTAGCACGTGCAGCTTGGGGGTACGAGTCGCTCGCTTATCCAGATGTCAAGAAAACTGGGAACGATGTAGTCAATGGAGTGATGTTCTACTTGGCACTTCTCCTTCCTTTTTCTTATTTCATGGAACGGTTAATATTTGGTTTCCCCAGTGTAAACAAGCAACTGGTTGGTACATTCGCTATCTTTGTTGTGTCTTTCGCTTTTCTGGCAATGGTGCATCCAGCCTTCCAAATTACAACCACCCCAGTTATTATCTTAATTGCTTTTATTGTTCTGGCTTTATCGGTTATTGTAATTGCTATTATCATTCGCAAATTTGAAGAGCAGTTGGAAAAAATCAAGCAAGAATCCTCCAAGGTTTACAAAGCTGATGTGGGTCGACTGTCAGCGTCGGCTGCAGCTTTTAGTTTAGGTATTTCTAACATGAGAAAGCGAAGTGGGCGGACAATCTTAACCTCCGCCACTTTGGTCATTTTAACTTTCACTGTGATTTCTTTTACTTCAGTGCGAACGTTTGTTAGACCTAATAGAACAACTTTAGGAACTGTAACTCCCAAATACAATGGGATGCTGATACGAGATCAATATTGGAGAGCATTAGAAGAACCCGTATATACCTCGATATCAAATGATTTAACTTACAAGAACATTGAAGTATCTGATCTGATATCTAGGAAAGAACAGGAGATTCGGCGTCTCAAGGGATTATCTGATCAGGGTAAAAATAAGTCTATACAAAGCGATCTACAAGCTCGAATTAGTAAACTGACTCAGCAGGTAGGAAAATTGGAAACCTTAGCTGATGTCAATAGTGAGCTAAGTTCTGTCAATGACGAAATTCAAAAATCTCAAACGCAGATAACGGTTCGAAATGTTGTAGCACCGAGGGCTTGGTATCAAACATCAGGAACAGGAGACCAATCTTTTGTTCAGTTGACTCGAATCGAAAACCCAATTGACCCTTTACCACCTTTGAATTCCGGTAATAAACCCAAGCAGTATCAAGCTAATATGCTAGTTGGTATGAGTCATGAAGAACCGGATATTACCAGTATAGATAGTCATTTAATTTACGGAAAATGGTTCCTTCCTGAGGATGATAGCGAATGGTCAACTGACTGGCCTAACGCTTGTGTTTTGCCTAAAGGGATGGCCGATATTCTCGGTATTACCGAATCTGATATGGGAAAAGCTACTGTCCAAGTCGGTGGCGCTAAGTATACGGTTACAGGGGTTCTTGGGTTAACTTTTAAAGACTTAAAAGATAATGATGGGGAAGAGCTAACACCAGTCGACTACCAGCTAATGAATCAGCAGCAATCTCGTGGTGGACAAGGCGACGAAACATTAGAAGGTGAGTTACAGAAGTATATTCATCTTACACCAGACAGTATAGCAATCCTGCCTTACGAAGTAATCATGAATATGGGTGGTAAACTTCAGTCGGTTGCCGTTAATATGTCCCGTAATGAGTACGATTTAGCCGAGCTAGAGCCCATCGAAAAATTAGATCTAATTATGGTACCTTTGATGAATCGAGTGGCTTTAGACTTATTCGTTGGTCGAGGGGATGAGGCTTACCTGTATAGTTCAATTGGAATGACTTCATTTTCAGGAATGACCAACCTGTTTGTTCCTATCCTGATCGCTTCATTGATTGTGTTGAACACTATGCTAGGAGCTGTTTACGAGCGAGTACGTGAAATAGGTATTTATAGTTCAGTTGGTTTAGCTCCAGTTCATATTGCGTTCTTGTTCCTAGCTGAAGCATGTGTATACGCTGTTTTAGGAGCGGTAATTGGTTATCTATTTGGCCAAGCTGTGGCAACCGTTTTGGTAAAATTCGGTCTGATGGGTGGATTGACTCTTAATTATTCATCAATGTCGACGGTTATTGCAACTATTGTGGTTATGATAGTGGTGATGGCTAGTACACTTTATCCCGCTATTAAAGCTGGTAGGATGGCTGTCCCGGACATTGAGCGAAAGTGGAAATTACCTGAACCGGATGGTGATCTGTGGCATTTCAATCTGCCGTTTACTGTTCTAGCTGAGGAAGCGTTAGGCTTGAATATCTTCATGAAAGACTATTTTGATGCTCATGCGGATGAGTCAGCTAGTGATTTTTATACTGACCAGGTATCCTTCAATCAGGTTGCCATAGATGATGAAACAGAGTACAGCTGTAGTATGATGGTTTGGCTAGCTCCCTATGATCTAGGAGTTAGCCAAGTAATTAGACTAGTTACATCGCCCGTTGGAGGAGAAGAGGAGGATTTGTATAATATCACCTTAGAGGTCGATAGAGAAAGTGGTGAAATTGCTTCGTGGAAACGGGTAAATCGCCGATTCTTGAATTTGATTCGTAAACAACTTCTGATTTGGCGAACTTTTGGCGCCGATGTACGTGGAGAATTTCACGAACGTGGACGACAGGAAGAAATTGAAAATCAATCAATTACTTCAAATGCGGAAGATAACAGCGGAACAACACTGACGCCTGCGACAGCTACTTAGGTTCGTTTGTGCTAAAAATCAAATTTTAGAACTAAAAATTGGGTATAAGAAATGGAAAAAGCTGCAAGTCTTGTTATTATTATTGGTGTTTTGCTCTGGGTCGCTTCTATCCTGATATTTAAAGGGCTCTGGAGGTTCCAGATGTTGTCGGCTGGAGTGATTATTTTCGGTATAATACTGGCCCATACTTGGGAAGAGTTGTTCCGTAATGAAGATGACTGACCCAGTCACTATTATCTAATGGAGGAAGAATTTGGCAAGGAAACGGGTAACTCAGGCTGAAGAATGGCAGGCGTGGGCTAAGCGATACGATATTGACGGCGGCATCCGAAACTTTGAGTCGGGGTTAACGCTCAAGGTCTTCTTAGGAGCTTTGTTTGTCGGCCTTCTGATGATGCCGGGTTCGCTTTACTTAACCTTTGTTTCTGGTGAGGCGGGAGCTGCTGCGGCATCTTGGGTAGCAGTCATCTTGTTTACTGAGCTGTCAAGGCGCTCATTTACTACTGCTACTCGTCAGGAACTATATATGCTTCTGGGGCTGACTGGTGCTGCCGTTGGTTCAGGGACACAGTACCGGAATTTTATTTGGTATGCCTATTTTATTAATACTCCACAGGCTGCCTCTTACGAAATTGCCGATAAAATTCCTTGGTGGGTTTGTCCACCTCCTGATTCTATAGCAATTGCTGAGCGTACACTTTTACACATGGATTGGTTTTGGCCAATTCTGGTCTATGTTGTTTTCAAGTTATTAGGTACAGTTCGACATATTAGTGCTGGTTACCTCTTATTTCGTTTAACTGCAGATCTAGAACGATTGCCTTACCCAATGGCGCCAATTGCAGCGCAAGGTGCGACAGCTTTGGCTGAAACAACGGGTCGAGGTGAAACTTGGAAATGGAGAATTTTCTCGATTGGCTCCATGGCTGGGTTGATCTGGGGGTTCATTTACATTGGTGTTCCATCCTTAACCGGATTGATGATGTCAGAACCGATTCAAATTCTTAAGATTCCTTTCATTGATTTTACTCAAGCTATTGAAGGATTTGCTCCTGCGGGACTCTTCGCACTCCGGACCGATTTCAGTCAAATCATTACCGGATTTGTTATGCCCTTTCCTGTTGTTATGTCGGAATTTATAACTGCGACATTTAGTCAGCTATTTTTGAATCCGTTACTGTACAAAGAAGGAGTCTTAGTGCAGTGGAAGTCTGGGATGGATGTACGACAGGCGGGTCTCGTTAATGGGCTAGATTTCTGGATTAGTTATGGGATGGGAAAAAGCTTCAGTATTGCCATAATAGGGTTAGCAACCTCAATACCCATGGTTATTAAACTAAGAGAAAAAAAACAAGAACAATCAGGACAGAGGGGTACATTAGACCCACCTCCGGGTCGAGGTGATTTCCCCCTCTGGTTGATGGCAATTCTTTGGATTTTTGGTATGGGTATCTACGTTTATATCGTTCACAAGTTCATGGTACCGAACTTTCCGCTGACGTTTTTACTAGGTTTTGCTTTTCTATACACACCGCTGAATTCTTATGTCACAGCTCGTACGTTTGGTGTATTGGGCAAAGATTTGTTTGATATCCCTTACATACATGAGATGACTTTTATCTTGAGCCGTTATGAAGAAGTAGATATTTGGTTTGTTCATTTGCCAGACGAGGACTATGGCCGAGGGACTCAACACTGGCGAGTGCTTGAGTTAACAGGCACCACTTTTACTAGTAATATTGCTGGACAGCTTTTGATTATGCCAATCTTGATTGTGGCAGGTATTTTGGTAATGCACTTTATCTGGCAGATTGCCCCAATCCCGTCAGCTCAATACCCTTTTGCTAACATGATGTGGCCAATCAATGCTACGATGGAGTGTATCAATAAAACCGCACTAAGAGATGGAAATAGTCAGATGCTTCAAGCTATCCGCGGAGATTATGTATCAACTGGATTCACTTCTTCTCTGGCAATCTACGGCGTATTATGGATAGCAAAAATGCCGAGTATGTGGTTTTACGGTATTATCGCGGGAATTGGAAATGATCCTGGTATTATCTTACCTCGCTTAATTGGTGCAGTTATCGGTCGTTTCTATATGATTAAACGATTTGGTCTGAAACGATGGTTCATGTTCAACCCAGTCTTAGCTGCTGGATTCACTTGTGGAGTGGGTTTGACGGGTATGGCTGTTGTTGCTATATCCCTAGTGTCTAAAGCAGTTATTGTCAAGCCTTTTTAGAGAGAATTTTTCGTATTAAACAATAATTTAAATAATCAGATTGAAACAGGATTTAATGAGATACTTATCTTTATTTTTGGTGATTTTGGTCAACTGTACGGGTTGTCTAACTCAATTAACACAAAATTTGGCGCCCGGTGGTGAGTTTGTTAATTACGCTTCAGCCGAAAATGGTGCAACTGCGATTGCTTCAGGAAGTAGTGGCGACCGAAATGCTAGTACAGTTATAAATGGAATAACCGATTCCAAGGGTTGGGATAAAGGGGAAGGATGGGCGATGACTTTCAATCGCGAACATATGCGTTCTGGTATGATGCGTTATGAAAGTCGTATGACTCGAAAAGAACAACGTGGTGGCGCTTGGGTTGAAGTTAGACTGCCGGAGCCCAAGCGAGTCAACCGTATGGTAGTTTATACTGTTGATAGTAATAAATATCCTGCATCCAAATTCGGTATTTACGAAGGTAATTTTCAGGTCTGGGACAAGGATAATTGGAAAACGATTGCCAAAGTGAAGAATGGAAAAGTCGAATACTTGACAACTACAGCAGGTAGAACAGAAGCCAAAGGACGGATTTTATTACGATTTCAACCTATCCTCACTAACATGGCGCGCGTGATGGTTTTCCGTAGTAACGATCGGAAGGTCATTGACAAAACCTACAGTTCAACTATAGAAGAAAATACAGCTCGGATTGTTGAAATTGAAATAACAGGTTATGACACTTTTGATCCAAACACCCAAGCGAGTAAAAGTCAGGAAGAAGATGAACTAGATAATCTATTGAAACAATAGATGAAACATGATTTTGACAACATTTGGTTGGGCTGGAATTACCCTTTCGGTTCCTGATGATTGGGAAATCTCAGGCATTAGTGGAGATCAAAAATCTGGGTACTTGCGACTAGACGATGCAGAAATGCCAAGATTGGAACTCAAGTGGTCAGAGAGCAAGAAGCGTCGGGGAGTCAGTCAGGAGGATCTTCACTCCGTCTTGGACGAATATTTCAAGTTAGTACGAAAAAGCTATCGACGGAAGAGAGATAAAAAGACACAATCGAATGATCTGAATATAACGAGAGATATAGACCTTATCAAAAAAGATGGGGGAATCGACCTCCATGCTCCTATCTTTTTTCAGTGGAGAGGTGATGTGTTCGCTCATGGAGTGATATATCATTGTCCTGATAGTAAACGGATTACTATAGCCCAGGTAATGGGCCGGACCCGACAAAGTCTTCGTTCTGTTTCGATCCCTCTGTTTCTTTCTTTAAAGAACTTGCCAAGTGGAGAAATTGGTAGTGAGTTCTTGTGGAGCGCCTACCAGATGAGTTTCCGTACACCAGAGCGATATCGGTTAGAAAAGCACCAACTATTGTCGGGTTATTTACTATTCTCCTTTGTTGACAGCGGACCGTTTCTTGATCGAAAGCGTCGACTGAGTGTTGAGCGCTACGGTTTAGCCGATGTGTTACTTAAAAATTGTGAATTAGAAGATTGGTTCCGAAATCAATACCGAAAATCATTGCAAGGGTTCGGTTACCAAATAGAAATAGTAGATGATGGTGTGGATCAGAAATTTACGCTAGTGGGACAAGAAAATCGATTATCTGATAATATCCCTATACAGCCCATACAAAATCTGGATCGACTACAGCGTAGAAAAAGTATAGCCACTCATGTACGCCACTGTCGGCAATCAAATCGAATTTTCGTAGTACAATCGGTCTCTAAGCGTGAAGCCCTTCAAGTAGTCAATGGAGTTGCAAGTAGTATTGTTTGTCACTCTGATATAGACGATCCTTCTATAAACGCCACGCAAAAAGATCATGCTGGACCAAATACTATACAAGCTTAGATTAAAAAAGCCTGATTTGCCAGACCGCAGTGAGCTGATGAAAGCACTTCCATTGCGGAATCAACTAGTAGAATGGGAATCAGACGATAAAGGTGAAATCGCTTTAACTATCCCACAAAACCAAAAAGCATGGCTGCGTATCATAGCTCATGTGTTTCGCCTCCCAGACAAACGAGTAATTGTACTGGATGATGTTGGGTCTTATGTTTGGGAGCTATGTGATGGTAAAAAATCGTTAAGTCAAATATCCAAACAGGTTAGCGATAAATACAATTTGACTGTAAAAGAGGCTGAAATGTCTCTCATCGAATACCTAAGAACGCTAGGAAAACGAGGAATCATCGGTTTCGCTATCCCTAAGAGTATGGAAAAGTCAATCAAGAAAAGGAAAAAATAGATGGAAGAAACCAGAAGTGATGTTCCAGTAAAGCAAGACCCCCCGGCTAAATTGCAGCGGGTTCTACCTAAAGAAAATACTGTTCGAGTTCGGAATTTAATTAAGAAATATGAAATGGGAGATACCGTAGTTCAGGCGCTGCGAGGTGTTAATTTCGAAATCAAGCGAGGTGAATACATCTCTATCATGGGAGCTTCAGGCTCGGGAAAGTCAACATTGTTTAATATGGTCGGTGGGCTCGATAAGCCAACAGAAGGTCGTGTGTATATTGATGAGGTCGATATCGCACAGTTGGATGCAGCCGAATTAGCCTGGTTGCGTTGTCGAAAAATTGGCTACATTTTTCAATCGTTTAACTTGATTCCGGTCATGACTGCCTTGGAAAATGTTTCCTTACCAATGATTTTTGCTGGTGAAACTGCGGACGATAGCCGTGACAAAGCTGTAGATCTACTTGATCAAGTTGGCCTCACAGGAAGAGTGCACCATAAGCCTTTAGAATTATCCGGTGGGCAGCAACAGCGAGTTGCTATAGCTAGAGCTTTGGCCAATGATCCTACTATCCTCCTGGCAGATGAACCAACTGGTAATCTAGACACTAAAACAGGTTTAGAAATCATAGATTTAGTCAAACGACTGAATGCTGAGCGGGGTACGACTATCATCACGGCTACCCATGACACAAAGATGTTAGATGTTTCAGACCGGATTTTTGAGATGGAAGATGGTCGAGTCATGAAAATTGAAACTCGAGATGAAATTGACCTACAGGTTGGAAAACTAGATGGGGAAGAGGTCGGGTAGAAACTGGTTCGGATTCTCGTATATACTAATTCACCGATTTCACTTCAGATCTTCTGGCCTTCGATCAAGGTATATTCTTGGTTAACTGACAAATTTTTGTGATGGTCAGTTTGTCCGCTTGGCCATTGGATTTCCACCTGCTTAATTGCTCCAGCTGTCCCCAGTCCAAAATGTACTCGTAGGTCGCTAGCGGATAGATAGCTACCATCGGATCGTACTTCCCGATACTGTGTTAAGTTCTCAGTAGTAACCGTAATTTTGGAACCAATTCCTGACTGGTTACTTTTTACACCTATCGTTTTGAACATCACCCAATGGTTTCGGTTACCAACCTCGTTCCTCAGTAGATCCGGAGACTGGTTCCAATTCGTTACGATAATATCAATATCACCGTCGTTATCGTAATCACCGAAAGCCGCTGATCTGCTAACCTTCTTTATATTCAGACCGTCTGTTCCGTTCACTAGTTCAAAAGTGCCGTTGAGCATATTCCGGAATAGTAGGTTTTTTTGAGGTAACGTGACGTTAGGTTCTAATTGATTAATGTTATCCATCACATGACCGTTCACTACAAACACATCCTGCCACCCGTCATTATCATAATCAAAAAATTTGATTCCCCAACCTAAATAATTATAAGTTTGCTCAGCCATTCCTGTAGTAATAGTCAAATCCATAAAGAAGTCGTTACCTTCATTATGATAAATAGTATTGGTCTCAGTCTGAAAATTACTGACTGTTAAGTCAAGATAACCGTCGTTATCATAATCGCCAAAAGCAGTTCCCATTCCAGCTTCTTCCTTGCCTACACCATTATAAGCCACTCCTGCAATCAATGCGATTTCGTCAAAATTTCCATCACCTCGATTTTGAAATAAAAAATTTGGGTCTTGATCATTTGCCAGATAGAAATCAGAGTCACCATCATTATCGTAGTCTCCCACTGCTACCCCTAATCCATGACAAGGTAGTGGCTGATTAATTCCTCTTTGTTCAGCCTGATCGATAAAGGCACCATGGCCGTTATTGACGAATAACCTATCAGGAGTTGGTGAATAAGCATGTGGCCCACAATAAACATGAATCTGGCGACTAATGCATTGATAGTCAAGAGTTACATCATAGTTAGCGTAGTTGGTAACATAGAGATCAAGATACCCATCGTTGTTGATATCAGTAAACGCACAACTAGTTCCCCAACTTGGGTTATCGATTTCAGCCGATTGTGTTACATTAATAAAAGTCCCATCTCCTTGATTTCTGTACAAGGCGTCAGCACCGAAGTTTGTCAAATACAAATCGATAAAACCATCGTTGTCATAGTCACCAGTTGTACAACCCACACCGTATCCAGCATGACCTAAATTAGTGTCTGATGTTACATTAATAAAGGTCCCATCTCCCTGATTTTGGTACATTTGGTTTGGCTCAGTCATATCAGCTGAAGGTACTTGCTTAGCTCCGTTCAATAGATAAATGTCTAAATCACCATCATTATCATAGTCAAAAAGAGCAACTCCGGATCCTATAAATTCATTAAACAATCGTTTTCGGCTGTGACCATCCGAGTGTACAAAATTGATCCGAGCGCTCTTGGTTACTGAACTAAAAATCACCTCGGCAGGGATTGGGATAATGCCAGTAAACAAAGAAACCCAACAAAAAAAGGTATAATACCTGATTTGCCTATTTAGGCTTGTTATTTTGAGCTTGTAAGATTTCATCAAGTCGTTTTTGATAATCTATATTATCAGGAGATTTTGATAATGCTTGTCGAATGGTGTCTTCAGCTAGGTTCAACTTGTCTTGACGTAAGTAAACCAAAGCTAGAGTTGATAATTCTAGTGGTGATGGGTTAAGTTTTACTGCTTTTTGTGCAAACTTTTCAGCATTAACCAAATAAGTACCGGTTTCAGCGTAAATTTGGGCAATATATAGATAAGGACGAGAATCGTTCCGCCCACTTTTTATGGCTGTTTGAAAAGCAACTAAAGCTTCATTCGTTTGTCCATTTTCGATACGTAATTGACCAAGCGTTATCATGATATCAGGCCCACAATCACCAAGCTTTACAATCTGTTCATAAACGGAGAGTGCTAAATCAGAATTGCCTTCAGCCAAATGAACTTCGGCCAATCCGTGATAAGCTAAAGTTAAACTAGGAGATAATCGAATGGCTTTTTGTAGTAACCGCTTAGCTTCCTCAAAACGTTGTTGTTTTGTGTAAATCCAACCCAACCTCAGGTATGTTTCCAAAGATTCTGGGCGTAGTTGGATAAGATGATCAAAAGCTGAAATAGCAGTCTCAAAATCTTCCATCTGCATAGAAATACGACCTAATTGGTCCCAAGCCTCACCCGTTCCGGGATGTTCTACTGTAATTGTTCTGTAGTCGTTCAGACTAGCTGTCAAATTTTGGTTTCGATAATGTAATTCGGCTATCTTTAGGCGAATTTGGACGTTAGTCGGCTCATCAACTAACATCATTTGTAAATCATAGATTTGGTCAAAGTATTTTTTCAGCGTTTTAAATTGTTTCTGATGCTGATTGGCTAACTCGCGATTATCTATTTGCTGATAGACTTTTATTAAACCAAAGTGAGGTCGATGATCAAAGGGATCTAGGTCGATCATTTTTCTGAAGTGCTCAATAGCTTTCCGCGTCTGATTTTGTATAAGGGCAATGTGCCCAAGTTCTTGATAAGCATCGGAAAAAGTAGAATTTTGTTGGATAGATTGAATGAAAGCAGTGCGAGCATGATCCAATTGTCTCCAAAAGAGATAAACTTTCCCTACATAGTAATGTGGTTCCGCCAAATTAGGCAGATTTTTTATAGCTGATTTAGCCTGTTCAAAAGCCAAGTCGAGTTGACCTAACTGAAGATAAATTTCAGCTAACATTACGTGTGTCTGATTAGAAATTAGCTCAGTTGGGTTGAGAGTGAATATTGGGCTTAAAATCTCTGATGCCTTGTGGTAACGGCGCTGCCGACGATAACAATCACCCAAATAATAGCGGACCAGAAAGGAAGACGGATTTTTTCTAAGAAGAGGCGACAAAACCCCGATAGCAAAAGGATATGATTCTTGCCCTACATAGTCAATTGCTAGCTCCAGCTCATGCTTATCAGGTGTTACTCCTGAAAAAAGGAGATTAGCGATTAAGCAGAGTCCAAAAGTCAGACCAAATAAATTAGCCGATGTAGAACCTATACGTTCCATTTTTGACGAGCTTGATGCATAGGGACAGTTTCACCTTTTTGCCAAGCATAATGACCAATTGGTTCCGAGCCAACCCATCGTTCGTCAACTGGTTCATTAGCTGGCTGATAACGTGTGTCAGCCGTTAGACGGAAGCGATTAGTTGTATTATCTAATGAGGCATGCATAGTAAACATACCAAATATTAGTACATCACCAACCTGAAAATCAGTTGTCTGCCATTGTCCACCATATTTATCAATTAATTCGAAAGGGTCGTTTGAAAATGAACCAGTAACATGATCGCGGTCCACATCCATTTGGCCGTATGTTTCTTTGATTATATCAAAACGATGTGAACCTGCCAAGATTGCCAGTGGGCCTAGCTCTATCGGAATATCACCGATAGGCGTCCAACAAGTCAAAACATTATCTGTTCCACGCCCCATATAGACAATATCGTAATGGGCTCCAGTGAATCCCTTTGGTGGAACAACCCTTAACCATTTATAATCATAAGTCAAAGCAGTTGTTCCGAAAAATTGGTCAAAAAAATTCATAATTTGTGGAGATTCAACCAAATCTAAAAACCTCTCGTCTCTTGTCATCTCTTTATGACCACCGAAGAAACCGCCCCGCTGACTGGTTTTCGCCACACCATTCAATAAGGGGAAACCAGTATCAATTTGTCCTTGAATTGAAAGTTGATTTATCAGGTGCTGTCGAGCAATTTCCACTAAATTGGCTGGTTGCATTTTACGAATCAGTAAATATCCATCCTCCTCGAATCTCTGACGCAAAGCATCAACTGAATCCAAGATGTCATTTGACTCTCTTAACCAGCCTAGATATTTCCCACCTAAAGTCATTTGTAATTGGTTCATGGTAACCATTTACGACTTCTCCTATATAATAACGTTGCATACAAAAAATTGATGTCGGTTGAAAATAACCATACACTAAATAGACTACGGTCTTCAACTCACGACGTGTTAGTTGCCTCTATTGAAGGCCAAGACCAAATCCTTAGCGCGGTACGCCCTAAAACCCAAGTGAGTTCATCAGCAGTAAAAAATGGCATTTCATTTCTTACCACTGATAACGTCTCCGTATAGCTTGCTTTATCAAGACAAACTGGCCAATCCGTTCCCCACATGATCCGATTTGATCCAAACGATTGATGAACCGATTCTACAAGGTTGTAAGTATCAATCCATGGGTATTTTTTCTGTGAAATAGACCAAGTATGACTAATTTTGATGAATACGCGTGGATAACGGGCTAAATCAATTAGAAGTTGGCGCTGAGTTCTGTCATTAATTGGACAGTCTGCCATGTGATCGACAACCACATCCACATCACTATATTGATCTAAAATGTTAGTCAAATCAGGAAGTCGTTTCGGTTTAGTCAATATCAGGATAGGAATATTGTGTTTCTCAGCTCTACTAAAAATCGGCCCCATCAAATCTGGCCGGGAAAACCAATCACCTGAAGAGTCTATTGATGGGCTTAACCTCATACCTTGCAAACCATGTTCTTCAACCCAGTAACTTAGATGGTCAGCAGCAGATGGATCTTCAGGATTAATTCTTCCTACTCCTACAAATTTGTGAGGATATTTCTTAACGGTATGAGATACGAAACTGTTATCCCAACGATAGTGAATAACTTGGACTAGAACTGTTTTTTCCACTCCGTTTTTATTCATTAGTTCGAGCAACATTTCTGGTGTTGCGTCATTGTTAGGAGGATTAATCGTCTCTTTGGCCCACGGAAATTTAGGATCATTTTTCCAAACATGAACATGAGGATCAATTATTCTCACAGGAAGTTTCCTTCTTTAAAATTTTCGGTGATTTCTATAAATAGATTTTCAGCAGGAGGAAAGAAAATATACAGTAACCATAGGATATCCTTTCGAAACTAAAATATTATCGATTTTGTCAGATAATCCCTTTTTGAAAATCAATCATTTGCCATAACCAACAATAATACAAATACTAGCTTTTATAGTTACAGCTCATGAAATGGAGGGTTTTAACAGCGTAGATGGTATCAGTTTTTTATCAAAATGTTGGTTCAACTGAGGTGAAAAACCAGCAATATACTTACCAAAGATACTTCAGTTTGAATACTGAAAAAGTATCTTCAATCTGATTAGTCGGTTACTTCACAATACTATCTACTCATATTTGGCGTAATCAATTAGTAATTATCCGATCAGTTGTTTTACTTCATAAGTACTTTAATCTACCTTGTATCGAGAATAAAACCTTAGACACATAACAGATTGTCGAGGAGTTGTAATTTTATAATTCTTCACTTTTATGGCTGAAAGAAAACAACTTAATTACTTTATAAATCAAAATATTCAGTCGGTCTCTAACCTCGAAGGGACTGTGCTAAGACTTGATTGATATGATTAACAAAAACAAACTTGAGACCACGCTGTGCTTCTTTTGGAATCTCCGCTAAATCTTTTCGATTCTTTTCTGGGGCAATAACTGTTTTGATACCAGCTTGTTTGGCTGCTAACACTTTTTCCTTGAGTCCACCAATTGGTAAGACTCTGCCTCGTAACGAAATCTCTCCAGTCATCGCAACTTCATTGGAAACAACCTGATCGGTAGCTAGAGAAGCAAAAGCTGTTGCGATGGTTATACCTGCAGAAGGACCGTCTTTAGGTGTAGCTCCAGCTGGCACGTGCAAGTGAAAATCGTTGTTTTTGAAAAAATCAGAATCAATCAACAAATCTTCAGCCTGTGACTTGACATAGCTCAGTGCCGCTTGCGCTGACTCTTGCATTACACTTCCAAGCTGGCCTGTAACAGTCATTTTACCTTCTCCTTTCATTCGTGTACATTCTACAAACAGAACTTCACCTCCATATGGGGTTACGGATAAACCTGTAACTACACCAACATCACCTTCTCGCTCAGCTACTTCCGATTGAAATTTAATTGGACCTAAATACGTCTCGATTTTAGAATCGGAAACATCAACCCGCCGTTTTCGTCCTTGAGCAAACTGACGGGCTACTTTTCGACAGACAGTCCCCAATTCTCGCTCCAGATTTCGTAGCCCAGCTTCTCGAGTATAATTACTGATCACTTCTTCTATAGCAGGGTCTTTAAATTGAAGTTTTTTGGCTGAAATTCCATTGGCGTCCAGTTGGCGTGGTACTAGATACTGCTTGGCTATCATCAGTTTTTCTTTTTGAGTATATCCAAGTAGTTGTAAAATCTCCATCCGATCCTTTAAAGGCGGTGGAATAGTATCAAGCTGGTTAGCTGTAGCAATGAACATTACTTTAGAAAGATCAAATGGAACATCAAGGTAATTATCAGCAAAATTATGATTCTGTTCAGGATCCAACACTTCCAAGAGTGCAGATGCTGGATCTCCCCGAAAATTAGAACTCATTTTATCAAGTTCATCCAGCATGAAAATGGGGTTTTTTGATTCTGCTTGCCTGAGGCTTTTAATAATTCGACCCGGCATTGAACCAATATAAGTTCTCCGATGACCACGGATTTCAGCTTCATCATGAACACCACCCAGAGATATACGAACGAATTCTCGTCCCATTGAGCGAGCAATCGATCGACCTAAAGATGTCTTACCAACTCCTGGTGGACCAACAAAACATAGAATTGGACCTTTCATATCTGACTTCAAAGATCGAACAGCTAAATATTCCAGAATTCGGTCTTTGACCTTGATCAAATTGTAATGATCTTCGTCTAAAATCTGTTGAGCGCGATCGAGGTCCAAGTTATCTTTTGTTTCGTGTTCCCAAGGTAAGTTAACCATCCAGTCTAGATAGTTTCGACAAACAGTGGCTTCTGGAGAAAATGACTGCATCTGAGACAAACGTTTCAGTTCTCGCTCAGCTGATTTTAGTGCTTTTTCCGGCATTTTTATTTGCTGTAGTTTATCTCGATATTCTTCAATTTCAGCAGATAAATCTTCGGTATCACCTAATTCTTTTTGAATAGCTCGTATTTGCTCTCGCAAGAAATATTCCTTCTGAGACTGATTGATTTCAGCTTCAGCATCGGACTGGATTTTACTTTCTAATTCAACTAAATTCAGTTCCTTGGTTAACATTTTGACCAAGTTTTCTAGTCTTTCCTCGACAGTAACATTTTCGAGTAATTGCTGTTTATCTTCTGTTTTTAAGCTTATAATAGATGCAATGTAGTCAGCAAGCCGTCCAGGGTGGTCAATATTATCGGCAATAATGGAAAATTCTTCTTGATAACGAGAAGAAATAGTCACTATTTGGCTAAATAGATCATTTACGCTTCTTACCAAGGCTTCGGACTCCATATCACCAAATTCTTCGGAAATCTCATCTTCTAACAGGGAGACTTCGGCCTTCATAAAGGGTGCTGTGTGCAATACTTCATTAATTTCGACTCGAGCTTTACCTTGAGCCAAAAATAGAACACTATCGCCATCCTTTTTATAACGTACAATATGAACTAGTGTTCCGACAGGGCTTAGATCATCAGCTGTTAATTGTTTTGGGTCTTTTTCAATGCTTTGACGAAACAAACAAAGAAACCTTTGTTCATTTACCATCGCATACTCAACAGCAGACGACACATTTTCACCCGACAATGCTACATGGTGAGGTGAGAAAGGTGGGACTGGGGGCATGAAAGGATAAACGACTAAATCTCCCAATACTGGAATAATAGGCAGCTCGTTACTGATATCGAATCGAGCTATACCTTCTGATTCGTTTTCCAATGGATTTTGGTCACTCATCTTCATCCTCCTGAGGATTCACTTGAATACCGATCGGTTGTTGTCCAGTTATCATATTTGCTTCAGCCTCGCTATCTAGATTTTGATTAGTCTTAACTTCAACTACAATCTCCTTAGATTTTCGTTGTTTTTTGGGTATTTTAATCTCCAGAAACCCATTTTCATAACTAGCCGTCGGTGTAACTTCTTCTACGTGAACATTAGGTAAAACTACTCTGCGTTCAAAATGTCCATAGCTCAATCCAGCTTGGTGATAGTGTTGTTTCTTGAGCTCGGTTTTATCTTGACGAAAACCACGTATGACTAAGTTATCTTCCTCTAGGCGAATTTTGACATCATTCTCGGGATCAATTCCAGCGACCTCCAGCTTAACGATAAAACTGTCTACAGTCTCGTAAATATCCATTGGTGGTCGCCACAAGTCAGTCTCGACATTGGAAGAGGAGAAAGCATCAAATAATCGCTCAGCCTCACCTTGCATTTCAATTTTCATTTCAAAAAATTGGTCAATCAGTTCTTTGGAAAACTTCATGCTAATTTTACTCCTGTCGCTGTTTATTTCTCGATTAATATCTATCTTCATGTAGTTAAGTTACTTTTCTTGATTCATATTGTATCGCAATCATTAAGGCCAAAATTGGTAAAGTGGAGTATTCGTAAGAATACTGGCAATACTCCAAATGCTTCCTAAGATGTAATCACCTAGCGCTAATCCTAGAAAAAAAGGAATAGCCCGACGATAAGACTGTAAACCGCCTTGTTTTAGTATCACAGCTTTTAAAAACCAGGCAACAAATAAACAACACCATAAATTTGCCATCCCCCAGCTGTTTGCCATAGCGTAACCAAGAGGGTGGAGAGGCCACCACAAAAACTTGGTTCGAATCAACATCATCAAGGTTGTTATCATTACACCTATTCCCATAAATGCTAGACCAGGAATATCAACTTCGCGAGGAAATGTTAACCAGCCTTCGAGTTGTCGATAAATGCCTCTTCCAAATCCAAGGGCCCAAGTTTCATAATAACCTGATTCTGCCCCATGGCGATAGTAGCTGTCAAGTAACAGCCAGAATACGACTATTGAACCAATCAGAGTAGCCATCAAAATGGAAATCACTATTTGCTTTGAAGGAATCGACCGAGTTTGTGAAATCTTAAATGCTTCCAATATTTGTGGCATTGGGTGGGCCCGGTAAGCTCGATTAAAAAACATATATAAGGAAAATCCAATGAGGCTACCTGTTCCTAGTCGCTGGGTACCGAAAGCCGTCACTAAAATACTGTGTGGATCTATCCTGTGCAAGTCGTGTACCAAAAAACCGAGTTCAGCTCTCACACGAGCTATCATGATAGCCAACAAAAAGTAAATTATAAAAAATAGTAAAATTACCCAAGGAGACATACCAATCTGGTAGGAAAAAACACTTAAAAAAGAACAACCAGAGACAATACCTAGAAAAGCCCATCGGTAGTACGTGGATTCTTGAACATCTTCTATTATAGGTTTTAAATCATACTTTATACCTAAAATGGACAATAGGTAATACATGAGAGATTTAAAATGTCCTCTACCAGCCCATAAAGCGAAGAATAATAGGCCTATGTAAGCACCAAAAGCCTGCTCATTATCGTAAGGGAAACGAGGAATACCATGAAACCCAACTATTTTGCCTACCATCAATTCTATTTTGAAAAGAGCATAAAAAAACCAACAAGAAAAAAGTAAATCAAGCGGCATCAAGAAAGCGATACCGATAGCAAATGGGTAAAAGGCAATCTTTACTCCACCCATCGCATTCCAAGGTCTGGCAGTGAAATAGTGTTGAATAGACTGACGTTTGACTGGTAAATATGGAACTTCTGGGTAAATAGAATTCATCAAATTCAGAATGCTAATTCCTGCAGCTAAACCGAAACCGAACCAGACTATCCTTCGATGAAAAAATCTGGAATCTGGATTTACCATTTCGAGTGGTAACTGAATGATCGGATAAGTTAATCGCTCTCGTTCAGTCCATTGTACTCTCAAAAAAATGTTCAGACAGAGCATGACAGTCATTAACACAAGGATAAAAGCAATCCACCAAACCGCAGGTTTCAACCATGCATAAATATGATCTTGGGTATAGAGAGTAGATCCTCCTTCGTAATAATGACGAAGTGCTTTTTCGTCACTGACAGTAAGCCATTCTGGCAGTTGACGAAGGAATATCTCTCGCCACTCATTTTCTGGTGTCGCGAAACGAAATGGGTGCCCCAAAATTGCGATTAAAATCTCCATCATATCGTGAGAACAGAGAGATGAAACCACACATAGCATAACGTAAATAGTCAAAACTTCAGCTTGTGTTAGAGCTAGCAGGGAGGAGAGTCGGTTCAAAAATAGACTAAGCAAGAGCAACCAGAAAATTATAAAAATAACGTTTGATAATGGGTGAATAAGAGTTGGATGAGTATATCGAACGACTTCCAACTGTATCAGCCAAAACACATTAATTGGAATTAAACAGAGAACAATTAGAAAGGATTTGACTGTTAGACCATTCTCAGAAGATGAATTCATCGATGAATCCATCCCCGGCCAGATTTGATCTGGACGTCTGTCTTTAAACCTTCACATAATTTCTGATATTTTTGAAGTGTAGATGTGGCCTGTGGTCCTTCCGAAATCTGAGGTTGGTACTTCATTTTTGGATTTCCAACCCAGATAGGAATCAACTCGACATGCTTGAATTTCCGTTTTTGAAAAACAACTTTTGGTATAACAACTTGGCTGTGTCGTTTATCGTATGTTTCGTAGATGAGGTCGGCTAAGCTATAAATTATCGGTTTGCCTTGAAATATTTGGATCCCTTGTAGAGTATGTAGGCGTTGAGATAGAACTAAATCAGCACCTGCGGAGACTAGGGACTGCGAAAAAAATTGCTGCCTTTGACTGACGATCTCACTTTTTGACTCTTTCCCCCAATGCATCATCACCACCAACAAATCAGCTTGACTGGCTATTTCTTCAGTTCGTTTTATCATGTGAGTGTAGAGTGCTCGTGCCACCTTAATCTGTCCATCTTGGCTGAAAGCACCCGAATTATAATAAGTGACGAAGGCAACTTTGACCACTTGACCATTTTTTTGTAAGTTGAACCAGGCAGGTTGTTGTGCAGCATAATCAGAAAGCCCAACACCAATTGTCTTAACTCCCATACGAGTTAAGTGCTGAATGGTATCTTCAACGGCCACTGGACCAAAATCATGTAGGTTGGGAGTTGAAAGCGATATTAAGTCCCATCCAGCTTGGGCGATAGACGTTGATAGACCAGGTATCGCACGAAAAGACTGTTTACTTTTCACGTTGGGAAGAGATTGGTACTGTGGCTCACCATTTTCAGAGATACTGGTATTAAGTGTAGCTAACGCGATATCAGCTCCCTGAACCTCACTCATAATTGGTTTAAACAGAATATCTAAACCCTGTCGGCGTAGGATAGGAGTTAATCGACTACCAACCGTAATATCACCACCAACGAGTATTGAAACTTGATCGTTATTCGGGGCAGTTTCAGCTAATCCAGCCAGATTGAGCCCAATAACAAGAAAAGTTATAAGAAAAATAAACCGACGTGAGCTGCCCAATAAGGAGGGAATGCGACGGCACAGAGACATTGTCGATTCCAAGTTCTGGTGAAAAATGCTTTCCATCCAGTCTAGGGATAGTTATATAGATTACCAGTTTTGGATGAAGATTCCGTAGAGCTTGGCTCGGTCACACTTGTCTGATCTGGCTCTGGTAACTGGTTAGCCGCAAATTCATCCAAAATGCAAGACACAGTCTCTTCTGAGTACGCTTGTGAGTCAATATTGGTTTGGTTTGCCTCCCAGGCCATCCGAGCCGCAGCTTCAAAATACTCAGCATGACGATAGCTGTCGAGGATGTCAACACCACGGGAGAAAGTACCATGACCAATCCAATACACGACATGACGGAATTGGTCAGCACTTCTATCTGGAAGATCTTCCCCTTGGAATAATCGTAGACTCTGAAACGATAATTCAGGTATGCCAGGAGCTTTCTCCATCACTAGGCCAATTCCACCAACGCTGTCGTATATTATCGGTGTCTCTGGCTCATAACCCTTCAAGAAATCATAAAATCTCTCAGGAACACCATGTTCTGATCGAGAAATCAAATTTAGGAACTTAGGCTGTAAGTGTACCAAAGCATTAAATTCGTAATCTCCAAGCTGGTCAAAAACTAACATATAGTGAAAAAATTCACTGGTAGGTTTGGGTGGTTTACTACCTGTTCTTGCGAGTTCTGAAATGGTCGGAGTACCGTACCGCATCCGATAGTGAACACCATCTGATTCCATTTCTAATATTGTTACGTTCAGGGAAGGATGTTCTAATTCAACTAAGTCTAATCTACATCCTGACTTGGTCAGCAAGATATGGCGACCAACTAGGTTATTGACAGTAATCGCAGCAGGTAATCTACCGCGTGGAGATTCTTCAATGGGTAAGAGGTAACTCGACTCGACTGTTTCTGTCATTAGAGCCCCCATGTTACCTGCAGACCCCCATAAATAGCCATTACGATGTGCATGGCCGCCAGCCCAGCCCATCTGTCCAATCAACGTTCCAATCTCACTATCAACTTCAATAGGAGCCAAAGCCGGCTCGTACCCTCGCTCTAGCCATTTTCGATAGCGATAGCTTTGGGCAACAGGAGGTGACTTCTCTTGCGTCAAATAAGGATTGGTCAAACCCACCGTACTCATCCTACTTTTTCCCTACTTCTTATAAATGATTTGGCCCTCTATTTCGACCATATCCACGATTGCCATCACTACCGAATCTATCGGTTTCCCACTCGTTGAATCGGTATATCGGGCGGAACTACCAGCTGCAGTCAAAACCATTTCGCCAATACCGGCTCCCACAGCATCCATTGCAACCGTGTATTGACGTACGAGATGACCGTCTATGTCAACTGACTGAACGATCATCAATTTGCTGCCGATCAGTTTTTCATCTTTCCGAGTGGCAACTAGCGTGCCAACCACTTTTCCCAGCGTCATTTAACTGCTCTTTTTTCATTGAATATGTCGTTATGGTAAACTGAAGTACGGACCAAAGTCAAGCTTACAATTTGGGTATTTTTCCTTCACATCTTGTTAATCGATATGATTTGATTAATGGATCAGAAGAAATCAAAGGCGCAGGAAATTTCTCAGCTTAAGGAGTAAATATTCCACTGTACATCTCCGATCAAAGATAATCGAGAATTGCTTCTTACAACTTCAATTACGAGGTAAATAACATAAAAACTTATACTGAAGATATTCATTTTGTCTTCGCTGCCACAAAGACTACCTTTATGACTGATTGATACCGTTTCGTTATAAATCTTTTATCTAATAGGATTAGTATAGTTTTAGTTGCTCTCGTATAATTTAGTATTATTGTATGAGTTTCTACAAGAGATTAAAAATCTCGGAGCCAGTAACTCAAATACATCTTGCCAGCTTTTGTATTCTGAGAAGAAAACGTTCAGGGGCATAATAAGTTGGATAGATTAGTTAGTGACAAGTTATATAAGTCGTCCAAAAGCTGCTTCGGATCTAAAAATTAAGCATTATCTGTCGATAAATGTCGACGGCTTGAATTACCTGTTGACATTCCACCCATTCTACTGCTGAATGAGCTTGGTCTATACTGCCGGGGCCAAGTACAATCGATGGAATGCCACGAATGGTAAATTTGCTCGCATCAGTACCATAAGGCACACCAGTGATAGTTGACTGTCCCAAAATATTTTGACAGGCCCGGTGGCTAATCTGAACAATTTCCTCATGTTCTTCGGTTTCCATCGCATTATCTAGTATGATAGCCTCGACTGTAGCTTCAAATTGCCGATCTTCATTGGCCATCTGTTCAATTAACCGTTGGAATGGTAATATTGCGTCAGAGGGTTTTTCTCCGGGGATAGTACGACGATCGAGCTCAATTGTACACTGGTCAGGAACGAAGTTGATTTGTGTTCCTCCTGAAATTAGTCCAATATTCAATGTTGGACTCCCAACTAGTGGGTGCCCCTGATGGTTATATGTAGGAAGAATCTGTTCTTCAATTGCCTTAATTATCTTTGTCATTTGAAGAATAGCATTGACTCCTAAATAAGGCTTAGAACTATGGGCAGCAATACCTTTTGCTCGGATACGGAATCTGGCTAATCCCTTGTGGCTACGAACCACGGACAAATCAGTCGGTTCTGCTACTACCACTGCGGTAACTGATGATTCGTTAGCCAATGCTAAGGCTCCACCAAACCCATTCTCTTCATCGACAACCCCGGCATATTGGATGGTAGAATTCGGTTTAATTCCCGCAACTTTCAGATCCTTCATGGCCATCATCATAGCTATGCCACCCGCCTTAGTATCACAGGATCCTCTGCCATACAAGTTTCCTTCTCGGATATGTGGATCAAAAGGTGGTATAGTCATCATTTCAGCAGATGCTGTGTCCATATGACATTCAAAGAGTAGAGTCCGGTCTGATCGTTTTCCTGGTAAAGTAGCTATCACGTTATCTCGGCCAGGGTAAACAGGTTGTCGCTGGCACATAATATCTAAATCTGTGAAGAATTTTTCAATGTAGTCAGCTACTTCTACCTCACCTCTTTGACCACCTGGTAAATCTGGATTGACACTCTCAATAGATACCAAATCCTGTAATCTAGCCAAAACTTCGTTACTATTTCTGGACCAAGAGTTCTTCATAAAATTGGCCAATCTTTGTTCTTCATTCTTGTCATTATTTCGATGGAAGTCAATTCTAGATCTAGGTATGTCTAATTTTGGTCTTATTGGTTACGTCTTGTATTCTATTGATAATCAATTCTACGAAAGAAAAACTGAAAGCTTCACTACCAAGAATTTTATTAAACTATTCATACGAATTTCATTGCTGTAAAGAAGATTACTCTACAGAATCCATACTCTGATTAGACACAACCTGTTTCGCAAACCTGATCTTTCTAGCCAGACTTAGGTTCTGATCTATCATTTTTCCAAATGTATCTTTTGTTTTTCAATACTCTCTGGTTACAATAATTTTCAATTGTTGATCATATTTATGATCAATGTAGTCACGGATATAAAGCTCAAAACTTGAGACCAATTAACTTGGAATTTTGCTGGTATTTCGACTGTATCCCCAGGATAAAGCCAAATTTGTCCTGACGACTGATTCCTCAGATCATACATTTCTGTTTTCCCTTTTTTCCTGTAAACCAGGACTTTTCGTCGATTCGCGTATTGGTCGATTCCACCAGCTAAAGAAATAGCCTGCCGAACCGAAACCTGCGCTCGATTGTCTTCAAATGTTACCCGTACTAATTTTGGACCCGGTTGATTAACACGACCCAAAACGTAGATTGGCTCAATTTTGAAGGCGTTAGGAATATACAGAACATCATTGGGTAACAAATATACGGAGCCTGTCCCATCGTCTGAAAGTGGTAAGCCTTGCCAAAATTTTTCGGTGGCAGAGATCGTTTCGATTTTTCCATTTTGGCGCATAATAATACAATTATGTAGGTCAGCCTTATCATGAATAGGGCCACCGGATTTAGCTAACGCTTGATCAATCCGAATCTGTTGCCTAAAAAAAACTGGCCCAGGGTTTTGCACTTCCCCTTGAACTTCAGCTCTTTCTAACAAAGGTACATAAACTAGGTCATCTGAACGAACTAGGATTTTTTCTCTGTCGTGTTCTGTGAAGTCGTGATAACTGAGTTTCCCTTTGTGGATCAAAGTTACCGATTCCAAATCAGAGTTAATTAAGGTACCTCCACCCAAAGCTATTGCTCGATACAAGTCAGTCTTATCTTCTAGTCCGATACTATAACGACCTGGGTTTTTTACATTTCCTCCCACGTATATTTCATTCTCTTTTAGAATCGGAGCAACCATGACTACTGGGTTTGTGAGTAATCCTAGCTGTATCAGGTGATCTCGAATCAGCAGATCTGCTTTTCCTTGACCGATAACCATTATATCACCGCCGAAATAGCTTACTTTTCCATCTGGCTGTACGGTAACAGTTTGGTTGAAATCGGGTGAGCCAACAACCACAATTTGCAATTGATCATTTGGCTTAATTTGGTAAGTCAAAGAGTTTGAAAAGGAGTAAATCGGTAGAAGAAAAATGAGGAAGTGAAAAACAGGTGAATTCAACAATAGAGTAATCGGATTTGAATAAGCAAGTATTGGTTGGTCAAAAAATCTATCGTACATATGTCGCTAAAAAACAGGAAACCCACAAAGGATCTTAGTCAAAATTTTATATTTTTTTGATCCCAATCTATACACAATCAATGGCTAATTATCCTCTCACAATCTTTATTATTTATTCAGAAAAATTATCTGATTTGAATGGGTTTTTCTAGCGGCTACCAACTCATTTAACCTAGATCTACTCTTAAACCGTAGTCTTTTAGCTATCGCCCAATTATAACTGAGATTGACCATTTGAGCAATTCACTTGGGCCAATTATGACTAACCCAACCAATCAAACCGACCAATGTAGCATAAGTTAGAATAATAAAGTGTAAGCTCAAACCGATCGTTAAGGCCGTTTCAAAGGAAATGTGACAAGTAATTAACGCCCATGTGAAGGGAACTTCTATTGTTCCTAAATTCCCTACCGATTGGATTGGCAGCAAGTTACAAAGATTTGTAAATGAAAGTGCAAAAATAATTTCTGAAATAGAAAGATCACTTGCCATAAGATGAATCAAGTAGGCTTGGAAACTGAACCTTACAAATAAGCTAAGTATTGATAATGCCCAAATACTTAATTGCCGTTTCCTAATTTGTGGATTAGTCAATGACGTCCACAGATTATCTAAAATGGGTAAGCACCATCGTGAAACAAGAAAATCCAGTCTAGTATTGATCAGTAAATTCTCAAGAAAAGATCGTAGAGGAAACATAGGTTTTGAGGCCAATCTACCCACTATAATTAGCATTAAAATGAATGCCAAACTGCAAAACATCGGCAAAAAAAATAAAAACACATAAGATAAATTCGCAATGCCAGCGAAGAAGCTGGTAATTGCTAAAATTGCTAAAATTAATGACAGATCGATTACACTAGCTAAAACCAAAGAAATTACACCACTTGAGCTGCCAACTGATTCTTCTTTTTTCATCATGTAAAGATAAGAGAGGTCAGCACTTCTAAAGGGTAATATATTAGAAAGAAAAGTATGAATAGAAAATATAGGAAAGAGAGCCAAAATTGATCTGTCTAACCCCAAAATGGCACCAAATCGACTAGCCTTAGTTGCAACAAAAAATAGGTAGCAGGTAAATCCAATAAATAATGAATGAATAGGTAAATTGTTAAGTTGCTCAATTACTTGATCTAGTTCAATTTTAGTCATCAACCAGGCAACAGCTATCAGCGCAATTCCAATTGCTAAAATGACCTTTAGGTAATGTTGTAGCACTTTCATTTTTATTTCTTAGGAAACCAATTTTCTATTTTTAGACCTTTCTTCCTGAAAATCATAGCCAGAAAGCAGCAAAATCGATAATCAATGATACCAAATTAGATTTTTCATCGTTGTATCTGTCGGAGTTGATATCAAAATTAGATAAACGACCTAGTTGGAGATGATCAAATGCTTTATCTTAACTCACTAGAGAATTCAGCCCTGAGTAATCCGGATAATCGTTTTGCTATTTGCCTTAACACGACGAAGGACATGCCAACGATTCCAGAACTAGCACCAACAGAACCACTGTATATTCTTTGGCAAGATAAATCGATTGCGTGGACGGAATTCAAGGATCGATACTTGCATGAAATGCGGAAGGAGTTTACAAATAAACTAAGTCAGTTGAAAAGGATTGCTGAATACAGTTTAAAAAACGATGTTACTCTTCACTCTCCGGAACCTAATGGCCACAAAACTTATCGATCCTTGTTAGGTGAGATTATCGATGGTATTTGGCAAAAAAATCAACAAACAGGACAAATTATTGATTTGGCGTTAGCTCCAGCGGTCGAATCTCAACACAGCCCAGAAAACCAAAAAATGATGCAGACTATAGCTGAGAAGTGCGACTATTTTTCCGCTGTCAAACATTGGTCTGGTGGTCCCGTTAGCTGCGAAGGATGTTATTATTTAGACCAGCAAGTATTGGTTTGTCCACCGACTAATCGAGTTGTGGTCAACTATCAGTGGGTTTAATCGGTGCTCTTTATTCCATCCGATTATTCAAAAAATTTTCAATAATTGATGGAACGAGATGATCAATGGAATGACCAGATTCTAATCGTTGTCGAATTTCTGTTGATGAGATTTCGCTATAACAATCCTCAAGCTCCACTAAGTCTACGAAAGGTACAAAATCTGGCCAATCCAACAAAAAATGGCTAATGTCTTCTTTGTTGAAAGTTGATCGATTTGCCACGACCAAACGGCACTGACCAAACAATTGTTTTAGTTCCTTATTTCGGTCGTTATAATATTTGGAATCAAAAATTCGTACCAAAGTATCGTAACCAATAATGAAATTATATTCAGTAAATTGAGGTAATTGTTGTTTCAGAGCCTTGATTTTGTCTATAAAACGACCGTGACTAGACAGCGCTACAGAATAATTGTTCAAAGGGGCAGCATAGGCAGCCATCATCCTTAATCGTTCGGACAAGGAAAAACCAAAAACACTTTTGTCAACATTATTCTTAGCTAACAGAAGAATAATTTCGTTTAGCTGGAAGTTTTGCTGCGCTAACTTCACCATTTGTTCATGTGCAACTGTTAGAGGGTTGAAAGATGCAGAAAAAATCCCTACCTTTTTTAGCTTCGTGGTATTACCTTCACTATCTCTTTTAACCCAACGAATAGTTGGTTCGTCATTGTCGTTGAGAGAATTAACCAAATCTTGTAAATGTTCCTCTGTGGGTAATGTATTCATGTTTTCACTATCATTAAAATTTAGAATTACATCGTTTTTCATTGTTATAGCACCGGCATTACTAATTCTAATGTTATCCTCGGTAGGATGCCAAGCAAAACCAACTACTAACTCACTGATTACTGCATCAGTAACTAATCAACTAAATCAGAGAATAACTGCTATTGAAACTTGGGTGAATGCACAAAACGAGTCCAAGAAAAAAGAAGTGAAGGACCTTGAAATACAACCTGACCGAGGGACAAAAGGTCTAGAAATTCAACTTCAATCAATACAAAAGCAGTTAACTGACCTCAAAAATCAATCACGATTACTAACGACCTTAAATCAAAATATCATCCAAATAGAAAAAAGAACGCAAGCCTTAGAAGAACGGGTGAACTTTATTTTGTCAAAAACTGATACAGGACAGAAAGTGAAACCGCCAGATTGGTTGTACAAAACAGTCTGGGAAAGAGAGAATACCGTATATGCAGTCGGAACTGCTAATAATAAAAAACTAGCAATATTGAATGCCAAAAACAAATTACGTAATTATTTTAACTACCAGATTATTGACCAAGTTCAGGTGCTAGAGTCTTTTAGCCAAGGGAAAGAATTGTATGTTTTAGTTGCTAAAAACAAAACAGCTATCAAAGAACCATGAAATTTCTAATTTAGACTAATTTTAGTAAATCCTAGAGTCTAAACGTTAAAGCGAATTGTTAGTACATCACCATCTTGTACCGTGTATTCCTTACCTTCTAAACGAAGTTTCCCAGTTGATTTAGCTTCGCTGAAACCACCCAACTGAACTAAGTCTTGCCAAAATATAGTTTCAGCCCGAATGAATCCACGTGCCAAGTCGCTATGAATAGTCCCAGCTGCTTCTATTGCTGTTGATCCTTTTGGCAAAGTCCATGCTCTAACTTCATTTGGGCCACCAGCGGTCAAAAATGTAATCAGGCCTAATAGCCGGTAAGAGACTTGAATAAATCGACTAAGAGCTGGTTCAGGTAGACCCATTTCTTCCTGAAATATAGCCGCTTCATCTGATTCTAGTTGAGCAATTTCCATCTCGAGTCGAGCTGACAATGCAAAAATTTCGGTTTCTGATCGTTCGGCATAAGATGAGAAAACACCTTCAATTTTTTCTACTCGTTCGATTTCATCCTCTGCGATATTTAGAATGATCAGTAATGGCTTTTGAGACAAAAATTGATAACCACGGATCATTTTTTCCTCAGCCTCAGAAAAATTTAACTCCCGAATAGCTGTACCATCTTGCAAGGATTCTTCGCACCTACGTAGCACCTCAAGTTGATTTTGTAGATCTGTGTTGTTTTGAACTCTTAAGTCTCGCTCTATCCGTTCAATTCGTTTTTCAATGATTTGCAGATCTGCAACAGCAAATTCTAACTCGATTGTTTCAATATCTCTAATTGGATCGATTGAACCGTCGATGTGTGGTACGGACTCGTCCTCAAATACACGTACAACTTGAGCCAGAGCATCAACTTCTCTTAGGTCAGCGAGAAAACTAGCTTCGAACCCGATTCTTTCAGAGTCGCCCTTAGAAAGCCCTGCCACATCAATATAGTCAATGGTGGTTGGTGTTACTTTTTTAGGCTCAAAAAGTTCCGCTAACTTTGTCAAACGAGGATCTGGAACCTGTACGGAACTTACATTCGAGGATTGGCTGGCAGCGTAATTTCCGGTTTCTGCATCCGATCGAGTCAAAGCATTAAAAATGGTAGTCTTCCCTACAAAAGGTAAACCGACTATACCTACTTTCATATTTATCTTTTCCTGTGTTCTGAATTAAGATAATCCGAGTTCTCGTCTGACAATATCTACACCAGCGACCATATTAGTTAACTTTTGCCTCGTGGCCCAGCGTGCTGTTTGACTTAATCCACAATCAGGAGCAAAAGACAATTTTTCCGCTGGTGCATAGTCCAAGCATCTACGTACTCGGTCAGCAATGTCTGATACGGTTTCTATATAGTAGCTTTTTACATCGATAATACCGACAGCCACATCTTTGACCTTGGCTATTGAACTAATAATATCCAGCTCAGAAAATTCACGGCTAGCCATTTCCAAGTGTATTTCATTTACATCCATTTTTAGAAAATGAGGGAACATTGGCTTATATTGGCGCAGCCCAACAGCCCTCCCTTTGTAGTTTCCAAAACAAAGATGGATCGAGAGTCTAACCTTTCCAGAGACAGGTGCTACTGTTCGGTTGAAAATATCAACCAGCCGAATTGGATCTTCTCGGTGTGCGTAACAACTCATAGATGGTTCGTCAACAGTAAGTTCTTGACAGCCGTCGTTCACTAAATCCACTATCTCTTGTTGGACAATAGGTATAAGCGCTTCAGTGATAGCATAGCGATCGATATAATCTGAGTTGGGTAATAAGCGACCACTCAGCGTATATGGACCTGGTACGGAGGCCTTAAGAATAGGTGGAGTATCTAGATGTGCAACTGACTGTTTCAGTTTTTTAAAATCAGATAAGGTTCCAAGACCTTTAGGCGCTGATAACTGACCGACAATTTGATGCTTACCCCTTTGGTCGTGAGCAGGAGGTCCAAAGAGACGAGGTGTAGTCGACTCCATTTTAATACCTTGTAGAAAACCATAAAATGAGAGATTAAAATCTAGTCGACTTTGCTCACCATCTGTGATCATGTCTAAACCGGCTCTCAGTTGATCTTGAACTACGGTTGTAACCGCATCATTTTGCAATTCAGCTAAATCTTCTGGGCCAAACTGATCTAGGTTTTGTGCTGAAAACTCTAACCACCCAGGCAATGGGTAACTACCAATAACGGTAGTTTGCAAAGGTTTACGTTGAAAGTAATTAATGTCATTTTTTTTCATTTTGCTTAATCAAGACGAATCTTTAGGTGCTTTCCCAAGTTGAAGGTAAGGCCGCGGTTAACGTAAAAGTCGATTTTGCTAGTTCATCTAATCTTTCGTTGATCTTTTCTGACTGTACAAACATTTCTGGTGTCCGGTCATTACCAAAATCATCCCCAGTAGCATAAACAAATCGAGGATTGATCAAACAACGAAAATCAAGCATCAGACTATTAGCAATACTCATTACTGACATATAACTAGAATGGCCACCTGCAGCACAAGCGAAACCAACAACTTTTTCACTCCATCTGCGGCCAGTTAATTCGATCATATTCTTGGCAGCGGAGTTAATATCATAGTTATAAATTGGCACCGTTAAGATAATTGCCCGAGCTTGCTCTATACTTTCTTGAAGAAACTGAACATGTGGATTTTCAGATGTGCCACTTGTACCGCATAGTGGCGCTGGGTGTTCCCGTAAATCAACCAAAGGTGCGTCTGCCCCCAAATGGCATAATTTTTCACTTAATTCTTTGGCTAGCACATAAGACCGACTTTGCGGATGAAGCGAACAGCTAATAATAGTAATATTCATCACTCTATGACACTCTTGGTTTTCTTTAATTAAACATTTGGTTAAGTTCTGGATGATTCTCCACTATCTGATCAACCCGTTGGTTAACCGATTTTGATTCTATAAGTGGAGGTGCATTGTGGGGCTTGAAACGAGCATCAATCACTAATGGTCCTTTCGTTCCCCAGTGCTTATCTATTACGAATGAACTGGCTCCATAAATATCGGTAGCAGGATTAGAACGTGTGAAGGTCAGCCACAGGAAATTTGACCAATCATCTACACAAAATTCTATATCATCTACAAGTACAACTAATGGAATACCGGACCATCGATGTGGTTCAATAGAAGCACATAGGCTCTCAACTTGACCTTTTGCTATTTCATAATTTTTAGTAAATCTTGGACCTTCCACGGCACATATACCAGGGAGAACGATCTTTGAATGATTAAAGGGTGAAGCTAACTGCTGTGGAATCTCAGTTGCTAAGTCCCTAATTTTTGAGCCGGCTGCAGCAACCACAACCTTAGAACCGAGATTTAACTCAGGAGTAGAGTAATCTAATGTATCTATAGTCGTTTGGGTTTGAAAGTGAAGGTCTCGACTCAAATCAACTCGCTCTAATAAATGAATAAAAAAAGATTGGGTACATTGAGTTGACAGGTCAGAATTATCTTCTTGGGCTACAATAAACAAATACTTAGCTAGACTACATTGATTGAATCCTAAAATTGCGTTAGCTTGGGTCAATATTTCCATTGGTAATCGTTGGCGATAAGGTACATACCGTTCACTACCAATGGCGAGTAGCAATGGATGCACTCCCGCTTCATCAACGGCGTTTAGTTCTTTTACACCGGGTATTTCAACTGGTACCATAGGTTTTGTAATTTCGTGGATTAAATGACCAAAAGTGCTGTCTTCTTGTGGGGGACGACCAACAACGGTAAACGGCCAAATGGCATTTGGCCGATGGAAAACTTTTTCGACTTTCATATAAGGGAATTCGTGGGTTAGGCTATAATAGCCTAGATGATCTCCAAAAGGTCCTTCTGGTTTGGTTTTCTTGGGATCAATCGTTCCAACTAGACAGAAGTCAGCATCAGCTAAAATCGGGTACTCGTTCCAACGAGTATAACGTACATTACGATTAGCCATCATACCAGCAAATACAATTTCAGATAAGTCTTCTGGTAAGGGCATTACGGCAGCCAAAGTGTGTGCTGGAGGACCACCAACAAAAATACATACTTTTAAAGGTTGATTTTTCTTGATGGCTTTGGCGTGATGTATACCAATACCTCGATGAATCTGGTAGTGAATCCCAACTTCTTCATTTTCTCGATAGTCATTACCAGACAGCTGTACCCGATACATACCCAGATTTGTATTAAATAAACCTCCCTTTTCTGGATCTTCGGTCAAAACCTGAGGCAAGGTGATGAAAGCACCACCATCCATTGGCCAACTAGTAATTTGTGGGAGTTGGGATACCGTTGTCTGGCTGGACAATACCGGGGCTAAACGAGTTGGTATCGGTAAGGATCGTAAACCTGCAGTAGATAACGGAAACAGACTTTTCAGATCAGAAAAAACACTGGCCGGTCTGGCTTTGAATCTGACCGCGGTTTTTACTGAAGAAAGGCTCTTTCTAAAAATGTATCGGCTGCGCTCGATCGTACCAAATAAGTTAGATGTAGCACGGAACGGTGTGCCAATCACTTTCTCAAAAAAGAGCGCAGGTCCACCGATTTTGTAAACACGCCGAGTGAGTTCAGCCATCTCTAGATTGGGGGAGATTGGTTCTGTTACCCGAATCAATTGGTCTATTTTATCTAAATCTCTGATGCAATCTTCGGTACATCGATAGGCTTTGGTCACTCTTCTGGGCAGTTCAACTTGTTGCTAACAACCCCCTCCCATAGCCGGTAAAAAATGTACTTCTGAGTTAGGACCGATAGGTGATCGCATACCTCTTTCAATCAATACACCGTCAATATAGACACCAATATAGGGGCTAATACGTTCAATACCATCGTCTTGATGGCACAGCCGTTCTTTCACACCAGGGAACTCCGATTCCATATTGTCCAATAATTCTCGTATCGTTGTTCCCGTAATTTCAACTTGACTTTTTTCGTTAGTCAAATCACGCATCAAGGAAGGAATAGAAACAATGGCCAAAACTTAACCTACAGTTGAAGTATTCGGATAATTTTCTCAATCTATAACTAAAGATACTCAATAATCGCAGTAGAGAGGATTATCTAAATTTTATCTAGAGCTTTAAGAACCACACCAGGGTTCATCGGCAAATCAGTCATTCGAACACCAATAGCACGCGAGACTGCATTGGCAATAGCTGCTAAGGGGGGTACCAACGGTACTTCACCGACGCCACGCACCCCAAATGGATGACCAGGGTTCGGTACTTCGACCAAAACGGTATCAATCATCGGAGTATCGTAGCAAGTCGGCATCCGATAGTCAAGGAAACTGGAGTTTTTCATGTCTCCATTTTCACCAAAAACATACTCTTCACTCAAAGCCCAACCAATTCCTTGTACTACTCCACCTTGCATCTGTCCTTCGACGTAACTAGGGTGGATAGCAGTCCCAACGTCTTGCACTGCCGTATAGCGTAAAATTTCAACTTTTCCTGTTTCTTCATCAACTTCTACGTCTACAATATGTGTACCAAAACCACCACCAGCCCCACCAGTAGATTCAGTAACAGAATCAACAACTGGGGCACATATTTTGGCGGCTTCCTTGAAATCACAGCTCTTATTACTGCTCGAAAAGGCCCCATCTGCGAATTCAACTTGATTCACTTCCCAATGATCTGCCATTTGACCTTTCATCTGGGCAATAACATCTTCTGCTGCTCGGATTGCAACTAAACCTGTAGCATGCGTAGTTCGACTACCTCCGGTCACACCAGTCTCACCGATAGTATTAGTATCAACTACCACTGGTCGAACATCTTCCGACGCAATGCCTAAAACTTCCGCTGCTTGCATCGCAATTGAGGCGCGAGAACCACCGATATCCGTTGACCCCTCGAGTAGCATAATGGTTCCATCTCCATTAACAGTTAGGTTAACGCTCGACCGACCAGCCCCATTTCCCCAATACCCAGACGCAATACCGCGACCTTGTCGCTTAAGAATGTCAATCTCACTCTGGTAGTGTTCGTGTGTTTGTGCTGCTGAAACAGTTTCGATGTAACCTATTTTTCCGTGAATTGGTCCAGTTGGCCGACGGTCGCCTTCTTTGGCTCCATTGAAGAGACGAAATTCTAGGGGGTCAATCTCTAATTTTTGACAAATTTCATCTATCACACATTCTGCGGCAAATGATCCGTTTGGAGCACCAGGAGCTCTATAAGCCGATGAGCGTGGTTTGTTAACTACAACGTCAAATCCGTCTATTCTCAGGTTGGGTATCTTATAAGCCGTAAACATACAGTTAGCACCAGCTCCGACGGCAGATCCTGGGTAGGCGCCAGCTTCGTAGAACAGGTCTGCCTCAGCTGCAGTAATACGTCCATCCTTTGTTGCCCCGATCTTGACCCGAATCAAAGTTGCCGGAGCTGGCCCAGTCCCTTCAAACACTTCTTCCCGACTCATAGTGATTTTGACTGGCAATCCAGTTCTAATAGAAAGTAGTGCTGCTAATGGGATAACATAAACACGTATTTTACCACCGAACCCGCCACCAATTTCCAGTGGAACCACCTTGATTTTGCTGGCAGAATGTCGCAGAATTTCAGCCACTTGATCCCGGACAGCAAATGCCCCCTGGGTACTAGTCCAAATAGTTAATTCTCCATCAGGATTGTATTTTGCCGTTGCAGTATGGGGTTCAATATATCCTTGATGTACGGTTTGAGTGGTAAATGTTCTCTCAACAACTACCCCATTAGTGTCGGCCTGTGAAAAACCCAGACTCAAGTCGCCATTCTCGTGTCGAAAATGGGAGGCAATATTAGTAGGTATGTCTGTTTTCTCACCAAGCGTGTTGGTCGTCAAAGACTGATGAAGTACTACTGCATCTGGAGCAATTGCTTCTTCTATGGTAGTTACTGATGCAAGTATTTCATATTCAACTTCAATTAGATCAACTGCTTCTTCGGCTGTGTGAATATCAGTAGCTGCAACGACTGCAATTGGCTGCCCTTTGTAAAAAACTTTTTCACTAGCCAACACATTGTCGCTCAGGAAACGCATATTTTCTGGTATCTCACCAAATTCTGCTATCCTTTCTTCCACAATAGGCAAGTCGCTACCAGTGATAATATCTTTAACCCCCGGATACTCCAGAGCTTGACTAACATCTAGAGAAATTATCTTGGCATGTGCGTGAGGACTACGTAAGACTTTCCCATACAACATATCCGGAAAATTCAGATCGGCTCCATATTTTGCCCTACCAGTTACTTTATCTACCCCATCATGACGAATAGGGCGACTACCAATGACTTTGTAACCATTTCCACTTTTCATTATAGGCCGTCCTCTCCGTTATCTGCAGCATCCAAAACGGCGCGCACAATCTTGTCATACCCGGTGCAACGACAGAGGTTTCCAGCCAGCCAGAACCGAACTTCCTTCTCAGTTGGATTAGGGTTACTCTCAAGTAAAGCTTTTGCATTCATAATGAAACCCGGTGTACAAATACCGCATTGCAAAGCAGCATGCTCCAAGAATTTTTGCTGCAGTGGGTGTAACCCTTCGGGTGAAGCAACCCCCTCGATAGTTTCGATGTTGCTTCCCTCGGCCTCTACACCTAACATACAACATGAATTAACGGGTCGACCTTCGACCATTATGGTGCATGCACCACAGTTCCCATTATTACAGCCTTCTTTAGCACCTGTTAAATCAAGATCGTCTCGAAGAACTTCAAGCATGCTTTGACGAGGCTCGCATAAAAACTCAATACTGTCACCGTTAATTTGCGTCTGGACGTGAACTTTTCTTGACATTAAGCAGTCTCCTTAATCCGGCTGATGGCTCCATTTAACGCCCGCTTAGTCAATACACCAACCAAATGTTTCCTCTGTTCAGCACTACCTCTCATATCACTAATCGGACGAGCGACGTCTTGTGCTGCAGAACATGCTGTTTGAATCGATTCCTCGCTAACCGGTTGTCCAGCTAGTATGTTACTAGCTTCCTCTGCAAAAAGTGGCGTCGCAGCAACTGCTCCCAGAGCAATACGTGCGGAAACAAAGGTTTTATGATCGGAACTCAATTCTACCGAGGCTCCTACGCCAACCACAGCAATATCCATCTCGTTACGAGGAATAAAACGAAGGTAGAAACTACTAGAGTTATTAGCTGGTTTAGGTAAAACTAACTTGACCAATAGTTCATTACTAGATAATGCTGTCTGTCCGGGCCCGGTACAGAATTCTTCCACTGCGACTTTTCGATCTCCATTTGGACCTTGAATAACACAGCTCGCTCCAAGTGCAATCAGTGCTGGGATAGAATCTGCAGCGGGCGACGCATTACATAAGTTACCTCCAATGCTAGCCCGACTTTGAATTTGTACTCCACCGATGATACTCGTGGAATCAACTAGAGCTGGAAATAATCTTTGCACATCCTCATTGCCATAAACTTGATAACAAGGTACGGAAGCCCCGATCAGTAAACTTCCATTGTAAAAAATCTCGTTGAATTCGGGAATTTTTTTGATATCGACTAATAAGTCAACTTGGCGACGGTTTTCTCGAACTTGAACAATCAGGTCTGTTCCACCACTCAAAATTCGAGCTTGATTTCCGTGCTTATCTAAGAGGCTTATGGCTTCCCCCAAACTTTCGGCTGCCACATATTCGAATGCTTGCAAATCGAACTCCTTTAATCTGTTTCAGTTATGTACCCAAATCTATAACTCACTAAACTAATTCAGGTCGTTTAAGACCCAGAGAGACTATCACTGTTCTCTCACATCAAGGTTTCATACAATCGAAAAGAGCGTGCAAGACACACACCTCCGCTCCTCGATTGTATCTGATACCCAAATAAATGTCAACGGCTAAAGCCATCAATCAATAGGTCAATATAGGACTCACCGACGGGGGTTATAGAACAGATTTTTAATCGTCGTTTTATCTGATTATGCTCATTTGTAGCTGTTTGGATTGAATGATGTTGCATCACTGTTTCAAGCTCGATGAATTGCCCTAAATCTTTAACAAAATCAAGATGAATGCGAGTATTGTCAAGAAGCCAGAGATATCTTTTCTTTACGACTACCCCTTTTACGCCTAAGGTTTCTTTCAAGATTTGTTTAAGAATTGATGGGTTCGAGACAGGCATGATTTGATAATTACTGAGCCGGGAAGATTGGTCATTGGTTCTATGATAACCGATCAATTCCGAACAATCAGCCATTTGTCGTAACTTCAAACGGCCAGAAGAAACTCGGAAATATGTGTCAGTTTGGTCTAATTCACATTCGAATCGAGCTGACATCTTCTCTAATTCGTTAATACAACCTTCGTAGTCGTTAAGGGGAACTTTCAACTCCAGGTTTTTCACAACTTTTTCTCTCTTACTGCACTCGAAATTTACCTTCAAGGTCATCGATGAACTGGCGAGCAATTCGCCCAGAACGATTACTAGAACTGGCTTCCCATTCTAAGGCTAATCGCTGCATATCTGATTCTTCTATATCCAGATTCCGTTTTTTAGCGTAGTAATTGACAATTTTTAGGTACATTGGACGAGAAATACGCGTGAAGGATAAACGCAAACCGAAACGATCACTCAACGAAACTTTCTCTTCAGTTGATTCACGAGGGTAAAGCTCATCTTCTTGGTTAATTGGATACTTGTTATCATTGACTTGACGAGGCATTAAATGCCTCCGATTCGATGTCGCATATACCAATACATTTTCAGGTAGAGCTGAAACACCACCTTCCAACATAGCTTTTAATTCACGGTATGTAGAATCCTCATTACTGAAAGATAGGTCATCACAAAACAGGATATACTTTTCTGGTCGGTTCCAAACTGCTTCAACAATCTCTGGCAAGAATAGTAATCCTTGTTTACTTACCTCAATCATACGTAGTGCGTCTTTCGCGTAACGCGCCAATAGCCCTTTCACTAAGGAAGATTTTCCTGTGCCGCGATCACCCCATAGCAAAACATGATTAGCTGGTAGATTCTGCAAGAACTGTCGTGTATTTCGATCTAATTGCTGAATTTGTCGATCAATTCCAATTAAATCTGAAATATCAGTTAAGTCTGGATGCAAAACTGCTGTCAACTTTTGGTGCTGATGATGCCAGCGAAAGGCTAAATGTTGGTCAAAGTCAGGTAATTGATCGATAGAAGTAGATTGTTGAATAAATTCGTCTAGGTGATGTATCAGTCGCTCAAGTTGATTGATAATAATATTTAGGCTCATTGATAACTGAAGTATTAACTTGGCTATTTTTTTGTTTAGTTTCACTTACCCGAAGTAGGATCAGTAAAGTGAAGGCAAAGTTTCCTACAATCATGAAGGTGTATAGCTAATTTTCTTCGTACTACATTCTTCTTATTGAATTAGTTTGTAAAAACCGGTTATCGGTCCCCTATTGTTTCAGCGTATGTGATGATAGCTTCAGCAACGTTAATTTTTGTAACGGCTTCTATTTCTTCTAATCCTGGAGAAGGGTTGACTTCCAACACAACATATTCTGCGTCAGCTATCATGTTATGTGTTTCGAGTAGATCTACACCAGCTACATCCAACTCCAGAGCTTTCGTGGCACGAACAGCGAGATCAGATAATTGGTTCGAAATGTTAATCGATTGGCCTTGGCCACCTCTGTGGACATTAGCCCTATACTCCCCACTAGCAGCAGTTCGTTTCATCGCGGCTACAACACGACCACCTGCCACGATAATCCGAATGTCTTGACCAGAGGCTCTACCAATGAACGGTTGCATCATGTAGTCTTGGTGAAACTCACACATGGCTTCCACAGATGAATGTAGGGACAAAGGAGTATCAATCAGCATGAAACCTCGACCGTGTGTACCTTGGAATGGTTTCATTAGAATTGGATAATCTCCTATTTCATTTACTGATGCGTCTAAAAAATCTGGGGAACCTGTTGTAAAGCTTGGAATCACTGGTATGTCATTTTCGGCTAATCGGCGTAAGCTACGAAACTTATGTCGTGCCACTAAAATTTCCTGTGATCGATTTAATAGAGGGACACCTATGCTTTCAAAATGCGAGAGCACTTCAGCAGCAAACGTTACGGTCGTACTACTAAGGCGAGGTATAATCAAGTCGAGATCAAAAATGGGTTTTCCATCGTACAGTATATGTAAACAGTCGATGTTATGGCGTTCACTTGTTCTACCCACTCCAGCACTCTTTGGTTGTTTAACCTGATCTGGCCTAAAACGAAGCTGCCTTTGGTAACAAGTGGGCAAATCGATATGGAGTGAAAATCGAAAAGGATCCAAGACGACAACCTGATGTTGTGCGGACTTAGCCGCTTCGACTAACCTTCTGGTCGAATAACTATGACTAGCCCGAGACAAAATGCCAATTTTCATTCGAATCAGCTATAGGATAGCTAGATGGTAACTATCTTTCCGGTCGTGACTGATTCGGCTTCCTTATAGCATAAAGCTAGGGCATCTCTAGCTTTTGTACCTGATAAGAAACCAGCATCGGCCGATTGCCCACTATTGAGGTGCGAAATCGCATAAGCAATTTCGTTGGTGAAAGCATCTACTGGATCAACTTCCCCCAAGTCAGGATAGTATATATCACCCGTATTTTGTATCAGCGTCAATGGTTGCGAAACACCTTGGCCACTTAAAGTAGAAGACGAAAAAGTCAGCGTTGCTTTCTCGAAGAAAATTTCAAAACCGTGGCTGAATGAACGTCCTTTTGCTGAAATTCCGCCCGACCAAGTAGAAACTGCTAACTGTGGTCTTTCGGGATAAATATATTGGGTTGAAAGGTAGTCCACAAACTGAGTACTCTTTCCGTCTTTGGTCGTAGCAATTTTGCCCTGAGAAAAAACTGCTGAAGGCATTCCACACAACAGCTGAATAAAATGAGTGTCGTGGATATGTAAATCTATACCAGGTGCCCCACTTTTGGTGATATCTTGCAGTGTCCGCTCCGATGGTTGACTGATTAATCGACGCAAATGGAGTCCCAACAAGTCTCCGTGTTCACCACTTTGAACTGCTTTTAGCGCATAGTTAAATTCAGGGAAAAACGGCAAAACATGGGCAACCATAAAGTGTTTATCACTTTGTTCACTAACTGCTACCATTTCGTTTGCAGACTGGATATCAACTTCAATCGGTTTCTCACAAAGAACATGTTTGCCAGCTTTTAGGGCTGCGATAGTGACTTCTTTGTGATATTGAGTAGGCAAACAGATGTCTACCAAATCTACGTTGGGATCAGCCAATAAGTCATCAATCTGGTCGTATGTTGATAATCCTGATAAGTTTTCCATTCCACCACGAGGTCCAAAGTTACCTTGAATGCTACTCCAGTCTCCAGACAATTTTTGGGGGTCTCGTGTACAGATAGCGGTTACTTGACACCCATCAACTTTTTTAGCCCCGTAATAGTGAATCATACCCATAAAACCAAGTCCAATAATGCCAATTCGAGTCATATTTTTGTCTCCAAATCTGATATTTTATTTCAGGCAATTAAAAAGGAAATGTACCAGCATAGCCTAGCTGATCCAGAGTAAATTGTGGATTGCTAACGAATCGTATGCCTGGAAACATCGGGTTTTGCTGGTAGTGTAGAACAATATTCGCACGAGGTTGATTCGGATCGTCGCTCCCAATTTTAGCTCCTTGATGTGGAATGTGGCTGTAGAAAATGACAGCATCCCCAGCCATAGGGTGTAGATCAACATATAGTTGGTCGTCGCACCAAACCCGAAAAGGATTTTTGCGATCGTCTGTATAGTGGGCATGTGGACGTACATCAGGTGAAATCGATTTAGAAAAAAAATCACTCAAAAAACGCAATCTCCCCTTTTGTGGAGGGTTGTCTGTTAGATAAAAAGTTGTATTCATACACAACCCCATAACTGGTTGCTTAGATTCCGCTCGTTCTTCCTGGTACCAATAATCATAAAAATCCATGTGCCATTCTTGTAGATAAGACCGTGGGTTCACATGAGCCCGTAGGCTGCGGAGTTGACATTGTTTGCCAAGAATAGATTTCAGGTATGGCGCGACACTATTGTGGGCAATCAGTTCTTTTGACTTTTTAGGTTCTATCTCCAGTAATTTTTCAAAAGCTACATTACCAACACTATTGTCAATTTCATACCTTTCTTCTTGATATAAAGAATAGAGAATTTCTTGCCATATGGCGACCAGACTAGTACTCAGAGCATTCCTAATCAATAAAAAACCATGTTGGTTTAAATAATCTAATTTTGCTTCAAATGTACTGTCCTTTTCCATGCCAACCTCCCTTTTAATGTTTTCATTAATCAAGTTAGAGACCGGTTAAGACCAGATAAGTGGCGAAACCGTTGGTATCAATTAGCTTAGTTCAGAATTGGTAAATCATTCTGGTGTTACATATGCTGATGAGATTCCACCATCAACTACAAAATCTGCACCATTGACATAACTTGAGTCATCGCTAGCAAGAAACAAAGCCGCTTTTGCCATTTCTTCGGCTAAACCGAATCGACCCATGGGTACGTGAACAAGACGCCGTTCTTTTTTTTCGTCGGTGTTTAAAAAATCCATCAACAATTTGGTATGAAGCGGCCCTGGACAAAGAGCATTACATCGGATACGTTCCTTAGCATGAACAATCGCTAATTCGCGAGTCATCGATAGAACCCCACCTTTACTAGCAGTATAAGCTAGCTGAGGTGTAGCAGCCCCCATGAGGGCTACAAAAGATGCGGTGTTGATTACACTCCCTCCACCACTTCGTTGGATAGCAGGTATTCCAAATTTGCAGCCTAGGAAAACTCCCTTTAGGTTGACATCCATCGTCAGATCCCAAATTTCTTCTGGAGTCTGCATTGCATTACCATCGTCTGGATGCATTATACCAGCATTGTTGAATAAAATGTGAAGGCCACCAAATCTTTCTTCAGCAATACTAACCATGTTCTTACAGTCATCAGACTT